>Ga0247812_10001273_pt1 | contig 14311 bp, 10 predicted proteins | sample UWRJL149409B1_FD_178011 | JGI IMG/M metagenome (GOLD analysis project Ga0247812, IMG submission 178011) | Plant litter microbial communities from Arlington Agricultural Research Station in Wisconsin, United States - UWRJ-L149-409B-1 | ecosystem: Environmental > Terrestrial > Plant litter >...
CTCAGCGATGATGTAGGATGAGGTTCCCATTAAGACAAATTATAACAGAGATTTACACGTACATATGAATGTACGTGCGAGTTTCGATTCATGAGGCAGTTGCAAACAAAGCGCCAGCACTATATCATACTTTGGCAGTACTATCTTGCATAAATGATTATGCTCCGTGGGGATGCCAACAACACTCAAATCAAGAATACAGGCGAGACCAGATTCTTCGCATACTGTACAACTGCGTAACATAAAATTTCAATTTCCTCCCAGGTGTTTGGGAGGCAGGCTCTTGTCTCATCTAACGCCTTGTAGCTTGGAGCTGCTTCAGGCAGGTCAAACGGCATTATTAATGTCGAATCCAAAAGTTTGGAAGGGCAATCTGCTCTTGTGAAGAACTCGGCGTTCTTCATATTGGCTGGCTTACTTTGGAAAGGTCACGGGCTACAATAATTCCTCGATTTGGTGGTCCTATTCTCTGCGTCAGGGTATAGCCATCATGTCCTGACGTTCACTTACCAAACTTCTCTTTATTGCAACTGAAATGCCCAGTCTCTTGGCCACGTAACAAGGAGGGACGGAATTCTTGGGGGGAGAGCGGGCGAAGGGCGAAGCAAGTGACCAAGACAAAGTTAACATTTAGATGACGAAACCCAAATGCCAATGTGCCAATTTGGGGCCAAGCTCATCACGAATCACGGACGAGGGGAAAGACTTATCCGGAGAGGGAATCTTGGAAGGCCGGCGGGCTCAAGACCTTGGGAAGGCCAAGGGCTGGGCAATATAACATAGCCACTGAAAGCCGATACGAGACGTGTCGGGAACCATCTTGTGTCTGGAGGCACGGACATATGATTGGAAAGGCAAAGCGCGCCACCAAAGAGAGGAGAGTGCGACCAGATCCATCCTCCGAACGGATTACACCAGTACGAAAGTTTAGGAGTAAGTGCTGTTCCTTCATACATGGGGGTGGACATTTGTAAATACTTCTCCCCCGAGTTGTGCTGCCAAAATACACTCGTAAAGGCTACAATCATGTCAGAGATGTCTTCGCAGCAAGTGGAACCTCAACCGTCTCGTCGCTCATTATTTATGGAGGTAGTAAATACGCGAATGGGCCAATCTGTATGGTATGCATGTTACAGACGAGAAGAGGAGCACTCTTTGATATGGTACGGTACCGCTGCCGCTGTGGCCGTATGACCAAGCCAAATTCCGCTCTCTTGGCCGGAAGGCGGGCTAAGACTTTTTGTCTCTCGTCATGTCGCGGCGTATATATAATAATTTACACATGGCGTTGATGTAGACAGCCTCCTAGGGAGAGATAGCCAATGGAAAGAGGACCGTGGTGTGATGTGGGTGCTGAGACGGGTGTGGTAATATTGTTGACAAAGGTGAATATACAGAGCTAATTAGCGACCCGCTTTTATGAAAATGAACTAGACCCAGAGTCGCACTAGTGGCAGACGCGCCAAGACCCCCGCCCCGTGCCTTAAAGTAATGCACATCCCCCAACTAATCGAGGTTTTGCGCTCTTTCTGAGAAGTTGTTTATCTGGTAGTGAATCACTCAATATTATTCACAACCATTCCACTCTATTTGCGCAAGTTAAATCATAAAGCATCGTTGCTTTAATTAACGCGAGCAGCTCGCTAGATATCTAGTCGCGCTAAGATTCCAACTCCCGTTTCCAAGTGCCAAGCCAAGCACTCTCGACGACCCCCCTTCCAAGACCTCCAAAATGTCTGAACAAGTCAATCAGAACCAAGGTTCCATCCAGAACCAATCTCAGCCTGCCCAACAACAACAACAACAACAACAAGAGGCACCAGTCCAACAGCAGCAACAACCTCAAACCCAGGCTGAAGCTCCTCGTCCTGCTGTTGACGATAGCCTCAGTTGCCAATGGGAGAAATGTAGCGAAAAGTGCTCCTCAGCCGAAGCGCTTTTCGAGCACATCTGCGAGAAACATGTAGGTCGTAAGAGCACAAACAACCTTAACCTCACCTGCGGCTGGAACTCTTGTCGGACAACCACCGTGAAACGCGATCATATTACATCCCACATCCGAGTTCACGTTCCCCTCAAACCCCACAAATGCGACTTCTGTGGCAAAGCGTTCAAGCGTCCTCAGGATTTGAAGAAGCATGTCAAGGTATGTAACATAAACGTACACTGAGAAACGCGTTCTAATCAGCTGATAGACTCATGCCGACGACTCCGTTCTCCTTCGATCCCCAGAACAACAAGGGGGTCCAAACTCTGGCTATAGGGGCGGCGGTGGTAAACGTATGTAACAAGCTATTCCAGACCTCTCTCAAAACACATACTAACTAGGAACCAGCTCCTGGACCTGGATATTATGATAACTCTCAGCACATGCACCCCGGCCCACCCCCTCAATATGGGCATGTTCAGCAACACAATGGCCACAACGGCTATTACGCGCCTCAACAGCAACCCGGTTATGCTCCAGTTTACTACCCAGTCAGCCACGGAGGTGATGTTGGGCAACATGCTGCATACGACAATCGAAGACGCGGTTTTGATGCTCTGAACGACTTCTTTGGTGACGCCAAACGCCGTCAGATCGATCCTACATCCTACCATCAGGTCGGTCAACGATTAATGGCTCTACAAGGAATACCAATCGGTGGCGGTGGCATGGCCGAATATATGCCCACCGGCCCTACTATGGTTGCCGTCGATGGGCATGGAGGTCACCATCTTGGAGGACACGTCCCACCCCATCACTACGCTCTTCCACCTATGCCAAACTTGAGAACCAAGAACGATTTGATGAACATTGATCAATTCTTGGAGCAGATGCAATCGACCGTATATGAGAGTTCCAATGCAGCCGCCGCTGCTGGTATTCAGCAACCAGGTACTCATTACACCCCTATTGGCTTCCGCCAGAGCCACTCTCCACCTCAAGCTCCACACAGCCTTAACTCTCACGTTTCAGCTCACGTTGCTCCTATGGTTGCTACCAACTCGAATCAATCGAACGCTGGTACACCAGCATTGACACCACCATCCAGCTCTGTGTCTTATACTTCTGGTCACTCTCCCACGTCGTCTCACGGAATGTCTCCAACTTCAAGACACAGTTCCACCGCTTCTGCTCCTTACCCAAGTTTGCCAGCTGTTACTATGGGCTATTCCTCGCACTCAACTGCTGCTCCCACTTCGACTCTTGGCACGAACTTTGATAGCGATCCTCGTCGTCGTTATTCTGGTGGCATGCTTCAACGATCCAACCCTCATAGCGCAGATACCATGGAGCTCTCCGATGACTCTCGGTCAGCTTCCAAAGAGACAACTCCTCGCCCGGAGACCATCCTCCGCACCACTTTGCTCAGTAGCAATATCGACCCCGCTCTCTCAGCTGTCAGTTCCCCAGGCGAACACTCTGAGAGTGGAGAAGAAAAAGCTGCTCGGGAAAATCGTGATCGCGAGGAGGAAGCTTGGATCGAGAACATCCGTGTGATCGAGGCTCTCCGTAAGCTTATTAGCGATCGCCTTGAGCGTAGAGAATATGTTGAGGACGATGATACTTCTATGACAGGTACTGAACACAGAGCCGCAGATGTCAAAGCCGAGAAGTCTGAGAGCTTGTATCCCGTTCTTCGCGCCGATGATTGAGCGTTGGGCTTAATACCGACCCAATAAGAATCACGACAAGGCTAGAATTTTGTACGCGGGAAGGACTGATCCCATTGCTATGAGAGAATCACTCATGAATGGAGTATTGTTAAGCTTATTGTGGTTTTGGAACTACTTTCCTTGAGGATCTTGATATTTATGGCCTTGTTTTCATGACCCTCGACAATTTTGGGCTCTCGCTTCTTCGATCCCTTTGCCAGCTTTGCTGCTTGGCTTTCTTTATGAAAAAGCAGTTATCTGCATTATTTTATTTGATGATCAAAATAAAGAACAAACCTTACAAAACTGCATATACCCTAAATGTGATGATCACCCCCTCGATTGTGAGACCTGATGTTCTATATATTGATCATGTGACCTTGAAATCCCTTCTTAAAAAGCCAAGCCTGCCTTTTCTTCCTCAGTATTCTCGGACGTTAACATTTCTAACTTAGACCTATATTGTCCGAAAGGAATGCCTGTTAATCATTATGCAGTAAACCTCGACTCACTTTCTTGAATTGAACAATTGGGGAGCTTTTTGATAACAAAGATAGCACAGCACTCCCACCAGCGCTGAGAGCTATGTCTCTTTACTACGAAGCGGCGGAAATTCTCACCGCCCCGAGTAATGTCGGAGGTAGTCTGAAATCCAGAATCTTTAGTAGGAATGATCTCAAGTCACAGCCCTCTCAGATTTATGCATTGGCTATTGAAACCTGCAAGTGGAGTCCAGTTTTGAAAGAAGTTGTCGAAAATGCAGATATACTACGACTTGAACGAAAGGTTGTTCCACCTCCACTTTTTTTTTCGAGGAAGTTCTTTATTAACAGATTTTCATAGCTGTCGCCTATTCTATCTATTCTTCTTGTCCATGATCTGTTATTGGCCAAGCGTGGTGTCGCTCTCCCAGCGGTCCACGGTCTAAGAACCGCAGTTGAGCGCCACAGAGGTCGTCTCCAAGCAGAGTTAACAAAAGCCCGCATTCGTCGCAAGTTAAGCACCATCGAGGCACTAAAGGCTCATATTGAGACCGGGATCGAACACTCAGCTGATGGCTCTGAGGCTCCTTATCCACGGTGGGTTAGAATCAATACAGTAAAAACTACGCTAGAAGACCAGCTCGACACGACATTCAAGGGCTATGAGAGAGCTAAGAGCGTCAACGCTGTTAGACAGAGAGGCTCAAGGTTATTATTTATTGATCAGAATGTTCCAAACCTAGTAGCTGTTAGCCCAACTGCGGCACTTGTGAAAAGTGAGGCTTACAAGAATGGCGAAATTATTTTCCAAGACAAGGCTTCCTGCTTTCCGGCATACCTTTTGGATCCTCTAACCCAGGATGGGGATATTATCGATTCTTGCTCGGCACCAGGAAATAAGACTACACATATTGCCGCGATCCTACTCTCTCACAGTGCAGAGCCAGCAGAGTGCAAACAGACCATCCATGCTTTTGAGAAAAATAAAGGCCGTGCTGAGACTCTGGAGAGGATGGTGAATGTTGCGGGGTCCAACGTCCTGACAAAACTACATCCAGGCCAGGATTTCTTGAGAACTGATCCGACTTCTCCTGCGTACAAGAAAGTCGGCGCGTTGTTACTAGATCCAAGTTGTTCTGGTAGCGGAATTGTCGGACGAGATGATATGCCAGAGTTACATCTCCCAGCGGTGAAGCAAGTCATTCCAACGGCTAATGGTAAGAAAGGATTTAGCAAACCCGCTGAGGATACCAAGGACACGAGGAAACGAAAACGCGAGGATAAGCAAGATCTGCTTGATGTGATGGTAGATGATGATGGAGTTGTTACGGCCGTCAATACAGATGACGAGCTCAAGGTTCGCCTCGAGGCTCTTTCCACATTTCAGCTAGAGTTGCTACTGCACGCTTTCAAATTCCCTGCTGCCACCAAAATTACGTACTCAACCTGCTCAATCCATGCAACAGAGAATGAGATGGTAGTGCAAAAGGCTCTGCAGTCACCCATCGCAAAAGAGCGCGGTTGGAGACTTCTCAGGCGTGATGAGCAAGTTAGCGGGTTGAAGGAGTGGAATGTCAGAGGATCAAAGGAAGCATGCGATGGCGATGCAAAAATGGCAAATGCATGCATACGAGCCAACAAGGGAGACGAAAATGGAACGATGGGGTTTTTCCTTGCCGGATTTGTCCGTGATCGGGCACAGGCTGATGGTGATTTGGATGACTCAAAGTTTCTCCGTGACGAGCAAGGACACATGGTGCGCAATGTGTTGGGATATCCGGTTTTGGCGGATGCTGAAGAGGTTGGGGATGCTGCAGACATGACCTTGGCTGAAGAGGATGTGGAAGTGCCTGAAGAGGTTGATGAGTGGGGCGGATTTGGAGAGGAGGAAGTCGGGGTGGAGGAAAAAGTTGAAATCAAAGCCAAAGCTGAACCTCAGAAGAAAAAGGCAGCTCCATCCGTGGACAAGCATTCTTTTGGCAATATTCGGTCAGGTCTAGTGCCAAAGGGAAAGAAGCGACGAAAGGGGAAAGCTTAGAGTAGCATGACTTAGCGTGTATGAACAGAAATAACTGGAGTTTCCTGCGAAGATAGCTTTTCTGGTAGCTTTCATATTGCATACTTTCGGTGACGGATCAAATCCTGGAATAAGGCTGGAAAAGCTTTTAAATCGTATTTAGTTAATCCTCTTTGAATTAGCTTTTAGCACTCTTGAGATTTATTTGTTAGGTCTTGATATTAATCTTATTAGTATTGAAATAAGTTACTCCGAAAGAACTTATAGCGTACATTACTTCTCTCAATATCCAACATCCGGCCGCAAACCCGGGATATTAATATACTTATTTCTCTACCCGCAACACCTTCACAATGCCCAATCCCGTACCATAACCATCTCCCTCTAAAAATCTAAAAATTACTGCATCTCCCAGCTCCCTCCCTTGCCTTGATAAGTCTTCTCAGGCCTCGCTAGTCCGCGCTCCACATCCTTCACAATCCTCTCCTCATTCTCCCTCGCTAGCCTCTCTTCTTCTTCCCTCTGTGCTTTCTCCTCCGCTTCTACATCATGGAAATTCCCCGCCCCGCCTCTCCCACCCCGATACACCTGTTTCACCACCGGTTTCTTGACCGGTATCGCTACCGCAGGAGATGTCGATTGTACCAATCCGTCAGCACTGGGCTGCGTCCAGTTTCCTGCGCCGCCACGGCCAGTGTGTAGGTATTCTGGGGCTACAGTTGTTGTTGCCGGTTGCGAGCCATTGGTGCTACTGGCCGGAGAAATGGGCTGGGCTTCAAGATCGCTCTGTATTTTGCAGCAGGTATTAGAAAAGTGTTCCTATATCCTCTAGGGAGAGAGTGAGTCTAAATGAAAAGCTTTACGGTTTCTGGTTGCGCGGCGGCTGCAATGTCTTTTTTGCTGTAGAAGTTGCCTGCGCCTCCGCGGCCGACTTTGCGGTATACCTCATCTGCCATTCCGTGATTAATGTTGTCTATATGTTTGCGTTTGTAAGGATTTTGAGGTTGGATTCTGAGATAGTGAGCTTATTTACGGTTGTAATTCTCTACTTTAACTCTTTTCCTGCGTTTGTGTTCTGTTTCTGTTCCTTGACAGTCTTGACTTTTGTTATTGGATATGGGAAGGTGTTTTGGGTCAGTGGTATGATTGGATGATACCCAAAATTGAAGATTTCCTATCAAGCGTGGGATTTGGGGGTTTCGTTTGTCTTGTCTTTCCTTTTTCTTCTCAGTTAAGCACTTTCCGCCTCGGTGGCTGGTTTGCAAGGCTACTAGACTTGACACTTATTTACACAAAAACGTGATGTAGATAGGATTCTCCTCCATCATCCTCGGTTGGTTGAATGATCTATTCCTTAGTACACATACGGAATGAGGGGGGAAACTTTCCACCCCACTTCTAGCTTCAACCTTCTTTTATCGAATAATTATGTACACCAATACTAGCGTTGATTTTCTCCCCACCTGATATCGGTGGTCAATGAAAGTACAACCCCGCTGCTGACAGCTTCTTTCCTGCAGAAATTTGAATTCGAGAATATGCACATCCAAAATATGTCTCAGCCCCTTGCAACCGAAAAGCGCCGTGTCTGTTAGGCAAGATATACATCTTGGATAGATACACCTCCAAGTTTTAAGACTTGAGAAATTTAATGAAATAATGACCTGGAGAATTTTCCATTTATTGTATTACCGAGACCAGAAACAACTAGAGAAGGGATTATCGTGGAGATTCTTTTTAGTGAGCAATTTGGCTGGCAGATGAAGGAGCCCTGGCAGCAGCATAGAGAGAGAGAGAAAAGGAGAAGCCTAGCTTTGTTTCATTGTGTGATTAGAGCGTTGAGTGAATAAACTTTCTAGGATCAAAAATCAAGCTTTACAAACATATCCTAGACAGAAAGATCATGTACTCTACTCTGAAAGTCTGGGTTCTTCTCACCTTACTGAGTATCATTAAGCGAGGCTGCTATTCTAAGTACGTCCATAGGTAAGGTATGGAGTAGGCTTCTTCTGGTGTGTGTTCACGTTAGACAAGCATACCTACAAATCATATGGGACAATGATAAGGACAAATTGAGTCGTAAAACTCAACACTGTTATTGGTAGAGTTGGGTTTTGGCTTGATTTCCTTATCCAGTTTGTGATAATGAGCTGGTTGTTCTGAGTTAGAACTCGAATTGAGTTGTTATTTTTTTCAATACTAGGACTGACAGGACTTAGGATGCAAATTTGGATGGAACCTATAATTGATCATCAGTCACTGGATGGACCTATCTATCTAATCTAATATAGTTGCTGGTTCTAGAAATAATATTTTTCTTCTAGTCCTGAAGAATAGACTTCAAACATATTACTCCTCAGCATCTTTCGCTCCCCTCCACCTGGATACTACGAATTCCTACTTCAGATTCAAATTGCCTTCTTCCTATTTCTCCATTCAAGCAAGTTGTCCCCTCACAACTCCCACTGGGAACAGCGCCGTGTGGCTATCCGTAAAGAAGGCAGCCGGGTTGTCCTCGATCATCTTGACCGTAAACCCTGCACCGGTATCACTTCCATCCGCCGCCTTGACTCCCGTCAAGAACGGTCCAGTCAAACATCCCATACTGTTCCTCCTCACATCGTCGCCAACAGGGTTAGGGAACGCAATTCGCGGTGGTCCCGACGCTCCTTGCGCGGCTTCGTGGATATGTGTTGCCGTCAAGGCTGGCGAGAGATAGTCGCCAACTACATTGATGAGAGTTATGTTCTAAGAATGATGTTAGATGGTGTATCATTGGGAAGGGGAGATGGATAACTTACGTAGCAGATGGTATCTGAAGCGGAGTTTAAGCCGTAGTTGAAGTATCCCGTAGCATCGGCTGCGCCAGTCACCTCGACAGTCCCGTTGCGGACTTCTGAGGGTATGGCAACAACATTGAAGGAGCGAGTGAATTGGAAAGGACCACCAACAGCTGCAGCTGCGGCTGAAGAATTGTCATCTACAGTTATTGTGATTGTCGTTGGTGCTGCTGAGATATATGCTGCAAAGAGCGATGCGGAAAAGATGATACTGCACTTCATTTTGAAAGATGGTATAAAGCTGGGAAGATTGAACTTGAGAATTGAGAGCAATGATCGAATATTAGAAAATATATTATTATAAAGACAATTGAAGCTGGCTCTGCCGCTAAACAAAAAAAGAATGGGATGAAATGAATGTGGAATGGGTTTGCAGAAGTCACTGTGACATTTCGTCTGAATATGTATGAACGCACACGGGGGCTTTGCTCTCCCAAGGACCGGTTCATCCATCATCCGTTGTTTTCAGAAATCCTACCTGCCAAGTAGCACCAAGGTCTTGACTATTTCAAATTCCTGAGGGGAGCGTGAGGAATATGAAGCGGTGCCAACATTGCCAAGCACTTGGATGCAATCAATATTTCGCCTGATAAATTTAAGAATAAGCATAAAAGTAAATAAGCTTTCGTTATTGACCGCTGAGAAAACGGATTTCTGCTTCTCTCGACTCCCATTTCTCTCAGCTTGGGAGACAATTTACCTTTTCGACTTTCGCCGGACCTCTTAAGGTTTAGAAGGGTAAAATTGACACAGGAAAAAAAAAGAAACCCCCTCTCGAACCTCAGTTGCAAATCCGTAGCTTTAGATAATATACGAGCCAGGTCTATAGAGAGGGAATAACTGCATACAATCAAGCAATTGGCAAGTTTGAGAGCCCTGATTTTCGCCATGGCAAAGATTTTGTCTTACCCAAGTCCCAAGCTGCCAATACAAACTCGCGACAATAGTTCGTCGATCAAACCCATCAAGCAATTTGCCGACTGGCAATGGGATAAAAACAAGCGTAATCATCGAGTGCTGACTTCTGAGCAAGAATGAATTTAATGAATATCGCACAACTGCCTGGAAATAATGGATTATTACTTATTTCATGACATTACTAACCCGCTCACCTTTTGTTGGATAATTGTATAATGACGTTGACATAATGGGAAGCTTAGGCAGCTCCTTCAGTGAAACTGGAGGAAGTAGATACCTACTTGGAAGACGCGTGTCTTCTAGGTCAGCATCTAACTAAGCTTATGTGATAAACTGGCGTGACTGGCCCTTTAAATATCGATGAACTACTAGTCAACTTGCACATGCCCGTTCCCATCTTGTCAAAGTCGTTTGAAACCCCAATGACGCGTCGAAACTTGTCTGAAAGAAACCGGGGAATTGATCAACGATTTCCATTGATAATCCCAAGACAAATCCTTTTCATTCACGCATGGGAAGACTTTTGTTATGGCTAATGTCTCCAGCAGTTTGAGAGAGTAGGAGTAGAGTTGGAAAATCGAGAAGAATCACGTGTCCAAGCTTCTGCGATCAGGTTTTCTTCTATGGGTCTGGTGGCATGTTGGCGTACAGAATTTGATACGTTGTAAGCAGACGCTGACCGTGCTTCCTCGTAAGTACTGAGTTAATTAGAGTAGCGTACGACGGTGTCTCGTTTCCATTGAAACCAACTCGCTTGTTTCAAGCATGCTGAAATCCTTCGAGTCCAGCTCTCATCCAAAATCCCAATTAGCGAGTTATTTTAGTGAGTGTGAACCTAGTGCAACCTCACGTCCAATTTTCCCTGAGGACCCTGGTACTGTATGAAAGTGTGACCTGCATTGTGTGCTGGGCTTATACTTTTCGTACTGTACCACGATCTTCCCTATCTAGTCCCTTGTTTTAGCCGCTTTCCAGCAAGCAAGGGAAAGGCTGGCAAAAGAAGTGTTTCAGACGACATCTTGAAGCCACTTTCCAGTATGGCATTTGCGTATGGACATGTTCTGGCCATGGATGATCGTCGAAAGCGTCATCTGGTTCGCTGGCGTGTTTCCCCTCTTCCGCACAGACTGCCTAGTGACCGGCTCTAATAATTGTATTATCGGAGTACAGGACTTCTGTAATGATTTCTAGATGGTGGAAGGTGAATGGTGAGTGGTGGACGGTGGACAGTGGTGGGGTGCGTGGATTATTGCGTGCCGAGATGAATCCGCATACACGCATACAAGCATACAAGGTAAGCATACAAGCATGCGCACACAAAACACAAAACCCATTACTTGTTAAGAAAGGTCTTCCAACATTAATGAGATCAGCAGTCCCAGCGACGGGTAAACTGGCTGTTCTAGCGGTTGTTTCCGCCTTCTCTTCTGATTAAGAGACACCTGCCGCTCGAATGGAAATCCTGTTTAATCTACAGTAATGAACTACAGAGTATGGAGGACTTACTGTTACTTTACAGCACAGAATTGATTCTTTGTAAACAGCCTTTTCCTTCCCTCTCTGCCTGCCCGTGGGAAATAAAGTGGACAGAAGGGGATGGGGCCCTGGGGGCGTGCCGCTGCGGTAGGTGGGATAGCCCAAGAAGAGGACTGATCGACAGCTGCTATTTCAGGCAAAGGAAGCTTGGTAGTAGTATACGCTGGCTGTATGGCCTTCCTGTTGGAGCGGTGTTCTAATACTGTAAAGTATCATAGGATCGGTCACAGGATGCCATAGGTAGGTGTTGAACCGCTGTGAAAGGAACTCACCGGTTCCCATATTTTTAACTACCGCTGATCTCCAAATAAGGATCGATGATCTCAAAGGCTAGATCCTGTGAGACTGAACCATCCAGAGAGTAAGCTGGGTCTCGTAACCGATCTCGCGATTACTTATTACATACCCAACATCACCAACGGTGTAATTCTGTGACTCTGCTAAAGCCCCGTTCTCATCTGCACTTCCGGTTGATAAAGCAAAGTAACTAAGCCTGGGAATACTTTTCTAGACTACGGGAAGCGCGGCTCCAGTGTATGATCACGACACGTTGGATAAAACCCAAGCTAGAATGTGCTGATTTTCATAGCCGTTGGCGCTCCGAAACTCTATATAGTTCCAGGAACGCACGGCAGGGGTTGGAGCGACACTACTTGTGCTGTGAACTATCCGGGGATTTGGATCGAATTCTGACTTGGAGAGGAGAAAGAGGTACAAAGGTACAGCGTTGCGGAGTAAAGTAAGTAGGGTAGTAGCACTGTTTGTGTGCGAGATTGTATGGTGCCTGTCCGTACTTTGTACCTTACGCAGGAGAAATAGTTGGTGCCTTGCTGATTGATGATGTATTATGTGCATGCCATGGATGTCAGCCTTCCGTGCCTCGTAGAGGGACTACGAGACCCGAGATTCCGATGTAGTTCTTATACGTAGAAGTATATATGCATACCGACTGTAATATGTTTTATGTATAAGGTTGTGTCCGGAGCGTCATTGACTTGAAGGTCGAGCAAGCGACAGTTGGATTGAGAAAGCCACTGGCCTGGGTATTTTACAGTACAGTACGGTATTGTGCTGTGCTTACTTTGTAATGAATAATCTGCGGAATGTGTTTCGCAGCACACCCAGCACAAATGTGCAATCCGAGATCCCTTTGGTCGTACTGTAAGTAGGTCGTAGATATGTCTTGCGTGATCATCTCCGTGTAACGGTGCAATATCGATCCACCCGTGGGTTTTGGCTCCTTCTCCTCCTTCTCCTCCTCCTGCCTTCGTCTCTCCTCCCCATGATTGCGCCGCACGGAGAATAGTGCGAAAGTATGTCAACCATCTCCGCTATTTCTAACCAGCCCCAATCTTACTTTCCCATAGCAGGTAGCGCGCTTCAATCCAATCAGCGAGCGGAGTGGCAGCAGTAAAGCCACGCCTCATGCTTCATTGCCACCACACCGGCCCAAGCCCCAATGAGACCAGAGATCTGGAGGAACGCGAGCCCGGTGATCTGTCGGGATGGGCTAGTGGTGTTACATATATCACGAGGAAGGCATCCCGAGTGCTGGAGACGCCGGCAGGAGCGTCGTGTTGGAGATGCAATCTGGCACCGATTTGGCACCATGTTTACTAGCCTAGCTAGCACTTGCTACGAACGAAGTCCTGGGCTTGCCATCCATGATTTGTACGAAGCAATATATGCCAGAATCCTTAGAGAGAAGGGTAGGGCAGGCTAATCTAGTGAAGAGAGAGAGGTAAGCTGCTAATGCAATAAGCATTTGTGGGGATGAAGCACTTACGGAACGCACTGGAAGCAGTGAAGCATGCCAAAACGAGGCGCCAGCGGAAGAATGAATGAAAGAAAGAAAGAAAGAAAAGAAAAGAAAAGAAAAGAAAAGAAAAGAAAGAAAACAAAGAGAGGCCGCCAGGAGATCATTGCCCGTTGCCAGTTGCCAGTCGGTCTTCACCTTCTTTGACGTCTTCCGCTCCCGGGGGGGATTTCTTTGTCTATGCTTCCTCGTCGCACTTTCTTCTTCCTTTTTCTTCTTCTTGAAGCTATACGTGTATGTGGTGTGGTGTACTGTATGTATACTATACTATAATAGCAATAGCAATAGCATCAACTACAGTACTGCTGTACTGTACATAACTTACTTGCCCATATATCCCACCAGGACCGCCTTTATCCAATAATCCATTTCCGCTTCCAGTTCCACTCCTCAATCCGGCCGTCCTACTTATGATCCGGTACAGTACAGTACAGTACAGTACTTCGTAATCTTTTTATTTTTAATACATGGTACTGTACATACAGTACTTATCATACCGTAGATCCGCCGAATGCTAAGTAGTGTCTGGGCCCCCAGCATAGCCTGGACTGCAAAAACTGGGGACCGGCCATTATTACCTTCTCTCGCCTCTTTTGTGGAGGTGCCAATTTAGACATTTTGGGGGGTGTGAGCATCCCGCAAGCGACCAAGGTCACACTCTTGCCCTGGCCCCCCCCTCCCCCGGCTGTGTTGTGTTGTGCGTGTGCGTGTGCGTGTGAGGGTGAGTTGTGTGTGTGTGTGTGTGTGTGGGTGTTTGTGTGGGCTTGAGTGAGTGAAAGTGAATGTGTGTGTGGGTGTGTGTGTATGTTCCATAAACCGAACCAGACATTCTATCCTCTTCCCTCTCAACTTTTTTTTAGACCCTCCCACTTCCCCCCGTCCTCCTGCTACACACACAATCATTCAACTGCACCTTTCAACACGTAATATTTGCTTTCTCATGAGCCTCATTGCTTCTGGAATCTCGAAGCACACACTTCACTCCGCCGTCAACTCCGACTTCAGGCCAGCTATACGCCCCAACCGGGACCCCCCGCCGCGTCTCAGCAATCGCTCACTTGCT
>Ga0247812_10001275_pt1 | contig 14306 bp, 10 predicted proteins | sample UWRJL149409B1_FD_178011 | JGI IMG/M metagenome (GOLD analysis project Ga0247812, IMG submission 178011) | Plant litter microbial communities from Arlington Agricultural Research Station in Wisconsin, United States - UWRJ-L149-409B-1 | ecosystem: Environmental > Terrestrial > Plant litter >...
CGAGACTCCTCGGAGAAGTCGCTGCCGCGGAATGGGAGGTGTTGAACAAAGATGCGTGGGCCGAGGATGAAGAGATGGGCAATGACGGTGTGGTTGTAGGAGCCAGGCGAGAGGGCGGGAGGGTGAACAACATGTTGGGTATGCAGAGCTTCATGAGCATGAGGACCGTGGTCGATGCGGTCGAAATGGTTGGCGGTGAAGCCGAGAGAAGGCCAGGCACAAGTGGCTGGACGAAGCTGAAGCCCCGATAGAGTATCTTTAGAAGAATAGAAGAATACAAATTCACCAATAACTTCAATCATTCTTTCCCAAGATGGAATCGGTCTTAGCAGTGCAAATAGTTATAGTTCATCTATCGCGCTTTTCTGGTCCTTTTTTTGCAAACCAACTCGCGTTTCTTGCATAAACATTCAGGTTCACCTACGAAATCGGCACTTTACCCATTTTAAAAAGATAGAGATAGCTCTCTCTTTCTTTCTCTTAAACTCACCATAAATCACCCACATCTTCCCAACCCACAGATCCAACCGCACCGAAAAGGAAAATAGAAACAGGTCGGGGATGGAATTATTAATAAGCCCAACCAACAATGACAAAAACAGAAACACAGCCGGGAACTACCAACAACAACAAACGTACTGCAGAGTAATTTCGTACAACATATAAAAAGGTACCATCCCATCAGCATCAGCTTACATGATCTTTAAACCCACACCCCCTCCGGAATGCGTTTCTGATCAGACGGCAGTCCAATCGGTGGTTCATTAGCCAAAAAAAACAAGATTCTTACTGAGCAACTTTAGAAGAATGGAAGGGAGAAGGAAGAAAAAAACAATATTCATGAAACAAAACATGTGCCGCAATATATCGAGGGTAGGTACTGTAGGTAGCCGGCAGCACCGGTCGTCACGGCAAAAGATTTATTGGTCGGGTTACATATGCGAGGCGACCCTGCCATGCCCACCCATACAGAAGACGGCTGCATTTTTACGGAGGGGGATGCATTCTTTGTTTCCTTGCTTTCGCTCACATTTAAGAAGATATTGCAAGAGATGTATGCCCTTGAGTATTGCGAATGCAGAATTGCGAAATTTTGTTATCATTCCTTGCTTGGAACAATATCTGAATTCCGGGCTTTGCTTGGTTGCCACGACAAAGGGGCAAGGAATGAGCGATTCAGTGTTGGCATCTACTAGTTGCTGGCCCAGATACCCTCTGTTTGAGGGCGGTTTTTTGCACGCCTTGATGTAGCATGAAGCCGGTAAGATTTGGATCTTCAAAGGACAAAGTTTTGGTTCTATTATTAAAATAAAATAAATTAAAATAAAATAAAAAATGCAGGTTTGGAAAGATGGGCCGCATAAATCAAAACTTGTTTCTTTCCTGGTGAATATATGGAGCTGTGGCAACAAAGCGTAAATTCAGAGATAATTGTCTCAGGCAACGTCCTACCCCATCGATTCTCGGATGGCCGAGCTGCAATAGATGGGGTTCTCCTTCCCTACTATCTCCTTCCCTACTACTGAAAACTAATTCCCGCATACGCGGTAAACAGAATTCGTCCCAAAACAGCCCCGAATCAAAAGAATCAAAATCATGTACACGTGGACAAGCGAGAAAATCACTTATGATGAGGCTGTAACGTGATAAAATCAAGCATAACTAACCAGTGGTGATCTGTTGGCCAGCAAAACCCACTGGATTGGCTCTTGGAAAAGCTGGCCCTTTCATCGGCCACTGGCGCCGGGCCAGAGGCCACACTGAAGAATAGGCTTAAAACAAACCCGGTGTTTTCGTCGAAACTTCAGATGAAAATTCGAGTTCCGGGCGTAAAACCGTTCAAAGAAGCAAGATTGGACGTTGTCGCGCCTTTTACGAAATCCTGCAGGAACATTATGCAGGTCCCAGGTACGATCGGGTACGATCAATGCTTCAACTTGGAGTCACCAGCCGTGGAGGAAAACTCGAATCGATAATTAGTAAAATCTGGAAAAATTCTGATGCAGAAATCGAGAGCAAAGATTCTCATTCTCGCCGATTGGCAAAAAAAGAGCGAGACGAGGTTGGCTGTTACCAGTGACAAGTGAGAAAAATGTGGGTGGGTGTTTACTAGAGCCACACAAGTCAACCACAATTAACTTTGCACAACTCGTGCATTAGCTATCGTCCCACCACTCAACGGTCCGATAGTGGATGCACAAAACGCGCATTTATGCAGAGGCTGGAAGTTGTTGATCAGGCGCGCAAGAGAACTTGAGAAAGTCCAGCATGATCAGATACTGGCGAAAAGAAGCCTTCGGCGGAGCAAAAGTATATATGGAGTAGAGAATAATTGATGAGGTAAGTGGCCTTTTGGGTGCTTTTGATGTGTATAGGAGATAACGGCGACGAGTCAAGGATCTATGTGCAATAACTGTACTGTGCTGTACGTCGTCTGTGATCTATCCACCTTCCGACTCGGGAGTTGGAATGGCAGTGGGATCGACAATCGAGAAGCCCCGTAAAATGGAAGCCCACGGATGCGGCCATGGCCAAGTATGCTGCCCTGGGTCTGAGGATGGTTCTCTTAATACGTATACGTACAGTCCTTGTTGAAATTCAAGTCACGGTGCGTGGCAGCTTATGGTAGGATATTTGTCGGTATCGTTGAGGTTTCCCCACGATAGTGATGTTTCGAGGGGACGACTTGACCACTCCGTCGTCGGGGAGTCATATCGAGATTTTCGTCATCCATCCATCGGCAGACGATCACTACTTCACACCATGCTTCTAGACCGGACCAGAATTTCTGCCAGAATCTCTGCAGTAAAGTACTGTACTTCGGTACACGTCGGGGATCTCAGTGTGCCGCAGCAGGGTGGCCAAGAAGGGCGGGATTGCTCGCGGAAGTGGTCGCCCAATGAGTCGTAATGAAACGTGGATGAGGAGGGTCTGGAGGTAAAGAGCAAACGTTTGCTTGTGGTTGGAGGGAGGAAACGAGGCTCAAGCGTACGGAGGTATTGTATTGTATTGTATGTACTGGATCATTGTACCGTACAACGTAAGCGTAGTGTACTCCTCCGTCGATACCGTGCGTCCGTACTGAGTGGGTGAGTGAGTATATGGACGGAGCAGTGTACGAAAGTACTGCAGTATAGCACTTCGTAGAGTAGTTACAGCACTTACTGTGCCATAGTCAAATTGCCAACGGCTTGCCCAGTCTGTGCCCAGCTGCAGCCGTGAGCCCCAGGGGCCAGGAGGTTGTGTGCCAAGCGAGGGCGCTGATGCGGCCCATGTTGATGGTGTGGATGAGATGATATTTGGATGATTTTGTTTATTAGTGCAGAGTATCCACACCCTTCCATCTTTATCCACTCACACCCCCAGCCTCTCCCTTGGCTGGGTCAGGAACGCGTTGCAAGTGGAGCATTTCCCCTAAATTAGCCCCGAACCATGCTCCATATTAATTCTCCCTCTAGGCCCAATCTGTCCCTAGCCCCGTCCCTAGCGTCCTCGTAGCTCCCCATTGAAGGTTATGGTTGCGGGATATCCATCCTCGCCTTCTTCCTTGCGGACAGGGGGGGCTGGTACATCTGGGCTCCTCCCATCCAGTCCAGTCTTGTTCCCACACATCCCTTTCCCCTCGCCCCAAATTAGCCTCCACACCCAATCTTGGGTTTTGTTGCTGGCTGCTACTCTTGCTGGTGGTGCTACTGCTCACTACCGGCACGCCTCCAGTACATATATGCTTTCCCTATGCCCGCCCCCTTCATTCTCCTTTTCCCATCATCACGCAAGAACAGAAGTCGCCGTTGATCGAACTTTAGTTCCACACACTCTTTTATAACCAACCTTTGAGCAATACATCGCTCGTACACTCCTTTACCCAACGGCTTCCTTATCTTTTTCTTCGTGCAACCCCTTTTTCCACCTACTCACCCCAACGCTCCCCGATAAATATCACGTTCAGCCAATTTCAAGCCACTTCTTGTGATACATATATATACACATATCTCTATACATATATACCTTTTCGACATCATGCGTTACTCATCAGTTTTGATCGTGGCCGCAATCACCGTTTGCGAGTCGCTGGCTGGTCCAACCCATGCCCATCTCCACCGACACGCCAGAGCACATGCTAAGAAGGAGTAAGTTAATGGACACTCGCCCTCATTGATCAAAGACCAGTCTTGCTAACACTCCTGCAGTGCCGTCGACTGGAACGCTCTCGATTGGGAGAAGATGGATATCGACTGGACTGCCGCCTGGGCTGCTGGCCAAAAGACCGACACCGTGTCTTCCGTTGCCGTTGAGACCCTCCCAACCGTCCCAACCGCTGCTCCTATAATCGCAGCGCAGAAAGTCAAGGCCACCACCACCGCAGTTGAGGCTCCAGCCAGCACAAGCGAGGCACCCAAGGCCGCATCATCCAGCGCGGTCGCTGATACACCCAAGCCAAACTCCGGTGCCACGACAGCTTTCAGCAAAGTAGTAGGCCTGGCCAACAAACTCAGCTCCTTCGGGCAATCCACTGCCGGATCTGGATCCATTATTGGCAAAATCGGGAACATTGGTAGCCCACAAGGTTCCAACATGATCAAGGTTGATTCTGTTGGTGATCACAAATACACAAACACCTTTGAAAACACCTCCGGTAAACCAATGACAATCATGGTTTGGAACAAGGCTTTCGCTAGAGATAACGACCCAAACAAAGTCGAAGCCAACCTTGGAGCTATGATGGCCCCTACAAGCCCAGCTTTGAGCATCACTCTTGCACCCGGCGAGAGCCAAGTCGTTGCTTTCCAGGAAGACACGCAAGCTGGATGGGCTCAAGCCACCACTGATGTACATATGTCCGGTGCTTTCGCTACCACATGGGCTGAAATCAACTACATCTCAACCGGCTGTGGTTACGATGTTTCAGCTATTATGAACAAGCACGGCAACACATACGACATGGAAATGAGTGCTAAGGAGACACCTTGTGTCAGCAACATGGATGACAACCTCTGGATTGCCCGCAATGGTAACCCAGAAGACCCAATCCCCATTGGCAGCAGTGATGGAAGCTGCTTCATCCCTGCCGGAAAATGCACTGTCCACACAAAGATGGGTGGACAGCAATGATGATGATGAATCCTGGATTGTTTACTGTTCATATTTTTCACTTCTTGGTACATAGTGTAATTTTGGAAAGAACTTTTTTTGTTTCTCAGGAGTTGCAGGCTTCATCGATGTGAAGACAAGACTTGAAGGTCAGTGACTTCAACTTATGATTCCCGGTAGACTTGGTGAAGGAAAGGGTGCTACGGCGCTTCCAAGCATTGCATTGTTGTATTTCATCACTATCAGAATATAAATACTTATCTTAATTCTTCATGCGTGGCAAACTTTATTGCGGCAACTTCATAGTGAAGTGACCAGATTGAAAAAGAATACAGAAATGTATGTGTGCTTAATATAAAGTTTTGAGGCAATTCAATGAAGGCAACATGTAATGTATCGTAACACACTTGTGAAGTCTCCTTTAAAGTATAAAACACTAAGAAAGCAAACAACCAAAAGAAGAGCTCGCAGTCCAGAGTACAGCAACATAGCTAGTTCCTCGTGGGGACAAGCCCTGGTTGGTGCTTGGCATCCTTAACGCACCTTCCACACTCAAAAAAAGAACTTGTGCAATGCCTCTTACCATGAATCCCTTTCGATGCTCTTTCAACCCTTGAGATCATATGGTTGTTCTCTAGGAGTCCGTAATGACTAGCAGCTCCAAGAGTAGCAGACCTTGTAAGTCCTTGCGACAAGCAATACCTTCAAGTAGATGCTATGAGCTTTAGGATAGCGGTTAGTAGAGCTCAGTCGATATCATTCTTTTAATCCCAAGCCCAAGCTCATGTTCAATGGAGGTTTCTGGTGATTGGCAGCTCCAAGGAATGCTTTTCGTAGTTCTGAGAGCCATAGGCGAATCTATTGGCAATGAGTAGCTTGGCTAATCAAGTGTTTGTTGAGCATACTTAGGCCCTTTCACACTTTCAAGCCCTATATGCCATTCCCTCTATCATAAAACAATGAATGAAGTTCCTGTGCCTAGCCTCATGAAAGATTTCTATATAATAGTGTTTTAGGTAACTCTTGGTAAATGGTGTCCTGTTAAGTTGCATTTTCATCGAAATTTGTATTAGAATTCTAAGAGCATTGGTAAATGCCTCTAGTATTCATACTTTTGTGCAGATGACTCTCTACTAAGTCAAGCTTTCATAAACAATACTATGGCATTGTGTAACTATTGTCCTATATCAATCAGCCCCTAAAGTTTGTTGCTCTAAGATGACCATTACTTATCTGTTGACAATGATATCTAACACAACAGAATCATTGTAGATGGTAGGGCCAGCACAAATTAGCACTATTCATCAGGAGCTAGAGATGGTAACAAATGCGTGAAGAGCAGCATTCACCAACCAGAACATCTCTTCTCCCGCCTCAGAAATTGAATAAAACATCTATAATCCCAAAGCAGAAGCCGTAAAGATTCCAGAACCTTCAACTCCTCTCGCTAATCCTCGTCGAGGCTATATCCCGTCCTAACGGGCTCGCATTTCAGTTGAAGGAAGAGAGGCCCACTTTTCCCCGAAGCCTTAAGCTGTCGCGCTCTCTTCAATACACTTCAACCTCATCACCTATTTGTCGATCTTCAAACCGAATTTAACAATCACGTCCTTTTCGGAGTTGCTTATTGCTAGGTAGTATCCCGAATCACATCACCAATCTCTGACCTACAGATTCATTTCAGATCTATTTCGGTACTCCCTGCGAAGCTTCGACAGCAAGTCAGAACGCGCCAACGCTTCGCAATGAAGCACCAGATCTACTCAGTAGCTTTTGCTATGCTATCTCTCTTTCTCATGGCTCTTGGACTTTCTGTAACAGCTCGTGGTGATCTCTGCGCCGCTGGCTCCAACCAGATTGGCGGCAATTGGTATTGTCAAGCTGTGGATGCAGTCCGATATACCAATGTCGGTACTTCTGGCTCTTACGATCGTGTGGTTGATATGAAGCCTGATGGCACCTGTGTTACAGAGCCTCATGCTTTCACCGGCCCTCTTTCACCATTGAACGAAGAGGTAAGTAATCATTTGCGATTCCTATATGAGTCGGTGCCTGTTTATTAATCTTGTCCCAACAGGTATCGCTGCACTTCCGTGGACCGATTCGATTGAAGAAGTTCGCAGCCTATACTTCTGCTCGATCCACTCAGACTGATTCCAAAGTCAATCACCGTCACTATGCTGGAAATCACCGACACGGGCATGAGATCCACAAGAGATCGCATGAGCAGCATGATACTGTCAGCGCGACTATCAAGGGTCAACTCGTTCAATGGAAGAATAACTGGTTTGGGGGTTAGTGCTCATAATCCGAACTTGTCACTCTTCACTTGCCACAATAGAGGCATGCTGACTTAGTGCAATTTAGAGCAAGCGGAGGCTGCTGGCAAGCCTGCTGATAAAGATTCTTCTTCTGACATTGTGACTGCCACGATTGATGGAAAGGTCGTATCTTGGGTCAACAACTGGTAAGCTGCCTCCATTTCATTCTTTGAAATGGCTCTTCAATGGCTCTTCTAGATTCCGGAGAATCAGTGCTCTCCAGAAGTCTGAACTCGCAGCTAAATTGGCGCATAGGCTTGGATCCCCAGCATTTACCCCAGAGAACACAGCTGGGACAGCTGTAACTGTCGTTGTTGTCACAACAACAGTCTGTCCAACATCGGTAGTACCAGTACCTAGTGCTTCGGCATTAGAGGCTTCGGAACAAAACGCTCCTGCGTCAGTAGTATTGACATCAGACCCAGCTCATCCTGTCGAACCTCTAGCATCCGATCCAGCAAGACATGGCAATAACTCATTCAGGAAGTTGAATCTGAAGACCTTCAATAAGCTCCCAAGCTTAGGGGCTGCAAAATTCGAGCGATCAGGTTACTATTCAGCTGAAGAACAGAAACTTGATAACCTTGTCTTCCTAGGCAATCATGGACGATATGGCTGCTCAGGTATCTCTGACAAGTAAGTATATCTAGAACGTCGCCTCTGATTTATTTTAACTAATCTATCGAAAAGTAAATTTGGAAGTTCGCTTTCGTATATTGATGGTAAAGGAACCGATTGTGCCTCGTCGCCACAGATTCTTCAGGACATACTTGTTCCTTCGGAAACCGAGTTTACTATTATGTCCAACAAGCCTTGCATTGACGGTGACTGCGGATTTGTTCGGCCTGGTTCTGTAGCATACCGTAAGACTTTCAGCTTCCTTGAATTGTGGTATGATAACAAATTCTATAGATGGATTTGAAGGAGTCGACAAGCTGTTTCTAATGGAATTCTCTATGCCACCGGATGTTAATAATAGCGCGCAAAAAGATATGCCCGCAATCTGGTTACTGAACGCAAATATCCCCCGTACTGCCCAGTATCATTCATGTTCCTGCTGGAAGACAGGATGTGGCGAATTCGATATTGTAGAGACTCTCCACAGTGGATCGACATACATGAAGTCCACCCTGCATACCAATACACCAGGCGGAGATTCGGACTTTGTTGTGCGACCGACCACCGAGATGATGAAGTAAGTTATCAGCTTTCCAAGCATCAAACCATGGCCGCTAGCCGTCTGTGACTCCAGCAAGCAGATTGCTAACTTCGATATTTTCTTAGGCTCGCAGTGATTTTTAGCTCCCAATCATCAACCATTCATTTGCAAGTCCTCCCAAAGGGCATTGAGTTTGATCCGACAATCACAGGAGAAGACCTTGATGGCATTTGTCGGTCAGTAACAAGCAACCACTTGTCTGTTTTCGATGTCGGCTCTGTAAGTGAATTAAGATGTGTCATGTGACAATACACTAACTCAGTCAGAAGTAACATCTCGGAAGGTTTGAGCATATGGGTTATTTGGGGACATAGCGGGAGTATGTCTGGGTTCTGGTTTGTCAAATCGTTTGAGAGATTAGATAGAATCTCAATTAAGAAGTCTTTTTGCCTTTGCTTTACTTTCCCAAGTTGGACGAGTTATTCTGAAGATTGATATTCAGCTTGGAACTTTCCAGTCATATTAAGGAAACACCGCTGTCTCGAACCTACTGACATAATAATCCTTAGGTGAATCACGGTTTGCACCCATGTTGATGCTCTTTGCTTTAGTTTCCCAAGTTGAGTGAGTTTATCTAAAGTTGATAGTCAGCTTAGAAAAATTCCAATCATATTCAAGGAAATACCATTGTCTTGAGCTGACTGATACAATAATCCTTAGGTAAATCACCGTATTTATGAACTCTGCTTTGTTTTTCCAAGCTGATCAAGTTGAATGAGCTTAACTGAAGGTTGATATTCGGCTTAGAAAATCATATTCAAGGAAATACGGTTATCTTGAGCCTATTGACACAATGATCCTTAAGTAGATCATACATCGAGTGGAATGAGTTTATCTGAAATTGATATTCAGCTTTGAAATTTCCAATCATATTCAGGGTAATAAATACCGTCATCTTGAGCCTACTGATACATTGATCCTTAGGTAAATCATACACCCAAGGTTTTGTGTTGATATATCCATACTATTGGCGCAGCCCTATCGAGATAATGATACACAGCTAGAAGAAGGAAGCTTATTTCATGTAGTCATGATCGTATGATTACCCCAGACCTCTCGAGACAATAGCACCTAGCTAGAAGAAGCCACGACCCGTGTTGCTATATCCACGGATTGCAACTTCCACCTCTGGAAATGGCAAACATTAAAGTTATACTTTCATTTGTCATACGTTCTCTTGCCTTCTTAAAGCTTCTTATCACTGCCTCAAATGTGTCTGTCGTGTCATGTCTTTGCACGACAGAGACTGCGAGCGTGTATTCCATGTTAAGGTGTCCAACCTGCAATCCTTATTCAGATCCACTTTGCTATTCCATAGCCATCTCCTTTCTTCAAGGCTGTGACTTCTTCTTCCGCGCCGAAGCCCGCCCGCTTGACTGCTCCTGGGCTGTGATTTCCTATTATTTCGCCAAATCGGATCTTCAAATCTTTGAGTTCCTGGGGGGCACTTTCGTCTCCTCCTAGGCATCCACCGGCGGCTGCCCTGTCTAGAATTGCGCTACCCGTAGAGGTTGTTATCAGTTGCATGAAGCTGCCGTCGGTGGCGGATACCCCGTTCTTCCAAAGGGTCAGCATGCCGGCTAGGATAAATGGAAGTGCGAGTCCTAAGCTGATGAAATATGGTAGAATGAGATTCAAGGGTTGCGAGAAACTATAGATGTTGGTTGCGGTTGATTTAGTTGCATTGGCTGTGGTTGTCCATTGGCCATAAGCCACCATCATTGAAGTTGTCATGTTGAATAGGTAGTCGTTGATCAGTTCCTGAGTTATGTTGAACGACGGTGGTGCATCCTTAGACGCTGAGTATTGTCCAAAAGCAGTATTGAAGAGTGTGCTGTCTACGATCGTCCCATTCTGAGCTACGTACAATTAGTAAACTGAATGGATGCTATGGAACTTCTGGTACGTGCCTGAATCGCGCATGGCTAGTCCGCTTCTGAGTGTCGTTATACTCTCCTTCCAGTGTAGGTTGGTTATAGTCGTGGCATTATTGCCTGTGAGTGCGTCGGAAGTACCTGCTGTAGCTACGAAGTTTCCATTCAACCATGATAACATGGCGCTGAATATTGTCATCATGTTCTGATCTCGATAGTATGCTAGAGCCTCGCTGCTCCAATTTGCTGGCGTGGCTCCAAAACCATACCCTACTTCTCTGTTAATGCCAGGTACCTTTACTGCACCATTGTAAGTAGTGAGCGCTAGATTGATAAGCTTGTCGATGGGTTTGACCGTGACTGATCTGCGGTACAAATTGTTATGGTATGTGTTATTGACCCTAAAACTGGCCCTTCCTGGTGAGCATATTATGGTGTTTTGTTGAACAAAAAGCGAGCTGTTTGCCTCGCCTTCAAATATAGCTCTGTTGGCCATCAGAGGTACAAGCGTTGTAGAGCTGAAATTGGCTAGTGTATATGTTCCGTTATACTTTGGGCGAAAGCCGGGATATGCAACTGGCGGAGCGAGCCATTGGCCTGAATATATGGGTATTCGGGAAAGAGTATCATTGATGAAAAAGGTTTCTGTTGCGTTGGTGCATTCTACCCATGGTCCTTCAAACTCCATCACGTATGAGCAATTCGCGCCGCATGGCGAAGTCATTCGGAATGCTTCGCCGGAGTTGAGAACTTGACGGCCTAACCGATTGATAAGATTGGCCTTATGCCCATTATCAAACTGACTAAAATTTTGAAAAGTTAGATCTACACTTCGTAATATTCAGAGAATAAAACCTTACCCAATAGAGAACCCTGTTGGTGCTATTTCGGGTATGATCTCTTGTAAAGAATATTGGTTTGCAGCTAGGCCAGATCCATTTCCCATCTATTCATTGTTATGTTAGTGACACTATACTATGGCCAATCATGACATATGGGAATACTTACAAAAGATGCATTGAACGTCAGTATAGGAACATCCGCAAAAGTAACTCTCTGGATTGTAGCAATAGTAAGAGCACCTGGTGGAAGGCTTATAACAAGTTGGGACAGCCACATGAATAATGCAAGTGTAAACAACACTGGTGTAGCTCTCATAGCAGCAGGTCTAAAGATGACAAAGAGGTTCGATCTGATGCTAAATAAGAGCTCAATGGTAGAGACTTTCATTGTCTCCATTCGCAACAGATACCATAGATATTGGACAAAAGCAACAGCGAGCGCTGCTCTAAGACTGAAGCCAAAGACATTGGCTAGAACGTTGGAAGCTGTGGAAACATAGGTTTGAGAGATCAAGGTATTCAAGCCATCCGCATCTTTTCCATCCAGATATCTAAAAATCAACAAATGGGTCACCGCAATAGCAAGGGCTAAAAAGTTAGGTTCGTTTCTCTAGGGTATTGGATCTTTATTTGTGTAGCATACCAAAGAAGTATGGTCCAATCATCAAAGCTGGTGTCTGCCACCCAATTCCCCATGTTGAAGTTATTAATGATTGTTCTTTGATCAATGGCCCAGTAGTTCCTGGTCTTCCAGAGCCAGCAGATGGTGAACCTGTAGCGTAGGGGGGAGGTGTTGACAAAGGCTGCCCATTTAATGGCTCGGTTTGGCTTCTGCCTGGTGATGATATCGCGGAGACTGGGGAAGACATAGTCGTCGTCATTCTACAATTTCGAGGAGAAAAAAAGAAACGCGCACACAAAGAAGCTCTGCTATCAGATATATACAAAAGGATTGAGTTGTAAGTGATATAATATGGTACTTTCGTAGAGTCTTTATGAGCATTCTTCAAGCGCTAAGAAGTACTTGAATCTACACGCACTGCACGGAATAGGCGCCCATGGCAATGCACGCGTATGCAGGTGCTTCATATCTCTTGAAAGCCCATGTCAAAATCAAAAGTAGCGTTGTTGGAACTCGATGCAGCGTCAAATTCTAGTTTTGAAAGTGGATGGGGTCTGCATGGGCTTCCGTGAGACAGATAATACGTCTACTAAACCATCAACTCCCATATCCTGAGGTTACCACTTTCATTTCTTCCTCATTATTATTAGCTGTGATCTAGAAACAAAACACACAATTCAATAATGATTTCTCCTCGTAAAGGGAGGTGACTATTGTGCTCTCATGTTCTTCTGACTCTTTCAGCTGGACCCGACAATCTGGTTGTAGCCAGGCGAACCAGGACCCCTTGAAGCCGGCAAACACACGATTGGCAGTGTAACCGCCACAGCAACCAAAACGCACTGCGCCTTCCGGATCAGCATCAATCTGAATTAGAAAGAGTTTTGTTTGAAACATGTACTAGGCGCACTTGTGATGGCCATGGGTTGAGAGCGTTTGTTAGCGCTTGCTGGTGAAATATAAACGTTTGATTTGTGAGATAGACGCACTAGTATTGAGGGGACCAGCTCGGCACTCAGACGACAGCTAAGCGATCAAAGAAATCGGGATTGGTTTACACGCACATGCCTCCACCAGTCAGATGGTTTGATTGAAGGTTAATATGGAACCTGATATGAGCGAATATGTATCAGCGGGACTTCACATAGTGTGGAGTGAATTAATGTAAGTTGTATTATTTCCCCCAGTCTCGCCAGTCCCGCAATTCAAACAGCTAAGATAAAAAGAACCGGAGCTTTGCTTGGCTTGCTTGGGCATCACTATTCCATTGCATTGTCGATGTTATCTTGGCACGGCCTTGATCTCCTCGCCTCGCTCTTAAAATTAAGCGAAACCCCGAGCATTTGCAACCTTTGATTATTAAGACATATCAATTCGATTATTAACGTCCCCCTCTTTGAAGACATGGGCCGTATGTTAGTAACCATTCCAATGGTTCGGTGGCCTGAAGAGCGAACTCCTTGATGATGAGATAAACTATTGCTAATGCACTTCTCGGTATGCAAGCAAAGAACGCTGCTACACAATTCTAGCAGAATCAATATCATCATTCTCTAAACTATAAATACATTGTTTGCTGCCCTTTCAAAATCTTTCATATCATCCATCTCATCCATCTATTCGCAGTTCATTCACACATAAATAGTTATCTCACTATCTAGGACTTTCTTCGACATAAAAGCCGCCTTCACCATCAATAACCTCGCTGTTTTCAAAGATTACCAAGAACCTCCAAAAAGAATCAGTTTTTGAAGTTTCTACACAATGTCAGCCAAGAAAATTCTTGTAGTCTTCGGAGCTACTGGAGCTCAAGGAGGATCCGTCGTCAAGGCCATACTTGGAGATTCCAGAACAAGACAGCAATGGACCGTTCGTGGAGTTACACGCGATGTGTCAAAGCCATCCGCTAAGGCATTGGAGAACTTGGGTGCCCAGACTGTTGCTGTGAGTAGCTGAGGGCCCGGTTGAGTGTTCATTACAGAGCTGACGAGTGTTCCTCCAGGCCAATCTTAACGATACGGCGTCCTTGAAGAATGCAATGAAGGATGCATATGCTGTGTTTGCGGTAACAAATTACTGGGAAAGCCAGAATGCGGATGTTGAAATAAAGCAAGGCAAGGCGATTGCCGATGTAGCTAAGGTAGGAATTCTCAATTTCATATGACATAAATTATTACTAACAACGCCATAGGAGGCTGGTGTCCAACATCTTATTTGGAGCTCGCTGCTAAACATCACCGAGATTTCCAAAGGAGCTCTCACCAATGTAAAACACTTTGATTCCAAAGCTGCGGTTGAAGTCTACATCCGCGAGATAGGCATTCCAGCTTCTTTTTT
>Ga0247812_10001277_pt1 | contig 14294 bp, 13 predicted proteins | sample UWRJL149409B1_FD_178011 | JGI IMG/M metagenome (GOLD analysis project Ga0247812, IMG submission 178011) | Plant litter microbial communities from Arlington Agricultural Research Station in Wisconsin, United States - UWRJ-L149-409B-1 | ecosystem: Environmental > Terrestrial > Plant litter >...
CTCGCCGTTCTGGGTGACCGTGACGATCTCGTTGGCCGCGTCGACAACGACATCGGCATCCGTGCCGGCAACGGTCGAGACGGTGATGACGCGCTTGCCCTCGCCGCGGCACTTCTCGGCGAGACCGGAGAGCAGCGGGTCGTCGATCGGCAGAACGACGGTCTTGGCCTTCTCGGTGATTTCCGACTTGGCCTGGAAGATCACGTCGCGCGACCCCATGCGGGCGAGGTGCGCTTCACCGATGGTCGTGATGGCGGCGATGTCGGGCGGAAAGCTCTCGCTCAGCTCACGAATTTCCCCGCGGCCGTAGACGCCCATCTCGGCGATGAACACTTCCGTGCCAGGCACGACGCGGTCATTGACTGCGCGCGAGAGTCCCATCAGGTTGTTGAAGGATGCCGGGGAGGCAACCGTAGAGAACGCTCCGCCAATGACGTGGGCGACGTACGCCTTTGTCGACGTCTTTCCGTACGAGCCGGTGATGGCGACGATGCGCGGCGCGACCTGCTGCAGGCGCTTGCGCGCGCTCAGGAGGTACTTGCGGGTGAGGCGCTTCTCGATCGGCTTGAGGATGACGAGCGCGAGATCCATGATCGGCGCGAGCAGCAGCATCACGATCGCGATCGAGGCCGGCCCGATGAGCAGACCGAGGCCGCTGGCGAACACAACAACAAGAACGCCGAAGACGACGGCGAGTCGCTTGAGGCGGTCGGTCCAGGCGAGCTTCGCGCTCGTTCCGCGGTATCCGAGGCCCCACGGCAGGCCGGAGAACGCGACGAGAGCGGAGGCGACGAAGGTCGGCGTTGCGGTCACGAACGACAGCACGAGCAGCGCGATTCCTGCGACGAGGAAGACGAGGTTGAACGGAATCCGCACCATCCACAGCCACCCGAGACGGGTGGTCCAAGGGGCGATGTAGTGCTCACGCTGCGCGACACGAAGCCAGCGCAGTCCGTTGAGAACGACGAAGACGGCGCCGACCGCGATCGTGAAGATCCAGGTGATGGTCAGGCTCACTTCGCTACCTCCGCGATCAGTTTCTGCAATTCTTCGCGCACGGCAACCCGCAGGTCGCCGTCCATCAGGTGACCGGCGCCGGGCACGACGCGGTAGGTCGAGTTCGCGATCATCCCGCTCGCCGCGAGTCCGGCATCCGCTGGAGCCGACGTGTCGAGCTCACCCCAGACCATCCGCACGGGCACCGCGATGCGGGCAAGCTGGTCGTCGTACTTCTCGTTGACAACCCGAACGAAGATCTCGCGCATGACCCCGCTCGCGGCGCGGTAGTCGGCCGAACCGTGTTTGTCGCGCTGCTTCTCGAGCGCCGAGGCAGGAATGATCTTCGCTTTCGCGAGAGAGCGGATGATCCTGAACCCGAGTTTGGGCTTCGGTGCTGCCGTGAGGCGTACGAGTGGCACACCGGTCAGCACGATTCCGCTGACCAGCTCGGGGTATTTCGCGGCGAGGTGCACGACCACGCGGCCGCCGAAGGAGTGCGCGACGATGACGACCGGACCGAACGGACGGATCGCGTCGGCCAGGTTGTCGGCGTACTGCTCGCTCCCCCAGGCCTCGTGGGGTTCCGGCGTGACGCCCATGCCGGCGAAATGCACGGCGACGGCGTCCTGGCCGGCGACGATGTCGGCAAAGTCAGCGCCGGTGCGCATCCAGCCGTGCAGTGCGACGACGGCTGGCGGGGTCTTTCCGGTTTTGTCGGCGAGCAGGCTGCCGTCACCAAGGGCGGTCAACATGGTTACTCTCCCTGCGGCATTGGGTCGGTGGTGAGGTGCGGCGCGATGTCCTTCGGGTCGAGGGTGCCCGCGAGCACCTCGGCGACCTGGCTGACGATCGGCATCTCGACACCCTTGGCGAGAGCGAGCTCGAGGATCGGCGCGACCGACGAGAGCCCTTCCGCGGTCTGGTTCATCTGCTTGACGACGTCGGAGAACGTGTAGCCCTGGCCGAGCAGGCGACCGGCGGTGTTGTTGCGCGAGAGCGACGATTCGCACGTCGCAATGAGGTCGCCGAGGCCGGCGAGACCCGCGAGCGTCTCGGCGCGGCCACCGTAGGCGACGGCGAAGTCCGTCATTTCGGCGAGACCGCGGGTGATGATCGACGCCTTGGTGTTCTCGCCGTAGCCGACGCCGTCGACGATACCGATGGCCACCGCGATGAGGTTCTTGAGTACTCCGCCGAACTCGGTGCCGATGACATCCGTGTTGACGTACGAGCGGAAGTAGGGGTTGGTAGCGGTCAGCGCGACCGCCGTTGCAGTCTCGATGCTCTCCGACGAGATCACGGCAGCGGTGGGCTGCTCTTTCGCGATTTCAAGCGCGAGGTTTGGTCCGGATGCCACGGCCACCCGTCCACCGTCGATGCGGAGTTCCTGGTGGATGACTTCGCTCATGCGAAAGCGTGTGCCCTTTTCGACACCCTTCATGAGGGAAATGATGAGGGCGTCCGACGGGATGAGTTCACGAACGATCTGGAGATTGCCGCGCAGGGTTTGGCTCGGCACCGAGAGGTAGACCTGCTCAGCACCGTCGAGCACCTCTGGCAGCTTCGAGCTCGCCCACAGGTTGCGCGGAAGGTTGATGCCCGGAAGGTAGTCGCTGTTGCGCTTCGACTCGGAGATCTCACGCGCGAGCTCCGGACGCCGTGCCCAGATGGTGACGTCGGCTCCGGCGTCACAGAGGATCTTGGCGAACGTGGTTCCCCACGATCCGGCTCCGAGGACGGCGACCTTGGTCTTCTTCGGAGAGGTGGTGTCAGGCAGGCTCAATGCGTCCTATTTCTGTCTGGTTGTGCTTCGCGGGATCCCAGCGTTCGGCCGGCGCCTTCTCGTTGCGGAGTTCCTCGACGAGGCGGGTTATGGCCTGCATCAGCTCGGCGGTCGCTTCGGTCAGGATGACCGAGTCGAGCGGTCTTCCGCGGTAGGCCGAGAGGTCGACCGGTTCGCCGAACCGAATGCGAACCGTTCTGCGCGGAAATACGCTGAGACGGTTCGAGTATGGCCCAAGAATGAGCTGGTCGCCCCAGTGCGCGGCCGGGATGAGCGGAATTCCCTGCTCGAGCGCGGTTCGCACCGCACCCGACTTTCCGCGCATTGGCCACAGGTTGGGGTCGCGCGTGAGCGAACCCTCCGGGTAGATCACGACGGCGAGGCCTTCGTCAGAGATTCGGCGCGCTCCTGCCATGGGGTCGCTCGTGCGCGAGCGACCGCCGCGCTCGACCGGCACCTGGCCGGACTTGCGCAGCAGCATCCCGACGAACGGCACTTTAAAGAGAGATGCCTTCGCGAGGTAATGCGGCATCCGCCCGATCTTCCACATGGCGATCCCGACCACAAGAGGGTCGAGATTGCTGAAGTGGTTGGGGGCGAGCACAAACGCACCGGTGGCCGGCACGTTCTCCTGGCCTTCGATCTCGTACCGGGCAATCGCGCTCATGAATGGCAACGCGATGCCCGCCATCACCCGGAAGATGGGGGTCTTCTCGGGCCGCACTGCGGTCGTCGATGGTGAGTGCGGCACGAGCCGATTATCCCTCGTAGACGAAGTCTGCTCCAAGCAGACGCAGCTTGTCGATGAAGTGCTCGTAGCCGCGCGAGATGATTCCGACGTTGCTGATTGTCGACTGTCCCTCTGCGGTGAGAGCCGCAATGAGGTGGCTGAAGCCACCGCGAAGGTCAGGAACACGGATGTCAGCACCGTGCAGTTTCGTCGGACCGGTGATGACCGCCGCCTGCTCGAGCGGACGCCGCGGAACGCGACGGGTGACCGACTCGAGGCCGTCCTTGTGTACAACGATGTTCGCGCCCATCTCGATGAGCGCGTCGGTGAAGCCGAAGCGGTTCTCGTAGACGGTCTCGTGAACGACCGAAACACCCTCGGCCTTCGTCAGCGCGACGATGAGCGGCTGCTGCCAGTCGGTCATGAAGCCGGGGTGAACGTCGGTCTCGACGACGACGGGCTTGAGCGGTCCACCGGGGTGGTAGAAGCGGATGCCGTCTTCGTGGATGTCGAACGCTCCACCGACCTTACGGAAGATGTTGAGGAAGTTCATCAGCTCGGCCTGGCGTGCGCCACCGACGAAGATGTCGCCTCCGGTCGCGAGCGCTGCCGAAGCCCAGCTCGCGGCCTCGTTACGGTCGAACAGCGCGCGGTGGTTGTAGCCCTCGAGGTGGTCGACACCCTCGATGAAGATCACGCGGTTGGGCTCGACGTTGATGATCGCGCCCATCTTCTGCAGGATCGCGATGAGGTCCATGATCTCGGGCTCGATGGCCGCGTTCTTGAGCTCGGTGACGCCCTTCGCGCGAACGGCCGTGAGCAGTACCTGCTCGGTCGCTCCGACGCTCGGGTACGGCAGCTCGATCATGGCGCCCTTGAGGCCGTCGGGAGCGGTCAGGCGGATGCCCTCGTAGCTCTTGTCGACAACGGCACCGAACGCACGGAGTGCGTCGAGGTGGAAGTCGATCGGGCGGTCGCCGATGCGGCAGCCGCCGAGGTCGGGAATGAGCGCTTCGCCGAGACGGTGAAGCAGCGGTCCGCAGAACAGGATCGGAATGCGGCTCGAGCCGGCGAGCGCGTCGATCTTGGCGAAGTGCGCCTTCTCGACGTTCGACGGGTCGAGAACAAGAACACCCTCGCCGGACTTCGTTACCGAAACTCCGTACGCCTCGAGCATGCCCGTGACGACGCCGACGTCGCTGATGTCGGGTACGTCTTTGAGGGTCGACGGGGACTCCGCGAGGAGCGCAGCAACCATTGCCTTTGTTGCGAGGTTTTTAGCCCCGCGTACTTCGATGCGTCCAACCAGTGGCTTCCCACCGTTGATCACAATCTTGTCTGACGTAAGTCCGACACGGGCTCCGGCCTTTTGGGCGTCACTCTGTTCGGTATTAACGGCAAGAGAATTCATGCACTACCTTCCTCTTTTTATGCCTGTTGAGCGGGAAGAGTCAGTGGCCGCCAGGATTCCCGGCGAGCTTCGTACTCTGTGATCTGCGCTTCGCTGCGCAGTGTGAGGCCAATGTCATCCAGGCCTTCGAGCAAACGCCATCTAGTGTAATCATCGATCTCGAAAGGCACCGTCAGGTCACCGGCTACTACAGTCTTGGCAACCAGATCTACGGTCACCTCTATTCCCGGCGTCTCATCAATGAGCGCCCAGATCTTTTCGATGTCTTCTTCGGTCAACTGTGCGGCAAGCAGACCCTGCTTGCCGGAATTGCCACGGAAGATGTCACCAAATCGTGAGCTGAGCACGGCCTGGAAGCCGAAATCGCGCAGCGCCCACACGGCGTGTTCGCGGCTAGAGCCGGTGCCGAAGTCAGGGCCGGCAACCAGAACGCGCGGGCTCTGGAAGGCCGGCTGGTTGAGAACGAACTCGGGGTCTTGGCGCCAGCCGTAGAACAGCGCGTCGTCGAAGCCGGTCTTGGTGACGCGCTTGAGGAAGACGGCGGGGATGATCTGGTCGGTGTCGACGTTCGAACGCGTGAGCGGAACAGCGACGCCGGAGATGGTGGAGACCTTTTCCATTACGCACCTACCTTTTCGCCAGTGGTGGCATCATCTGCGGTGGCATCATCAAGCGGCTGTCGGAACGACTGTTCGGCGTTCGACTGCTCAACGCTGAGGTCCCACGGGCTGGAAAGTGTTCCGCGAATCGCGGTAGCTGCGGCGACGAGCGGAGAGACCAGGTGGGTGCGACCGCCCTTTCCCTGCCGACCCTCGAAGTTGCGGTTGGAGGTCGAGGCGCAGCGCTCACCGGGAGCGAGCTGGTCGGGGTTCATTCCAAGGCACATCGAGCAGCCGGCGAAACGCCACTCTGCCCCGAACGCCTCGACGATCTTGTCGATCCCCTCGGCTTCGGCCTCGATGCGCACGCGGGCGGAGCCCGGCACGACCATGACGCGAACGCCGTCGGCCTTCTTCTTGCCCTTGATGATCGAGGCGAAGGCGCGGAGGTCTTCGATTCGGCTGTTGGTGCACGACCCCATGAAGACCGCGTCGACGGCGATTTCCTTCATCGGGGTGCCGGCTTCGATGTCCATGTACTCGAGGGCGCGCTCGGCCGCGGCGCGCTCGTTCGGGTCGGCGATGTCGGCGGGGTTCGGCACGGGCTCGCTGAGCGAAACACCCTGGCCGGGGTTGGTTCCCCAGGTCACGAACGGCTCGAGCTCGTGGGCGTCGAGGAAGAACTCGGCGTCGAACACGGCGTCGTCGTCGGTAGCGAGGGTGTCCCAGTACTCGACCGCGGCATCCCAGTCGGCGCCCTTCGGCGCGTGGGCGCGGCCCTTGAGATAGTCGTAGGTCGTCTGGTCTGGCGCGACCATTCCGGCGCGCGCACCGGCCTCGATCGACATGTTGCAGATGGTCATGCGGCCATCCATCGACAGCGAACGGATGGCGCTTCCGCGGTACTCGAGCACATAGCCCTGTCCGCCGCCTGTGCCGATCTTCGCGATGACAGCGAGGATGATGTCCTTGGCCGTGACTCCCGGGCGCAATTCGCCCTCGACCGTGATGGCCATGGTCTTGAACGGCTTGAGCGGAAGGGTCTGCGTGGCGAGCACGTGCTCGACCTCGCTCGTACCGATACCGAACGCCATTGCACCGAATGCGCCGTGCGTCGAGGTGTGCGAGTCGCCGCACACCACGGTGATGCCGGGCATCGTGAGTCCGAGCTGAGGGCCGACGACGTGGACGATGCCCTGCTCGATGTCACCGAGCGAATGGATGCGCACGCCGAACTCAGCGGCATTGCGGCGCAACGTCTCGATCTGGGTGCGGCTCGTCAGGTCGGCGATCGGCTTGTCGATCGCGAGAGTCGGGGTGTTGTGGTCTTCGGTCGCGATCGTGAGATCGAGACGGCGAACCGGGCGACCGGCGAGACGCAGGCCATCAAAAGCCTGCGGGCTCGTCACCTCGTGGACGAGGTGGAGGTCGATGTAGATGAGGTCGGGCGTGCCATCCTCACCCTTGACGACGACGTGGTCGTCCCAGACCTTTTCGGCCAGTGTGCGCGGTGCGGTCGCCTGCGATGGTGCGTTCATTCTGTGCTTTTCTCCTCGAAGTCATTGCCAGCCCAAGACAAACACCGCGACGAGGGAGGCCTGATGACTAGGACTCGTCGCGGCAGCTAAGAAGGAGCCGGGCAGACAGCACGGGATCAGCTTAACACTGATTGACGCGCGGGACGGAATGTTGCGAGCAGGCGCCCGAGGGCGATCGGCACTCCGACCGCGATCGCGGGAATGTAGGCGTAGCCGAAGTTGATCATCATGACCGAGAGCTCGATGGACGTACCGAACTGGAAAACGGTGGATGCGAACGCCGATGCCGCGAGGGACTGCAGCAGGAAGAGCACGAGCGCGAGTGCCACGAACAGGTAGGTGAGTCCCGACCGCTGACGGACGAAGAACCAACCGGCGACAACCGCCACTGCTCCGAGGCTCGGCAGGAAGAAGTTGTACAGCACGAACAGCGAGATCAAGGAGAAGATGATGATCAGCACCGCCGCCGATCCTCCGGCGATGAGGCGTCGGCTGAGCTGCCCCGGAAGCGCGAAGAACATCGCGAACACCGTGAGTGCGGTCAGAACGTCGAGCACGACGAACGCCACCACGCTTCCCGAGACGAAAATTCCGATGGTCTGCAGCACGATTCCGGCAAACGCGGCAAGCGAATAGGCGAGGATCATGCGGGTGCGGTAGTTGCTCCAGGCGAGCGGAATGCTGCGGGTCGGCTCGACGAACGAACCGAACGGGCCCCCGGTGCGCGCGGGAGCGGCGGTTGCTGGAGCGCCATACGCAGGAGCGGCGGCAGGTGCGGCGTAGCCGGGAGCAGTCACCGGAGCCGCCGCCGCGGGCGCAACCTGAGCGATCCAGTCGCGCAGCCCGTCGTAGGCGTTGGGGTGCGCGGCGATAGCCGGGTGCAGTTCGTGGTGCGACGCGGCGAGTGCGGCAAGAGCGTCGGCGGGTGTCGCGGCATCCGCGGCAATCCATTCGAGGAGTCCGGGGTACGCCGACGGGTTCGCAACGACGGTTGCGCGGGTCGCCGGGTAGGTTGCGGCGATAGAGGCGAGCGTCTCGAGCGCGGTGCCCGGGTTTGAGGCCTGGCTGGCTACGTCTGTCTGGCTTGTCAGGTCATGGGGAGGTGTCGCGGCGTTATCCATGGATTTCTTCCGGTTGGGTGGTCGAGGTGGAGATGCGGGGTCGTGAGCGCAGCCGGACGATGGCGCCTCCCACGAGCACGCTGAGCACGATCGGGATCGTGGAGGTCAGAACGAGGGCAAGCGAGTAAACGATCTGGGTGACGCCGGGGTGTTCGGGCACGGTCACCAGTGTGATGAGCCCGCCGAACGCGTAGGTGAGGCCGATGAACGTGGGCGCGGCAAGCAGGAGCGCGGCATAGGAGGCCACCGGATACCGGCGCACGAAGAACCAGGCCGCGGCGACGCTGGTCACCCCGACCGCCCACAGCGCGAGGCGCGCTTCGAGGGGCATAGTCAGCACGCGACCGGCAATGTGGAGAACCGCGACGACGACGCCCGCAATCGTTCGACGCAGGACACTTCCCGGCATGACGACAAACGCGAGAATGAGCGGAACGACTGCGATGACCATGAGGCCGACACCGAGGACGACACTCTGCAGCAGGCCCCATCGCGGGCCGGAGAAAGAGACCCCGACAAACGGGAGCACGACGAGAGCGAGGGCCGCGAACCAGTAGGCCTTTCGTAGCCGTTCCCGGTCCCACCGCTCAGCAGCGGTGCTCACGACCTGCTGCGCGACGTCGTTCATAACTAATCCTCTGCTTGACTACCCACGCTAGCGCGAAGCGCTGGGAAAGCGGGTCCATGCAGCTACGACACGGCCATCACGACACGACACGACAACACGGCGAGTGCGCCGGGCGGGTCACCCGTAGATGTGGTCAGCCATGTCGGCCGTGTAGCCATACGGGCCGTAGCCCCACCAGCGAGTGGCGAACCAGAGCCCGTCGCGGAAGAAGTGGGATTCACCCTTGGCCATGCCCGTGGCATCCGTGTCCATCAGGTAGTAGCGGGTGCCGCCGACCTCTTTGGCCTTCGTCATGCCCATTTCGACGGCGCGCGCGGCCGCGAGGCGCGCCTGGCGGGAATCGACGGCGCCGATGGCCGTCAGGATGCCACGCTCCGGGTCATCGCCGGGCTGCAGCCAATAGCACTCCATGACGGTCGTGGTCGAGAGCAGGTCGAGCAGTTCCGGGTCGAGCGAACCCGTGCGCGGAAGGGTCGTGGCCCTCCAGCGTCCGGTGAGCTCGAGCCCGTTGTCGCCGAGGGTGTTCTTCATCTTCGACCCGAAGAGCTGCGAGCAGCGCTCGGGAATTCGGGCGTCGACCACTACCGGCGGCTCGGGAGTCGGCGTGGGCGTCGGCGGGCCGGAAGTCTGGCTCGGCGAGGTGCTGACGGAGTCGGGCACCTGCGATGACGTCGGCTCGATTGCCGCGATGATCGCCCCAGCCGCGGCGACGCCAGCGACCAGGGTGAGCACCGCGGTAATCGGGAATTTCGTGCGCGGAATCAGTTGGCGATCGAGGCGTCGGTTGCGCGCCTTCTCGATCGTCGGATTGTCGAAATCGGTGAGCCAGCCGATCATTTTCTCGTCGGGGTCGTTCTCCGGCTGGCCCGCGGCACGCGGGTCAGGTGACACGGAATCCGTGCCACCCGACCTGCGTCGCGGAAGCCTCACCATGGTTTAACTCTAGGCGCGAGGAGTGGGCTCTTCTAGGGGAGCGCGCTTCTTGTCGTAGCGGATTTTCAGCAGGCTGGCGATGGTCGCGACAGCCATTCCCGACAGGATGACGATGAGTGACGGCACAGTGTCGATGTGGGGAGCCCACTCGACGTTCTGGCCGTTGTTGATGAACGGAACCTCGTTGTCGTGAAGCGCCTCGAGGAACAGCTTCACACCGATGAAGGCGAGGATGAATGCGATTCCGTACTTGAGGTAGACCAGGCGGTCGATGAGGTCACCGAGCAGGAAGTACAGCTGGCGGAGTCCCATCAGCGCGAAGATGTTCGCGGCGAACACGATGAACGGGCTAGTCGTGATTCCGAAGATGGCCGGGATCGAGTCGAGGGCGAAGATCAGGTCGGTCGTACCGAGGGCGATGAACACGATGATGATCGGCGTGAAGACCTTCTTGCCGTTCACGACGGTGCGGAGCTTCGCTCCGTCGTAGTCGTCGGTGATCGAAATGCGGCGGCGAAGGAAGCGGATGAGCTTGTTTTCCTTCTCCTCTTCTTCGTCGTGGCTCGTGAAGGCCTGGTTGAAGGCCGTGTAGAGAAGGAACAGACCGAAGATGTAGAAGACGAAGCTGAACTGCTCGATGACTACCGCACCGATCATGATGAAGATTCCGCGGAAGATCAGCGCGAGGATGATGCCGACCATCAGCACCTCTTGCTGGTACTTACGGGGTACCGAGAAGCGCGCCATGATGATGACGAAGACGAACAGATTGTCGATCGACAGGCTGTACTCGGTCAACCAACCGGTGACGAACTGGGTGGCGTGCTCTGGACCACCGAAGATGTACATCAGCACGGCGAAGATCAGGGCGAGTACTACGTAGAAGCTGACCCAGAGTGCCGATTCCCGGGTAGAGGGGATGTGCGGTCGGCGGTACGCCAGAACGAGGTCGGCGACGATGATGAGCAAAAGCACAACATACGACGTGATTTCAAAGGCGAGGGGTAACTCGAGGTCCATGGAGGTCCATTCGGGGTGAGTGCGGGTATAACAAAACCCGAAAGTCTCTCCCGCATCGAATGATGCCGCCGTATCCGGAACCGCTGCAATGGGGCTCGTGCTGACGAATACGGCGAGGTGGGATACTCCCCTTCGCGAGTTCTACTGTAGTGGTCAGTTGCCCAGCTGACTGAACACTGACAAAAGGTTGATAGCGGCCGGCCCGAGGATGACGATGAAGAGCACCGGGAGGATGCAGAGCATGAGGGGGAACAACACTTTCACCGGGATCTTCATGGCCTTTTCTTCGGCACGCTGACGACGCTTGGTGCGCATTTCCTTTGCCTGCGTCCGCACGACGTTACCCACCGAGATGCCGTACTGGTCGGCCTGCATGATGGCGCGCGCGAATCGCTTGAGATCGGTGACCGAGGTGCGTTCGCCGAGCGCGATGTAGGCCTCGCGGCGGGACAGGCCCACCTGCATGTCCTGGATCGTGCGCACGAGTTCTTCGGCGAGCGGTCCTGAGCCATGCTGTCCGGCGCGAGCAACGGCGGTCTCGAGCCCGAGGCCAGCCTCGATCGAGATAGTGATCTGGTCGAGGGTGTCGGCGAGCTCATTGCGGATCTTGTCCTGCCGCTCCTGCGCCCTCCCCCAGACGACGAGATCCGGGGCGAGGTAGGCGACGGCCGTGACGAGCACGGCGATGAGCAGCCGGAACGGTGCCGGCGACGCGATGAAGAACAGCGTGGTGAAGACGAGAGCGCCGGCTCCGAGCAGGTTTTTGGCAAGCACGAGCCGCTGGATGGCCCAGACACCGGTGAGGCCAGCGAGACCGAGGTTGCGTTCGAGTCTCACGACGAGCGACGCGGGCGCGAGATAGCTGGTCGTTCGGCCGTTTCGCGCGTTGTCGACGGCCACGACCCGATCGACAAAGGTCTTGTCGGGTTTAGCGAGCTTCGCCGGCACGAGCGCGAACGCGAGCAGCGGAAGGGCGGCGGCGAGAAGCCACGGGGCGATGGAGCCGACAAAGGTGGGGATCATGGCGGCGTCCTTAGAAGGTGATCTTGACGACGGAACGCAGCCAGAGCATTCCGAGACCGAACAGAATGATCGAGACACCGACCAGCGCAATGCCGAGCGGCTGTTCGACGAAGACCGCGAGGTAGCCGGGTGAGATTACCGACAGCAGGATGGCGATGACGATCGGCAACCCGAGCAGGATGTTCGCCGAGACACGGCCCTCCGAGCTGAGCGTCGCGACCTGTCGTTTGATCTGGTTGCGCTCGCGAATCGTCTCGGAGACGTGGTCGAGTACTTCGCCGAGGTTGCCTCCGACTTCGCGATGGATGTCGATGGCCTGCGCCGTCCACGCGAGGTCTTCGCTCTTCATCCGTTCCGCGGCCCGCACGACGGCCACGCCGAGGTCGCGACCGAGCCGGTTCTCGTTGGTGATGCGGGCGAACTCCTCGGCGGTCGGAGAGTCGGCCTCCCTCGCGACGGCGTCGATGGCACGACCAAGGCTGTGGCCGGCGCGCAGCCCACTCGCGATGAGCTGAAGGGTGTCGTCGAGCTGGTCGGCGAATTCGGCTCGGCGCTTCGCGATGCGCTGGCCGACGAGCAGCCGGGCGATGATGCCGACCGCGATGACCGCGAGCACGGGAAGAAGAACGGACAGCGGGCCTGGCCGCGCGAAGCCAAGCAGGATTCCGGCGACCGCTGCCGCGGACGCCACCAGCAGGAGCGAGACGATGAACGACGCTGGTTCGACACGAATACCGGCGAGCTCGAGCTCGTCTTCGATTGCCTGCCTCCACCCGCGCTTGCGGATGGCCCGGTCGGCCGCGTCGATCGTTCGTTCCCGGAACGAGCGGAGGTCGGCATCCGGATCATGCACGCCGATCTCTTTTCGGCGTTCCTCTGACAGGGTCGCCGTCGGAGGAACCAGAACGACTACCGCGACGACCACGAGCGCCGTCGCGCAGGCGAGTAGCCCGAGTACGAGCGCGATCATGACCAGACTTCCTCGCCCTGGCCGAAGACGCGCGGGTCGAGCGCGATACCGAGTTCTTCGAACCGCTCGGTAAAGCGCGGCCTCACTCCTGAGGGGCGCGCTTTACCGAGAAAGTGGCCGAACGAATCGACGCCGGCCGCGAAGTCGAATACAAAGGCATCCTGCAGCGTGACCGTGTCTCCTTCCATTCCGAGCACCTCGGTGATGTGGGTCACCCGGCGTGTGCCGTCGCGCAAGCGGGAGACGTGGATGATCACGTCCACTGCCGACGCGATTTGCTCGCGCACCGCCCGCAGTGGCAGATCCATACCCGCCATGAGCACGAGGGTTTCCAGCCTCGCCACCGCGTCGCGGGGCGAGTTGGCGTGAACGGTTGAGAGAGAACCGTCGTGGCCGGTGTTCATCGCCTGCAACATGTCGAGACTCTCTCCGCCTCGACACTCACCGACGACAATGCGATCGGGGCGCATGCGCAGGGCGTTGCGCACGAGGTCGCGAATCGTGATCGCTCCCTTGCCCTCGATGTTCGCCGGGCGGGATTCCAACCGCACGACGTGGTCTTGTTGGAGCTGGAGCTCCACGGCATCCTCGATCGTCACGATGCGCTCGTTGGCCGGGATGAACGACGACAGCACGTTGAGAAGCGTGGTCTTTCCCGTGCCGGTTCCGCCGGAGATGATGACGTTGAGTTTGGCGTTGACACACGCGTAGAGCAGCTCGTTCATCTCTTCGGTGATCGTGCCGAACTCGACGAGGTCTCGCGCCAGATAGGGGTCGTTGGCGAACTTGCGGATGGTGAGCGACGACCCGCCGACCGCGAGCGGCGGGATGATCGCGTTCACGCGGGAACCGTCGGGAAGACGGGCATCGACCATCGGCGACGACTCGTCGATTCGGCGACCGACGCGAGAGACGATGCGCTCGATGACCCGACGCAGCCGATCTTCGGAGCGGAAGGCCATTCCCGTGCGCAGCAGCTTGCCGTCACGCTCGACATAGATGTGGTCCGGCCCGTTGACCATGATCTCGGTGATGGTGACGTCGTCGAGCAGCCGCTGGATTGGGCCGAGGCCGAGCGTGTCGTCGGCGACTTCTTCGATGAGTCGTCGCCGCTGCTCCTCCGTCAGCATTCCGGCGCGCTCGCCGATGATGGTCGCGAGCTCACGGCGGGCCAGCTCATCGAGCTGCGTCTCGTTGAGGCTCGTGTCGTTGAGGCGGTTACCGATGCGCTCGTAGAGCGCCTCGGTCGCGAGCACGCGCACTTCTTCCACGGCGGGCGGCAGCGGGTCATCCAGCTCCATGACCGCGGTCGGTCGGAGGTCGACCACCGCTTCCTGCACCGGTTCGTACTCGACAAGATCCGCGATGTCGTCGAGCGGCGGTTCGGAGACCTGCGGTTCTGGCCGCCGGGAGCGGGCTGCCTGCAGTCGGTCGGACAGACTCATGAGACCTTCTCCTTACGGCGGGCTGCCCGCCAGTTCTTGCGCGTAAGTCCTCCGTGGAGGCGCTGGATGAGCAGCCGCACGCCACGGGATGCGG
>Ga0247812_10001278_pt1 | contig 14288 bp, 10 predicted proteins | sample UWRJL149409B1_FD_178011 | JGI IMG/M metagenome (GOLD analysis project Ga0247812, IMG submission 178011) | Plant litter microbial communities from Arlington Agricultural Research Station in Wisconsin, United States - UWRJ-L149-409B-1 | ecosystem: Environmental > Terrestrial > Plant litter >...
CTGACAGACAAAGAAAGTCCGTCATCCAGCTTCACGTACGTGGATTGATTCCCTAAAGAAACAATAGCAAAATAAGCGAATTTATTCAGCTGAAAAGAAGCAATTCCTTCGCTGCTAGTAGCCGCAGTTGCTATTTTTTGCTGCTGATAGGTATATAAATCCACTCTTGCATTTGAAACTGGTTCTGTTGTTACAATATTGTTTACAGCGAATACATACGATTTATTCTCGCCTCTTTTTGCAATTACTCCTAAATCTGTTGCCAGAATATTAGTTGCGATTTTAGCATTGTAATAATAAGAGCTGGTACAAGGATCCTGACTTTCTCTCCATTCGTAATCGTCATAGTAGTAATCGTCATACGAGTTTTCACTATAGTTCACATCATTTTCATCGACTTCTTCCTCTTCATCATCATTTGAACCTTCTTCTGAAGTTTCACATTTATATAAAGAATATTTCTTTTTGTATACAAATTCTACTCGATAAATCGCTCCCGGTTCTGGTGTGATTATTTTAGATAAATCCAAAGCAAAAGTGTTCCACTTAGCTGGGTTTATCAATTTGCTTTCAATTAAATTCAGTGTTGTTTTTGCAATGGGCTGAGCCACTTTCTTGAGATTTTGAGCTCCGTTTAATTCATTGTATTGCAAAAACTGCAGTATATTATTTTTGTAAATTTTATACACTTTTACATCAACCGCACTTAAGTTAACAGCTTCAAAATTTAGTTTTAAATTATTAGAACTTGGTAAAATAGTTCCATTTTTAATGAATTTAATACTTGGTTTGATTTGGTCAAAAGAGATTTTCTCGGTGTAGTTCGAGTCCATTTTTTTGCCGTACTGACTTTCGATTCCCTGAAAAACTTCAATCAATAAATCTCCGGCTAAAATTTGTTCTGGTTCAGCTGTGGCTACTTCTTCCTGAACCACTTCAACTGCATCGTCTACAACCGCCGCAGCACTATCAACTACAACTGCAGCCGAATCTACTAAGGAAACCGCAGTTTCTTCTACTGGTACTGAAACCTCAACTTCTTTTTGAACTGGTGCTTTTTCATTGTTGAAATACACTTTCAGCAAATTCCCCTGAGTGGAGAATTTCAGATTATTAGTATTCTGAATTGACACTAGTCCTGCAAAATCCTGTCCTTTTTCTAAAGGCTCAGAAAAGTTAATTAAAACGGATTGATTGCTTCCATCAGGAACTTCAACTTTGATAATTTTAAATTCGTTTATATTCGTAATCGGAACATCGATTTGACCTTTCTGATCAATATCAAAATCGCTTCCATCGTAAATAATTTCCAGATTTGTGGCTTCAGAATAACGCTGAATACTGTCAATTATAAAATGGAATTCCTTACCGGAACCTGAGTTTTTCTCAAATTTAATTTTAAGATTATTTCCTTTTTGCTTGGCTTCAACTAACTTCTTAGCGGTTTCAATATCAATATTATCCGCTGTTTTAAGAACGCAGTTCAGGTATTGATATTCTTTGCTGTACGATTGAATATCAGCCGTATTTATGGTAAAATCCTGCTTTATGGTTTTGACCGTAAAATTGAAATCAGAGAGTTCTTTTTCTTTCTCTTTTGGAAGTGTGATGATTTTATCTAAGTTTAAAGTAACCTGATATTCTGTTCCCGGTTTCAGCTTTTTTTCCGGGATAAAAGCAATGGTGTTAGGAGAAAGCGCCACGACTTTACCGTCGACACTTGGAGAAATATCAAACAAATCACTGTCTAAAACCTGATTGGCTTTCCATTCTTTTTTATCGAAGGCCAAAACTACCCTAATGTCCGATTCCGACGAGACTATGCCCCCGGTGAAACTGACTATATACTCTTTAAATAATGAAAAATCGGAATTGAAATCGGCTGCTGATTTTCTGCCGCAAGATTGAAAAATAAAAAACACACAAAACACGAGAACTAATCCTTTTGCTTTCACTTTTATTTAGAGTTAATGGGTTACGAATTTTAAGAAATGACAGAACGTTTTAACATTTTACATTAAAACCATAACTAGCGAAATACCAATTATATTGTAGTAAATGTAAAGTATTTTCTGAAATATTTTAAGAGGAAAATTCGCTACTCTGACTATTTAACTTTTGTTGAAGTTTTGTAAAATTATTTTCGTCTTTCAATGAAGAATCGTTTCATTAAATCAGCGGCTTCATTGGCCATAATCCCTGAAATGACGGTAGTTTTTGGATGCAGTTTTGTTCCCATAACCATAAAACCGCGTTGTTCATCTCTGGCACCAAAAACGATTTTTGAAATCTGACTCCAGTACAAAGCACCAGCACACATTTGGCAAGGTTCGAGTGTCACATATAAAGTACAATCTTTAAGATATTTTCCACCAAGAAAATTTGCTGCAGCGGTTATCGATTGCATTTCGGCATGAGCGGTAACATCGTTCAACAATTCGGTTAAATTATGACTGCTAGCAATTACTTTATTGGCAACAACAATTACAGCTCCAACAGGAATTTCGCCTTTTTCAAAAGCCATTTCAGCTTCCTGTAAAGCTTTTTTCATAAAATATTCGTCTGTGAAAGGATTTATCATAGTTGCAAAAGTACATTTTTGAAATAATTCGGGCTGAAAAAAATTGAGAAAGGATTACTAAAAGCTTTAATTTTTTAAATATTTATTAAGATGAAAAGTTCAAGTCGTAAGATCGATTTCTTCCCTCTCCCTTTGGTTTCAAAATGTTCTTTTCTGTCAAATCCTGCAAATCTCTTGTGGCTGTCGCTCTTGATGTTTTAGTAATGGAGACATATTTTATTGCCGTCATTCCTCCCTCAAAACCAGACAACCCATTTTCAAACATTTTTAAAACAGCCTTTGCTTGTCTTTCATTCATTTGGTTTTTAAACTGATCTATAAATTTACTTTTGTTTAATGTAAAAAGGATAGTTTGCTTTGCATTTCTTTGAGATTCCAAAATCAGAGTAGAGAAATAAAAAATCCAATCTGTTATTTCTAGAGTTCGTTGCGCTTGTTTTAACGATTGGTAATATTTTTTTTTGTTCTTTTCAATAGTACTTGAAATACTCATTAAAACTGGTCGATTCAAAGTTTCAGCAAGAGCTTTTTCCGCAATTGCTCTACCGATTCTTCCATTTCCATCTTCAAAAGGATGAATGCTTTCAAAATACAAATGAGAAATCGAAGTTTTAATCAACGCTTTTTTTATATCGTTTGGTTTTACTCCAAAATCATGGTACCACTTAATGAATTTTTTCATTTCGCTTGGAACCTGATTAGATGGTGGTGCTTCAAAATGAATAATTTCTTTTCCGTAAGAACCCGAAACAATTTGCATTGGCTCTTCTCCCGTTCTATATTCGCCAGGATTAATTCTTTTTGAATATTCCATCAAAATATCATGCCATTGCTTAATCATATTTTCAGATAATTGTTCAGAATAAGAGTTACGAACCATGACCATTAACTTCCCAATTCCTTGAGCATTTTTATCTCTGATGTGCCCAAAGGTTTCAGTAACTCCTAAATTTTTCTTGATGGAAGACATGATATCTTGTCTACTAAAAAACTCTCCTTCAATTTCAGAAGTTTTGATGGCCTCCGAAATCATAAATTGCAAAATAGTTTCCTCTCGAATTACAGTTGATAAAGATTCCACGAGACCTTTCACCTCTCCTATTTCAAAAGCAAAATCAATACATAATGAGTCGATTATAGAATCATCATATATGAAGTTTTGCCAGTCTGGTAATTGCCAATTATATTTCATGAGGCATTTAATAAAATTAATCGCCTCAAATATAGTCATTTTTTGAGGCGATTAAAAGAATTAATTGCCTCATTCTTCTTGAAATGATTTTCGTATTTATTTTTTATTACATTTAAATATTGAAATTCAAACATGGAAAGAAAATACAAATTAACAATTCCTGAACCTTGTCCAGAGAACTGGGATAAAATGACGCCAAACGAAAATGGCCGTTATTGTATGAGCTGTTCTAAAACCGTTGTTGATTTCACATCGATGTTACCTAACGAAGTACAGCATTTTTTCATCCAAAATCAAAACAAAAAGATCTGCGGAAGATTTAAGAATTCTCAATTGGATACGATTAATATTCAAATTCCGACTCGCATTTTGTATAATCAAAAGTATTATCACAAAATGTTTTTATTGGCTTTATTTATTGCAATGGGCACTACCTTATTTAGCTGTCAGGATAAAAACGGAAATAAGCAAAAAATTGATAAAGTTGAAGTTATTGAAGAGAATGCAGTAGATAAAAATATAACTAAAGGAAAAACACTGCGCGGAGAGAAAAAAAATCCACCTCCTCCTCCACCAAAAGTTGATCAGGTTAAATTTGTAAAACCAAAAGAAAATGATAATCTAAAAACTGAGAAAATAAAAAATAAGAGAAATAGCGCTGCAAAAGTGGCAATTTATGCTACTACTAATGGTGAAGTTTTATCTGAAACCAATGCAGAATTTCCAGGTGGAATTGAACAGTTCTCTATTTTTTTTGAAAAGGAATTTAAAAAACCTGAAAATATAAACACCAAAAATCTCAAAATCAATCTTTCGTTTGCAGTAGAAAAAAACGGATCTGTATCTTATCTTCAATGTGTTCCGGCAATTGACATTCTTATAGAAAAAGAAATCATTAGAGTTTTAAGCGCATGTCCTAAATGGCTACCTGGAGAAATTAATGGTAAAAAGGTAAAGCGACAATATTCTTTACCAATTGTATTGCAATAGATCACACAATAAAATTAAATTTAAAACCGTAAATTTGCTTTTTACCTTACAATGAAAAGCAATTTACTCTCCAACATAGTCAACCCTGCCGATTTACGTCTTTTAAAAGAAGAACAGCTTCCAGAAGTTGCAAAAGAACTACGTCAATTTATTATTGATGTTGTCTCTGTGAAAGAAGGCCATTTGGGCGCGAGTTTAGGCGTTGTTGAATTGACTATTGCTTTACATTATGTTTTTAATACACCCGAAGATTTATTGGTTTGGGATGTTGGCCATCAGGCTTACGGTCACAAAATTTTAACCGAAAGAAGAGAAAATTTTCATACCAACAGACAAATTGGAGGTATTTCCGGTTTCCCGAAAAGGAGCGAAAGTGTGTATGATACTTTTGGAGTTGGTCACTCCTCTACTTCTATTTCTGCAGCACTCGGAATGGCAATTGCCTCTCAACTAAAAGGCGAAATTAACAAACAACATATAGCAGTTATAGGTGACGCTTCTATTGCAAGCGGAATGGCTTTTGAAGGCCTAAATCATGCCGGAGTAACAGATGCTAACTTACTCGTTATCTTAAATGATAATGCCATTGGAATCGATCCGAGTGTTGGTGCACTTAAAAAATATCTTACTGCTGTAAAAGAAGGAAAAAATCCGAAGAAAAATAACATGATCAAATCTCTGAATTTTGACTATTCCGGTCCAATTGACGGTCATGATCTTCCGACTTTAATAAAAGAATTAAACAGACTAAAAAATATAAAAGGCCCTAAATTCCTTCATATTGTTACTACCAAAGGAAAAGGTTTGCAGCAAGCAGAAGAAAATCAGGTAAAATATCATGCGCCTGGAAAATTTGATGCTTTAACCGGAGAAATTCATTTAAAATCAGAAGAAAACTTACCTCCAAAATATCAGGATGTTTTTGGTCTGACCATTTTAGATTTAGCCAAAAAGAATGAAAAAATCATCGGAATTACGCCTGCAATGCCATCTGGCAGTTCTCTAAAGTTTATGATGGATGAAATTCCGGAACGTGCTTTTGACGTTGGGATTGCAGAACAACATGCCGTAACGCTTGCCGCCGGAATGGCGACACAAGGTATGATCGTATATTGCAATATTTATTCGACATTTTTACAGCGCGCCTACGATCAGGTCATTCACGATGTAGCTTTACAAAATCTTCCTGTTATTTTTTGTTTAGACAGAGCCGGTTTGGTTGGTGAAGACGGAGCAACACATCATGGCGTTTTTGACATTGCTTATTTAAGAGCAATTCCGAACATGATCATCTATGCGCCAATCAACGAAATTGCCCTTCAGAACATTTTGTATACCGCTCAATTAGGCTTAAATCATCCTATCGCTATTCGATATCCACGTGGGCGAGGCGTTCTCCCAAATTGGGAAGTAGAAAATTTCGGACATTATGAAAAAATTAAAATTGGTAAAGCGAACTGCTTAAAAAGCGGCACAAAAATTGCGGTTTTATCGACAGGAGGCATAGGTAATAATGTTATTGAGTCACTGAATGAATGTTCAAATTCTGAAGACATTGCACATTATGATTTTCCATTTATTAAACCACTAGACAACAATGTTTTACATTCTATTTTCGCAAACTTCGAACGTATAATTACTATCGAAGAAGCAACAATAAATGGAGGTTTTGGAAGTGCTGTTTTAGAGTTTGCCGCAACAAATAATTACAAAAATGATATTCAAATTTTGGGTATTCCTGACGTATTTATTGAGCATGGAACAGTAAATCAATTGCAACAATTGTGTAAAATTGACGTTAAAAGTTTGATAAATCTTTTTTCAAACGATTCAAAATAATTATTTTGCACAACCAAAAATATTAAAATCAACCTAATGAAATTATTGCGTTCTACCCTTTTGTTGCTGTTGCTTTTGTGTACCTCAAATAACTTTGCTCAAATTATTCAAACTACTTTAGATCCAAATCAATTACCAAAATTGCCAACTAACTGGACCAAAAAAAATCAATTAGGGTTTGATATTTCAGAGATCGCTTTTGTGAACTGGAGCGCAGGGGGAACAAGTTCTGTTTCAGGTTTATTTAAAGGTGAATTTGGAAGAACTTATGCCAAAGGAAATCATAAATGGGTAAACGAGCTTATTGTAAAATATGGTCTTAATAAACAAGATGGTACCGAATTAAGAAAAACAGATGATGCTTTTCAACTTAACTCAACTTACGGATTTAGAAAAGATACAATCTCAAACTGGTTTTACTCGGCAAAATTTAATTTCAATACACAATTTTCAAACGGTTACAATTACCCAAATAAGGACATTGCTATTTCAAAACCATTTGCACCAGCTTATATCTTTTTAGGAGCTGGAGCTGAAAATTCAAACAAAAAGAAAAACAGAACCTTTTATTTCTCACCGATAACTTTAAAAACAACTTTGGTATTAGATCAATATTTGGCTAATCAAGGTTCTTTTGGTGTTAAAAAAGCCATTTATGCTCCAGATCCTCTTGATCCTGACGCTCAGATATTAATCGAAGAAGGACAAAAAGTAAAAGCCGAATTTGGTATTTTATTTACGGGCTACATGAAAAGCGAGATTTTCAAGAATATATTTTACGAAAACAGACTGAGTCTTTATACCGATTATCTTAATAAATTCGGAAATGTCGATGTCGATTATGACACTCGTTTAGACCTTGTTGTAAATGCTTATGTAAAAGCAAATATTGGTGTACACTTAGTTTATGACGACGATATTAAAACTAAAAAAGATGTTATTGACCCAACTACAGGAACAAAAACTCAGGTAAACGATGGACCAAGAATGCAATTGCGCCAAGTTTTGGGAGTTGGTTTGGTTTATGCTTTTCAATAACAAAAAGCTTATTTCTCAAAATTGAGAAAATAAAAAAATCACCCCATAAAATAACGTTTTTTTATGGGGTGATTTTTATTATTAAACTAACAGTTCTATTTAATTATTTTTTCTTCCGTTAATTGTTTCAAACAATTCCAGCGCATTTCCGTCTGTTAAAAGGGACACATAATGACAGATATGAAGCAAACGCTCATATAAATTACCTTTATCCAAATGATGTTTTTCTGGCAGCATTTTCAAAATCAATTTATCATAGTTGGAGGCAGTTCCATCATATTTGTTGTTGAATGCTGTTATAAATTTATCCAGTAAGGTTTGAATAATTTGATAACCCACAATTTCCTTCTCGATTACTTCACGGCTCTGATAGATTTTTTCAACACTTAGATTGATAATATCATTCATCTGCGCTTTATACTTGCTTTTATCGGTTAAAGCAAACGGAAATTCTCCACGCAGAATCGCTTCTTCATTTTCAATAAAAACATCTACAGCATCATTGATCAACGCACCAATTGCCAAAGCACGCAAATAACTGATTCTATCCTCTTTGGTTTCTAACAATTTATATTTAGCAACTCCAATATTATCTTTTACCAATTTTATAAGATATTCCAGAGCATAATCCTCCGAAACCAACCCTAAGTTTATTCCATCTTCAAAATCAATAATCGTATAACAAATATCATCTGCAGCTTCAACTAAATAGGCTAACGGGTGTCTTTCAAAACCAATATCTCCATCAGATTTGTTGGGAATCATTCCCATATCATTGGCCACTTCTTCAAAGAATGATTTATCAGTCTGAAAGAAGCCATATTTTTTATCCGCAATATTGTTTGTTGGTTTCTTAGGAAGACTTTCTTTTGGATATTTCATAAAAGCACCTAAAGTTGCGTATGAAATTCTTAATCCGCCCTCAATTCCGGGACGACTTGCCGTTAGAACCGAAAATCCATTCGCATTTCCCTCAAAATCTATTAAATCCTGCCATTGTTTTGCAGTCAGTTTGTCTTTGTATTTCAATCCATTTCCAATTGAAAAATACTCTCCGATTGCTTTTTCACCAGAATGTCCAAAAGGAGGATTTCCGATATCATGTGCTAGGGAAGCCGCAGCCACAATAGCTCCAAAATCATTCATATGATAGCCATGAATTTCTTTTAAATACGGATATTTCTCAAGAATTTTTTTTCCAACCAAACGTCCTAAAGAACGTCCCACAACCGAAACTTCTAAACTATGTGTTAACCTCGTGTGTACGAAATCTGTTTTAGAAAGCGGAATAACCTGGGTTTTATCCTGCAAAGATCGAAATGCCGCCGAAAAAATAATTCGGTCATAATCAACTTCAAAACCTAAACGTGTGTCATCTTGTTCTACACGTAATCTTTTGCTTGTATCGCCTTGGCGTTTTAGTGATAAAAGTTGTTCCCAGTTCATTTTGATATTTTAGATTTGTGATTTTAGATTTTAGATTAAGGATCTAAAACTTCAAAATTACATTTTATTTTAGGATAATATTGAATAAATATAAACCACAGATTAATTTGATTTGAAAGATTAGATGTTTTGTTTGCCACGAATTTCACAAATTCTCACGAATTAATTTAAGCACAATGATTTGTGGAAATTTGTGAAATTTGTGGCATAAAAAATCCCAACAATCTGTGGCATAAAAAATTTCATTAAAACTCTAATGCTGTACTGTGTTTGATTTCTCCCATTACAAAAATACTATTCGTATTTCCAATATTTTCAATCGTTGATAATTTATTCATTACAAAATCCTGATAACTAGCCATATCTTTAACTAAAATTTTCAGCATAAAATCATAGTCGCCTGCAATATTATAACATTCGATAATTTCAGGAAGCGCTACAATATCTTTTACAAAATTACTTCCTACATTTTTTGCGTGCTCTTTTAAACGCACATTACAAAAAACAGTCATGCCCCGGTTCATTTTATTCTTGTCAAGCAACGCAACATATTTCGTAATATATCCATCTCTTTCTAACCTTTTTATACGCTCATAAACAGGCGTTACGGTAAGAAATAATTTACTGGAAAGATCTTTTGTATTGATATTTGAGTTTTCCTGAAGGTGTTTCAGGATTAACAAATCGGTTTTATCTAAACTTTCCATAGTGTTTTTTACGGCTAAAGGTTCTTTAAATAGAGTTTTACAGTATTATAATCTTTAAAATAGCATTTTTAAAAGACTATTTACTTAAATAATGATCAAATATAAGTTATAAAATCTAATACAATAAATTTGTTCAGTAAAAAATACTGAATCAAAAATGAAAACAAATAATTTAGGTTATCCAAGAATTGGCAGCAACAGAGAATTAAAAAAAGCCTCTGAATTGTATTGGGCAGGAAAAATTTCTGTAGATGAATTAATCGAAACCGGAAAAGACATTCGTCGCAGAAACTGGCATTTACAATCAGAAGCCGGAGTTGATTTAATTCCATCTAATGATTTTTCTTTTTACGATCAGGTTTTGGATTTGACCTTGACTGTTGGAGCAATTCCGCAACGTTATCAGGAATTCGCCAAAACAAATTCGGCTATCGATTTGTATTTTGCAATGGCAAGAGGCGCGCAAAAAGACGGACAGGATGTTGTAGCAATGGAAATGACAAAATGGTTCGATACCAATTATCACTACATCGTTCCTGAATTCACAAAAAACCAAAAATTCGAATTGTTTTCTGAAAAAATAATCAATGAATTCAAAGAAGCAAATGCTTTAAAAATTGCTACAAAACCCGTTTTAATTGGGCCAATCTCCTATTTACTTTTAGGAAAAGAAAAAGAAGAATGTTTTCACCGTATTGATCTTATTGACAAATTACTTCCGGTTTATTTCGAAATTTTCGAAAAGCTACAAGCCGAAAATGTAGAATATATCCAATTAGATGAGCCGTTTTTAGCTTTAAATTTAACAGACAAAGAGCGTAATACTTTCACGGAAGTGTACAATGAAATCAACATTCGTTTCCCGAAAATCAAAATCATTTTAGCAAATTATTTTGATTGTTTTGGAGAGAATTTAGCAACTGCATTGGCTTTGCCTGTTGATACTTTCCATTTAGATTTGGTACGTTGTCCTTCTCAATTAGATGATATTTTAGAATCCGGACAATTGGCATCAAATGTAAATCTTTCTTTAGGAGTTGTTGACGGAAGAAATATCTGGAAAAACGATTTCAAAAAGTCATTAGAATTAATTCAAAAAGCAACTGATGCTTTAGGAGAAAACAGAATTTTAGTAGCGCCATCCTGTTCTTTAATTCACAGTCCGTGTGATTTAGATTTAGAAACTAACGACGCCACTTTAACGCCAGAAATTAAACAATGGCTGGCTTTTGCTAAACAAAAAATCAACGAAATTGTAGTCTTAAAACAATTGGCTTCCGGAGAAATCGATGTCAAAAACTCGGTTGATTTTGAAAGAAACGTAATCGCAAATGACAATCGTAAAACTTCAAAATTAATTCATAACAATGAAGTCAAAGCACGTGTTGCCGGAATAACAATTTCTGATGACAAACGTAAAAGCATTTTTGCAGCAAGAAGAAAAAGCCAGATTGAGGCTTTAGATTTGCCTTTATTTCCAACAACCACAATTGGTTCTTTCCCGCAAACTGCTGAAGTGAGAAGCTGGAGAGCGAAATTCAAAAAAGGAGAATTAACCACAGAACAATACAACGAATTAATCGAAAAAGAAACCGAAGCTACTATTCGTTTTCAGGAAGAAACCGGAATTGATGTTTTGGTTCACGGAGAATTTGAGCGTAATGATATGGTAGAATATTTTGGTGAGCAATTGGCCGGATTTACTTTTACTAAAAATGGCTGGGTTCAGAGTTACGGAAGCCGCTGCGTGAAACCTCCGGTTATTTATGGTGATGTTTCAAGACCAAACCCAATGACAGTAAAGTGGTCGAAATATGCGCAGTCTTTGACTCCCAAATGGGTAAAAGGAATGTTGACTGGCCCTGTAACTATTTTGCAATGGTCGTTTGTTCGTAACGATCAGCCTCGTTCTGAAACTTGTACGCAAATTGCATTGGCGATTCGTGATGAAGTGGTAGACCTTGAAAAAGCCGGAATCAAAATTATTCAAATTGATGAGCCTGCCATTCGTGAAGGTTTACCGTTGAGAAAAGAAGAATGGGCAAACTATTTAGATTGGGCTGTAAAAGCATTCCGAATTTCTGCATCAGGCGTTCAGGACGACACGCAAATTCATACGCATATGTGTTACAGCGAATTCAACGATATCATTCAGAATATTGCAGATATGGATGCTGATGTTATCACAATTGAATGTTCTCGTTCGCAAATGGAACTTTTAGATGCTTTTGCCAACTTTAAATATCCAAACGAAATTGGACCTGGAGTTTATGATATTCACTCGCCACGTGTGCCGTCAAGTGCCGAAATGGTTCGTTTGTTAGAAAAAGCTTCTGCTGTTATTCCAGTCGATCAATTATGGGTAAATCCAGATTGTGGTTTAAAAACACGTCATTGGGATGAAACCAAAAAAGCGTTGATCGAAATGGTTGCCGCTGCTCAGGAAATGAGAGCTGCCGTTGAAAACGGTGCAACTGTATAATTTCATTTGAATATATTTTTGTTTTTTAGTGTCAACAAGTGGAATCGAAAATTCTTGTAGTTATGATTTAGTTTCGATTTCATTTTGTTGGCATTTTTATTTTCAATTAAGAAGATCAATATTTTATTTTTTTGAAGCAGAAGTTTCCGTTTTCAAAACACGACCAGTCCCGCTATCCGCTATATCCTTTTGTGTCCGCCGCCGCGAACACAAAAGGATATCGCTTCTATCGGGGCTAAATGAGAATATTTAGTTTTCATAAGATTTCAGGCAGAAAACAAAAAAGCATCCGCCGTGGCGGATGCTTCTTCAAAATTGAAATATATTCTAAGATTAGAAATGCTTTGAAATCCCTACAGAAAATTGTTGTCCGAAAGAAAAGTTGAAATTTTTAACATTATCTCCGTTTCCGTTATCTCCATCATAGTTTAAAGTATTATAACCTAAACCACCAACATTAAAGTTCAAACCAAATCCTTTACCAACATTCACTAAAATTGCCGGAGTAATTCCAATGTAGAATCCGTCTCCTTCATTTATTGTATTTACTGGCCCTACATCTTGTGTTACTTTTCGGCTTTGGTATCCAACACCTAAATCAGCATAAGCAGAGAATGTTTGGTTTAATGGTTTAGCATAACGTAAAAAACCTCCTAAAGAGAAATTATTTGTTTTGTACTCTGTATTATTACCATTTTCCTGTTTTGAAGTACCAACTCCAGCCTCGATACCTGCAGTCCAGTTTTCGTGAAATTGATATCCAACTTTAGGTGAAAAAGCAAAAGTATTGTATTTGCTTTCTGAACCAGAATTAGAAACGTTTTGAGAATTGTATTCAATACTTCCCATAACTAAAACAGATCCTTTTTTTTGAGCATTTGCAAAGCTAACCATAGCTAATGCAAGAACAACTAACATTTTTTTCATGTGTGATATTTAAAAATTTTAATAGTCCTTTAACAATAACGATGCCGCGAATTAAGAAGAATTTGACTTTTTTATAAATTCTTTGAAAGACAAAATTTAGTAATCAAAGCTATTTCTGTTTACTTTTGTAGCAAATAAAAAGTCATGTCGATAGAAGTAAACAACATATCAAAAAGTTACGGAACTCAAAAAGCCTTAAACGAAATTTCATTCTCTATTCAAAAAGGAGAAATTGTTGGATTTCTTGGTCCAAACGGAGCAGGAAAATCTACTTTAATGAAAATTTTGACGACTTATTTATTGGCCGATGAGGGATCAGCCCTTGTAAACGGTCACGATGTCATGACGAACGCAAAAGCAGTTCAACGTTCAATTGGATATTTACCGGAGCATAATCCGTTGTATTTGGATTTGTATGTTCGTGAGTATTTGGCTTTTAATGCCGATGTTTACAATGTTGCCAAATCAAGAATTGAAGAAGTTATTCAACTGACAGGACTGTCAGCTGAAAGTCATAAAAAAATAGGACAATTGTCTAAAGGATACCGTCAGCGTGTGGGACTTGCCAATGCTTTATTACACAATCCTGATGTTTTAATTTTAGACGAACCAACTACAGGTCTGGATCCGAATCAGTTAATGGAAATACGAAATGTAATTAAAAACGTTGGGAAAGATAAAACGGTTTTTTTATCAACGCACATTATGCAGGAAGTGGAAGCGATTTGTGATCGTGTAATTATTATCGACAAAGGACAAATCGTGGCTGATAAAAAATTAGATCATTTAGTTTCTGAAGACAAACAACAAGTTATCGAAGTTGAATTTGATTATCAGGTCGAAGAACAACTCCTGGCAAAACTCCCAAATATTACTTCATACAAAAACACTCACGATATGACTTGGGAATTAACTTTCGTAGCAGATAAAGATATGCGTCCGGCGATTTTTGATTTTGCCAATGAAAATGGCTTGAAAACTTTACAATTGAATCAGAAAAATAAAAATCTGGAAGCTGTTTTTAGAGAGATTACGAAGTAGTTTTCTGTCTCAGTCTCAGTCTCAGTTTACAGTTTACAACTTAAT
>Ga0247812_10001281_pt1 | contig 14273 bp, 15 predicted proteins | sample UWRJL149409B1_FD_178011 | JGI IMG/M metagenome (GOLD analysis project Ga0247812, IMG submission 178011) | Plant litter microbial communities from Arlington Agricultural Research Station in Wisconsin, United States - UWRJ-L149-409B-1 | ecosystem: Environmental > Terrestrial > Plant litter >...
TTTCGTTTAAAACCGTATTCCACTTTTGACTGGACAATTCAGAACGAAGATCTTTTGAAAATTTATTTAGCATTGAAATACTGTCATTCTCATCCGTGATAGATTTATTAAATATAAATCCTTCAAACATTTGATTATTTTGAAAATGTATAACTTCATCTAAACTATTACTAGAATATTTTTGAGCATGAGATTCAACAGAAAAAAAGAAAAAAGAAACGGCTAAAAAAGAGAATATTGGTTTCATAAGGATAGTATTTAAGAGTTAAAAGTGTTTTAATTTTAAACAAATTTATACCGTAACGCTTAAAACAAGAAGCCTAAAAAAGGTCAAACGGACAACTTAAAAACTGAATTGGACATCCATTAACTTCAAGAAGCTTTATGCTTTTTTTTTGAATTTCTGTGAAATAATCGCGCAAAGACGCAAAGAAAAATAAGGGCTAAACTTTGCGACTTGGCGTCTTTGCGCGAAATTAAATCTGCTTTCTAAAAAACAAAACCGGAAGAAATCTCATAGCTAGTTTTTAAAATGCAAATCCATTATAAAGATATATGTCGCTCCGATGGAGCTTTTATATACAGTAAATGCCTTTATTTTCTATAAATATGACGCTCCACTGGAGCTTCTTCGTAATTTTTTTCTTCTTTATAATAAAGGCTCCTGAAAAGCTGCTTTATTCGCACCTAAAATGATTCCGTCGTTTTTGTCCTGAACAAAACCTATTACTTCCCATTCATTCGTATTAAAGTCTTTTGGCAAATGAATAATAGCAATTCCGGATCTGTCTTTGTTTAAATTTACGGTATGCAAATGATGTACAATTTGATAGTGCGATAAAATACGATGGGCATTCTCCCCTCTTTTTACATTGCTTTTGGCAGATTTTTGAACAACGGCAATCAATAACCTACTGTTTTTTGATGTACCGTCTACAGTATAATTGACAGAAAGAGTATTGTTAATTTCACTTGCTTTTAATGTCAAATCAGCAACTGCGGGCTTAGACAATGCTGTTTTAATACCATTTCTCACAACCGTTTCCTGCGAGCCAATATAATCTGCTTTTCCGTTAACGATTACTTGTGGCGTGTAGATTGGTTCTTTACCCAGGAATTTAGCATACTCGTATTGTCTTTGGGTATAATCCGAATTACTAAAAACATCTTTCCAGCCTTGTTTGTCCCAATAATCAACATGATAGGCAAGAACGTATAAATTATTGTCTTTGTACTCATTCTGAATTTTCCCCAGCAATTCATCCGCCGGAGGACAACTCGAGCAGCCTTCGGATGTAAACAATTCTAAAAGGGCAAAACCTTTTTGCTCTTTTTTATCTGCAGCATTTTGTGCAGAAGAAGTCATTCCAATAAGAAGCATTAAAGTGATAAAAACGGGTATTAATTTTATTTTTTTCATGGTTTCTGTTTTAAAGATTACTAATAAAAAACCTCTCCGGAAGAAGAGGTTTTCGTTTGATTGATTATATAATATTAATTGTCACATCAATATTTCCTCTTGTCGCTTTAGAATAAGGACACGTTTGGTGCGCCATTGCTGTCAGTTCTTTTGCAACTTCATGATCAATTCCCGGAAGGTTCACATTAAGACGTGCTTGCAAAGAATATTCTCCTTCTGTTACGCATAAATCGACTTCAGCGTCTACAGCAGTTGCTGCCGGAAGCTTAATTCCTAATTTCGAAGCTGCGATTCCCATTGCCCCAATAAAACAAGCCGACCATCCCGCCGCAAAAAGCTGCTCCGGATTTGTTCCAGGACGAGATGTTCCAGGCGAACTCAGTTTTATATTCAATTGATCATCTGAACTTTGAGATGCTCCTTCACGACCGCCTGTTGTGTGTGTTTTTCCTGTGTATAATACTTTTTTCATAATTTTAGATTTAAGATTTTAGACTTTAGATTATTTGAAATTTTAATTTGAATGCCTTATGATTTAACCGCAAAGCGCGCAAAGGTTTTTTAATTTTAAGGGCTTTATAAAAAAGTTAAGAGCGCAAAGCTTTGTGTAACTTTGTGTAAATCTTTGTGTTCTCTGTGGTAAATTTTACCGCAATGAGCGCAAAGCTTGTGTGCTTTAAAAATAAAACTTAGCGAACTTTGCGTAAATCCTCGCGGTCTTTGCGGTTAAACATTACTTTAAAATAAACCTTAGCGAACTTTGCGTAAATCCTTGCGCTCTTTGCGGTTAAACATTACTTTAAAAATAAACCTTAGCGAACTTTGCGTAGATCCTTGCGCTCTTTGCGGTTAAATAACTTTACTTAGCCACATCAATAATCGCCTGAGCAAATGCTTTTGGATCTTCCTGCGGAACGTTGTGTCCTATTCCTTTTAAGATTCTGTGTTCGTATTTACCGATGAATTTATTGGCGTAAGCTTTTCCGTCTATGTTAGCACCGTCGAAATCGCTTCCTATCGTAATAGTCGGAACTTTAATTGCTGGTCTTGTCGCCAATTTATTTTCCAAACTATCGTATTTAGATTCTCCAGGTTCCAGAGATTGTCTCCATCTGTAATTATGAATAACAATTGCTACGTGATCCGGATTATCAAAAGATTGTGCGGTTTGATCGTAAGTTGCTTTGTCGAAATTCCATAACGGAGAAGCAATTTTCCAGATCAGTTTATTAAACTCATAAGTATTTTGGCTGTAGCCGAGTTTTCCTCTTTCGGTAGCAAAATAATATTGGTACCACCATCCTAATTCGGCTTGAGGAGGTAACGGTTTTAAGTTGGCTTCCAGATTTACAACAAGGTAACCGCTTACAGAAACCAATCCGTTTAGGCGGTCCGGCCAAAGCGCTGCCATCACCACTGCTGTTCTTGCTCCCCAATCGAATCCGCCAATAGTGGCTTTATCAATTTTTAGTGCATCCATAAAAGCAATAATATCGCTTGCTAATGCTGCTTGTTGTCCGTTTCTAAAAGTATCTTTAGAAAGAAAAGTCGTTGTTCCTGATCCTCTTAAATAAGGCGTAAGAACTCTGTACCCTTTCGCAACTAAAATAGGCACCACTTCATTGTAACTGTGAATATCGTAAGGCCATCCGTGAAGCAAAATTACCGGAGTTCCGTTTGAAGGTCCTGCTTCTGTATATCCTACGTTTAATAATCCGGCATTAATTTGTTTTAATGTTCCAAGAGAACTTGCCGTTGTTTGTTTTTCTGATTGCGCATTTACCAATGTCATTGTAAAAAATAAAGCTGCCATTAAAAGCATTTTAGAAGCTACTCTATTGGTGAAACTACTTTTGTTGTGTAATGTTTTCATGATTATTATTTTTTAATATTTTGATTATGAGTTAATTTCTTCGTCAAAAGTATTCTGATAACCATTCTTGTACAATCAGAAAATAGTTGAAACGGACGAAGTAAAACCTGAAACGGACAAACCTAAACCTGAGATTTTATTTTTTCATCACTAAAATTGGTTTCCCTTTCTCGACGATATAAGTAGCTAACTCAGACGCTTTGGCATTAGTATGATTTTTTGCCGAGTGAAACTTTCCTGCCGGAATAAAAAGAACTTCTCCTGCTTTTAAGGTTACCGGCGTTTCATCTTCAATTTGATATTCCAGCGAACCTTCTATCACATAAATAATTTCTTCTCCCGGATGCGCGTGTTTGCCAAACGAAGTATGAGCATCAAAATCAATTCGGGCCTGAACCGTTTCTTTTCCCGGAATACTTAGATCGCGTTTTTGTAAATCGGTTCTTTTTACGCCACTTTGTTGTGCCTGAGCATTCGATGGAGTGAATAGTGCAATAAGACCTACGATCATAATTGCGTATATTTTATTTGTTTTCATTTTGTTTGTTTTTTTAGATTGTGTGTTAAATAATTTTTCTCGCAGATTTGGCAGATTGAGCAGATTTTATTTTTTAATCTTTATAATTGTTCGCTTTTGATTTAAACACATAGAAACATAGTTTTACTGAATCAAGAAAGGGTGTTTCACTTTAAATAGTACCGCATAGTTGTACTATGTTTAAAAATCTTGATTTTTTAGAAAGAACTTTATGTAAATTATAAAATCTATGTTTCTATGTGTTTAAATAATCTACACAACGATTTCTAGTTATTTTCTCAATGATTTAAAAGCCGCACGAAGTTCTTCCGTAAAAAGTTGTGGCTCTTCCCAGGAAGCAAAATGACCTCCTTTTGATACTTCATTAAAGTAAATCAAGTTTTTATAACTTTTCTCTGTCCAGCTTTTTGGTGCCTGATAGATTTCTCCCGGGAAAACAGTTACAGCAACCGGAATTTTTATGTCGTTTGTTTTCTGTTCAACCACATTAAAGTTGTTCGTATTATTTTCCCAATACAATTGAGCCGATGAGTTTGCTGTGTTTGTCAACCAATACAAAGTGATATCATCCAGCATTTCATCTTTTGTAAGTGATTTTTCAGCATTTCCTCCGCTATGCGTCCATTCGTTGAATTTATCTAAGAAAAAAGAAGCCAATCCAACAGGAGAATCTGTAAGTCCGTAACCTAAAGTCTGAGGGCGCGTTACCATCATTCCGGCATAACCGCCACCTCTTGTATATAATTTATTAAGAGAAACGAAAGCAGCTTTTTCTTTAACTGATAATCCTTCAGGAGCAGGATCCCCGTCTTTTAAAGCTTTCGCAATATCAGCGGGAACTGTTGCCGGCATATTTACGTGAATACCCAATAATCCTTCTGGAGCCTGGCGCGCCATGGCATCGGCAATTACAGAACCCCAATCACCGCCTTGTGATACATAATTTTTATAACCCAAACGCTTCATTAAAATATCCCAGGCATTACCTATTTTTTCCGGTCCCCAACCTGTTCCTGTTGGCTTTTCAGAAAAACCATAACCCGGCATTGACGGAATTACAAGATCAAAAGCATCTTCGGCTTTTCCTCCGTACGCAGTAGGATCTGTTAAGGGGCCAATTACTTTCAAAAGTTCGAAGAAAGATCCCGGCCAACCGTGCGTAATTACCAATGGCAATGCATTTTTATGTTTGGATTTAATGTGAATGAACTGAATGTCTAATCCGTCGATATTGGTAACAAATTGAGGTAATGCATTTAGTTTCGCTTCTGTTTTACGCCAGTCGTAAGTAGTTCCCCAATATTTTACAAGACTCTGAATTTGTTGTAATTTAACGCCTTGTGACTGATCTGTAACGGTTTCTTTATCCGGCCATCTTGTAGCGTTTACGCGATTACGAAGATCTGTCAAAGCCTCTTTCGAAATACTAATGTGATACGGACGAATTGCTTCTGAAACTACTTTAGTTTGCTTTTTTTGCCCAAAGCTTGTTGCCGCAATCAGCATAAATGTTGCTGTAGCAATGGCGTTTAGGAAGCTGCGTTTGTTTGTTTTAATTGTTTCCATTTTGATTATAAATTTTGTTATTGTGATTAATTTCTTTGTCAAAAGTATCTCGATAACAAGCGATTTAAAATCAGTAAATAGTCTAAACGGACGAAGTAGAACCCGAAACGGACATTGAGGAAGTTGAAGGTTTTAAGGTGATAGTATCAAATTGAATTCTATGATATTTTTTAGGAGCAATTGTAACCTAATTTAATTTCTTTCTTCCAACATAGCCCGTGGTTTCAACCACGGGAACTCCATACGAGGCGTGATAATATTGTACCCCGTGGTTGAAACCACGGGCTATGTCTGACAAGTTTGTGTTTACAGCATTTCTAAATCCTACAGGCTTTAAAGACCTATTGGATTTTGCATTATGTAATTCATTTAAACACATAGATTTTCTGTTTTACTATGTCACCAATCTTTGGCGAGTTTCTTGCGAGGATTTCTCCTCGCGTCGAAATGACAAGATTGCGGTCATTATCTGGAAAACTAAAACTCCTAATCCTTTGTCAAGGTTTTAAACCAACTGTTTAAAACTCTTATAAATGTATATATTCAAAGTTAGTCTGCGCATTTTTGGGCAAACTATGCGATACTATTAAAAGTAAAACGCCTTTTTTACGCATTCCAAATCTATGTCTCTATGTGTTTAAAAAACAATAACGCATAAAAAAAGCCTAATCTCTAAAATCAGGCTTTGTCCATTTATATTTTGAATTTGATTATCCTTTCAAATCATTAAAATAAGCGTTCGTTTCTTCTATAAGAGCATGCATCAGTTCTTTCGCTTTGGTATGTTTTAAGATTGGTGCGATTTGTCCGCCCCAAAATAAAATCATGTCCCATTTTTGTTGCTCAAGAGCTGCTTTTCGTAAGGGTGATATTAGAGTCGTCTGCAAAGGAAACGGCAGCACATCTTTTTCTTTTCCTGAAATTTCTTTAGCAACCCTGCTGGTTAATCCGCGGCCTAAACGTCCTGTGTACGCACGTGATAAAGTAGTGTATTTTGCTGCATCTGAGAATAACATTTCTCTATGAATGGGTAATGCATTCGATTCGTCGCAAGCCAAAAATGCGGTTCCTATCTGAGCGGCACTGGCGCCTAAGGCTAATGCTGCAGCAACTCCTTTTCCGTTTGCAATTCCTCCTGCAGCGATAATGGGAGTTTTTACTTTTTCGCGAATGAGTTGTAGTAATACAAAAGTACCTGTTAAGGATGATTCGGCGGAAGCCAAAAACGAAGGTCGGTGTCCTCCTGCTTCAAAACCTGAGGCAATAATCATATCTACGCCGGTACTTTCGAGGAAAATAGCTTCGTCTAAAGTCGTTGCCGCACCAACGGTTACGATTCCTGATCTTTTACATTGTTCTAAAACATCGGCAGAAAGTGCCCCAAACATAAAACTGAAAACTTTTGGTTTTATATCTAAAATTACCTCCAGCTGATTTTCAAACCTGGACTGAAACGGAGCAGGTTTTTCCGGTAATTCAATACCAACTTCATCAAAATAAGGTTTAAATAATGTTGCAGTTTTATCATATTGCTCGTCTGACAAACCAGATTGCGGAATATCATGATCCGAAACCCAAAGATTAATGTTATATGGTTTATTGGTTGCTGTTTTTAATTGTTTGTCGGCCTCAAAAATTTCCTGAGGCGACATTGTATAAGCACCATATCCGCCAAGTCCGCCGGCATTTGATACCGCAGCGGTTAATGCTACAGTTGATAAATTTCCGCCAAATGGTCCCTGCATTATAGGATAATCAATCCCTAATAATTCCGTAGCTTTTGTATTGTACCACATTGCTATTTTATTTAAAGTTATTCGCTTGTATCAGTCAACATTTTATTGACGATAAGCCATTTTCCGTTAATCTTATGGAAAGATAAAAAATCGCGATAATTAAAGTCGTACATTTTAACATTAATTTCAGCTGTAGCGATTGAATTTACTACATTAATCTTCAAGATTTCTCCTTTGAAAGGTTTTCCTGAATCTTTAGGACTTTGTCTGTTTTTTACGCCATCAAGATAAAGATCTACCGTTTTAAAATAAGGCTGTCCTTTTATATCTCCAAAAAGTAGAGCGCTTTCATGAAAGATACTTCCTAAACGTCTTTCGTCGCCTTCGTAAATTCCTTTAAAATAATAATTTTCTAATGCATCAGTAATCGCTGATACGTCGGCCTGATTTTTCATTTTAATGTTATTTTGAGCTTTTATGCCCTGCAAAGTGCAGAGCATAAAAGCAATTAATAAAATAGTTTTCATTTAATTATAAGTTGTGTCCTGCACCTTTACCGCCATCAACGTTGATGATTGCACCGGTAATAAAACTGCTTTTTGCAACGGTATATACCATTTCGGCTACGTCATCGACTTCTCCTACTCTGTTTAAAAGATGCAATCCGGCACTTTGATCTGATTTGTCTCCGTGCATTGGTGTGCGAATAACGCCTGGTGCAATCGTATTTACACGAATGTTTTGTTTACCAAATTCGGCTGCTAACTGAATCGTCAAGGCGTGGATAGCACCTTTACTTGACACGGGAGCCGAAGCAGGCCATCCGCCCAATCCGTGGTTGACCAAAGGAGTTCCTATGTTGATTACAACTCCATCTTGCTGTTTCAGCATTTGCGGAATAACTGATTGTGTGGTGAAATAAGTTCCTTTTAGGTTGGTGGTCAAAAATTTATCCAGATAAGCTTCGTCAACTTCTAAGAATGGTTTGCTGTCGAAGATTCCTGCGTTGTTTACTAATACATCGACAGAACCAAATTTTTCTAAAGCAATTTTTACCAATTGTTCTCCGGTTTGTTTTTTGCTAACATCTCCGGCAAACATTGCCAGATTGTCTCCTGCTCCAAATTCGTTGTAAGCACTTTCTAATGCCGATGGTGTTAACGAATTGATGACAACATTATCGCCTCTGTCCAAGAAGTATTTGGCGATTCCTTTTCCGATACCGGAAGCTGCTCCGGTAACGATTATCGTTTGTTTTTTCATGATATTTATTTTTTATCGGCTGTTATACCTTTTTCTCTTAATACAGATACCTGATCTCCTGCGTAACCCCAATCGTCGAGTTCGATTTCCTGAATAACTACGTGAGTTAAATGCGGATCTTTGTTTAATACATCGGTAATCAGGTTGGTGATTCCGCTTATTAATTCCTGTTTTTGCTCCCGGGTAACACCTTCGCGGGTCAATTCGATTTTTACATAAGGCATGGTCTTAGTTTTTAGATACTTCGGCTGTGATATTAAAATCTAAATCAAAGTCGTTGTAGATTAATGTATCGCCTAAATCTTTGAAGAAGTTTCCTGAACGAAATTTGATATCGTATTTGGTACGATCAATAACCAATTTACCAGTAAGTGAAAGTGTATTGTTAGTGCTTTCTACTTCGGTTTCAAAACCTGTACGATGTGTGATGTCTTTTATCGTAAGATTCCCTTCCAAATAATATCTACCATTCGAAATTTCTTTTACAGAAAGAATCTCAAATCTTGCAGTTGGAAATTTTTCGATCGAGAAAAAATCATCCGAAGCCAAATGTCCAGCAAACTGTGCATTTGTATCCGGATCTGTAACATCCAGAATTTTTATTGAGGCGGTATTGATGACAATATTTCCGCCGTTTATTTTTCCGTCATTCAAAATAAAATAACCTTCTTTGATACCAATTGTACCATTATGTGCACCGGTAACTTTTCTGCCGGTCCAATCGATGTTGCTGTTTGCGCTTACGATATTAAAATTTGTTGTTTCCATTTTTATTGTATTTAAAAGTACAGTACAAAGGAACGGCGAGTATGGAAATTGGTTACGTGATGTAGATCACAATCTTTTTTTTGAGGTGCAAAGAGGCAAAGGTTCAGAGGTGCAAAGGTTTTGTTTCGCGATGATTTAAAAAGATTTGGGCGGATAAAAGCAGGTGAATATTTTTTAATCTCGCAATCCCGATGGTTATCGGGAGCAGAGACGCAAAGTTTATTGTTTCTAAGTTTTTTTTATTCTCATTTTTGTCATCCTGAGCGAAGTCGAAGGACACGCGAGCAGCTCGACAAAGATTGCGATTTTGATTGTGGAATCTCTAGTGTGATCTCTCTCTTCGGTCGAGATGACAACTATGAGGAAAATTGGAAATTAAAAAATCCATTTGATCCTTATAATCTGTGGCAAAAAAACTTTATGAATTATATAATCTACTTAGGGTTTCTCTTGAAACTCCCAGATAAGCCGCAATTAAATGCTTAGGAACTAAATTATAAAGTTGTGGATATAATGCCAGAAGTTCTTCGTAACGGGTTTTGACATTGTTATTCATAAAAGATAAAAGTCGTTTTTGCGAAGCGATATATCCTTTGTTGGTTCTCCAACGGAAAAAATGTTCGATTTGATGAAATTCAGCACACAATTTTTCGCGGTCGCTGTTGGAAAGGCAAAGCAATTCTACATCGGAGATACAATCTACATTTATGGTTGCGGGGGTTTGATTGTATAAAGCACTATAATCTGATGTCCACCAGGTGGGCATGGCGAATTGGAGTATATACATTTTGATTTCATCATTGATAAAAAAAGCTTTCAAACAACCTGAAATTACAAAATATTCGCAATCAACTTTGTCTCCGGCACTAATAATAGTTTGTCCTTTTTTGAATGATAACGGTTTAAAATGTGAAAAGAAATAATCAAATTCTTCGTCTGTTAGCGAAGCGGTTTTGGCAATGTGTTGTTGGAGGATTTCTTTGGATTCCATAAAAAAGTGGCAAAGGTTCTGAGTGACAAAGGTACAAAGGATTTTCTTTAAAGTTGCTAAGGTTCTGAGGTGCTAAGGTTCTGAGTTTTTTTTCTTTTAAAATCAGAGTCGTCTACAATTTCTAATGAAAACGGATGCCTAGCCCTGATTGAAGTGGAAATCCTTTTTATTTTTTTCTTTAGAAAATAAAAAGATTGAAACGGAAAGCAGGAAATAGCTCCTAATAAAATTAGTTGCTAAGGCGCTAAGATTGAGAGATACTAAGTTTTTTTTTAACGATGATTATCTTTTTGTTTTAAATAAAAAATCAGGAAACAGTATTGTAAATATCGTTCCTGATTTTTTATTCGTAGCTTTTAGTAAAATTATCTTCTGCCTCTAAATCCGCCGCCGCCTCTGAAATTACCACCGCCTAGACGGTTTCCTTCTCTTTGGAAATTTTGAAAATTACGGGTTTGCGATTCTCCACGATCTCTGGATAATGCTGAGCGATCGAGATCATTTGTAATATCAGAACGACCTGGTTCTCCCAGTGGTTTTTCTCGTTGGCCCAGAGTTTGATTGGCCTTTGGAAAATTATCATGCTGGATTCCATCGCCTAGACGATTTCCACCGCCCAGATTTTGATCTTGTTTAGGTAAATTTTTATTTTGAATTCTATCACCGGCTCGCGTTGCCCCGCCAATATTCTCATTCGGTTTATTGCGCTCTGTGGCTGAACCCGGATTTTTTGATGAACCAAGTTTTCCGGCTTGTGTCCAGCCTCCGTTGCCATTGTTATAGTGACTCCAGTTTCCGTTAGCGTCTTTTTTATAGACATGTCCGTCGTGTCCGGCATACACATTATTGTTAGTATGAATGGTTGTCCCTCCGCCTCTGTGATGTGTAATTACGCCTTTTTGACCTCCGGAGGTTTCGTAACCAATTGCAGTACCACGCCTTGTAGTAACATGTCCTGATTCTACCCACTGACACCCATTTGTGGCAGCAGAATGTCCCCATTGTGCATAGGCATTATGTCCCTGATTGGTTCTGGCGTAATTTCCTGTCCAGGGATTATAGGTACTTGCTGCTGTGCGACCTCCGTACCAGCCTTGTACACTTGCCGAACGTCCGTATCTTCCTGTTGCCGGATTGTACCATGCTGAAGTTCCTGCCGCACCATAAGGTCCGTAAACGCTTCTTCCGGCAGCCCAGCCACCTGTCCAGGGATTGTACACTGCTCCGCCTCCATACGTATAAGGCCAAGGACGATAAATTGGGTATAAACCTCCGTAATATACATATGGCGGATAGTAATATCCTGTGCCATAAGTTAATATAGCACCTACTGTAGCTACAATAATAAAAGCGCCCAAATAACCGGCAGTTGTGCTGCTTTCTACCGTGGTATCGGTTGTTGTTTGGGTAACATAGGTGACATTATAAACAGGTGAACTTGGCGGAATGGTATAAATTTCTTTAGGAACAGAATCTGCTGTTTTCCAAGGTCCGTTTGGGCTTGTCGACATGAACCAAACTGCCTGAAAACACAAATAATACAAATCGCCTACTTTTATGACCTTATCCTGAGTATTGCTCGCATATTGCATTTTTGTACCTTCGATAGGTTTAAATTGAGGCGTTCCGTCGTAGGTTACTTTGGCTTTTGCTTCGGCATCTGCTTTGTTTATAATGGCTGTTGTAGGAACCTGAGCCAGCATTACGGCATCTTTGGCTTCCTGCGTTCCCGGTACAGATGCTAATACGTTGGCCCTTGGCGAATCTTTAGGAATTTTGGCAAAATCAGCCGGCAGGTTATTTCCGCCATATGTCCACGGCCCAGTTAGTGCTGCAGACTTAAACCATCTTCCGGATAACAAAACATAATATTGTCCGTCGCCTTCGTTGGCAAAAATATCATTTTCGGTATTGTCGATGTATAAAAGTTTGGTTCCGTCTATTTTAATAAATTTTGGGGTTCCGTTTATGGCAATTAATTCTGCCGGTCTGCTGCTGTAGAAAATCTGTGGGGCGGTACCTCCAGATGGCGGCGGAATCGCTTTTTTTACATCATCAAAATTTTGACCTGACGGAAGATTACTTAAACCGGAAGGCAGTTGTGTGGTTTTTACCCATTTCCCGTCAAGTGTTTTCGAAGTAACCCATACATTATCTGCCAGCAAAAAATAGTCTTTTGTTGTTTTATCAAAAAACAAATCCCAATTGGTATTGACTACGTATTGAATATCTGTTTTTTCTACCGGAACTAAAACCGGCTCTCCTTGTACAATAAGTAAAACTGCCGGATTCGTACTGTAAAAAATGACGGGCGGATCATTCTTGCCTGCAATACCTTTTGAAGGGCTTTTGGCCTGGTTTAAATCTGCCAAAATACGATCTACCGAAATAGGATCTCCTCCTTTAGGCAATGTTTCTTTGAAAAGTTTTTCCATTTCTGGAACTTTTTTTTCATCAAGTGCCGGAAATCGCACATCGGTTACCTGAACATTTTTAAATAATACGTTGCGGTTATCTTTGTCGACTAATGTCTCTGCCTTTACAGAAGCTACACCCAGTACTTGTTTGCCGTCTTTTGGAGTCAGTGAAAACGCGAGTCTTGCCGTAATTTCTTTATAGTCTTTCCAATCGTCGACCTGTGGCTGGTAATAAACCAGTTTTGTGCCATTGTTTGCTGTTTCACGCGGCCACCCATCATCTGTAATTGAATCAGAAACAGCGGATTGAACTGTTTTTGAAGCTGCCTGATTCTTATCCTTATCTTTCTTGCATGAGAAAAAAATTGAACTAATACAAAGTACAATTATTAGAAAAGCCTTTTTCATAAATTAAAAAATTTAAATTATTATTTATTGAAAAATCATTTTTATCGATATCCCGTAAAAATTGTTGTGATAAAATTAAGTTTACGGACAATATAAATCTAATAATCAGGCTTTTCCTTTGTTTCAAATTGTAACTTGAAACCAAAAAAGGTAATAAAATTTTAAATTTCAAAAAATAAATTCCAAAATCCAATTAGAAATCCCTTTGAATTCGCTCAGAATTACAAAAGAAAATTTAGCCCCGATAGCTATCGGGACAGTTCCTTTCTAAAAAATTTGTGCCTTTACCTCTCTGAACCTTTCTTAAGCTAAAACCATTCCTCCATCCATAATAAAATCGGCTCCGGTAATGAATTTTGCTGCGTCGCTGCTTAGATATGCCACCATTTTGGCAACATCTTCTGAGGCTCCCATTTGTTTTAACGGAACTTTTTCGATCACAACATCCATAATTGATTTTACGGTTGTTTTATCCAGCCCGACTTTGTTCATCACCTCGGTTTCTGTTGGACCGGGACTAACGGAATTTACCCTGATTTTTCTTGGTGCCAATTCTAAAGCTGCTGATTTCATAACCGAATTCACAGCGGTTTTACTTGAAGAATAAATCGATGATCCCGGACCTGGCATACTAGCTGTGTTCGAAGAAAGAAATACAACCGATGCATTGTCTTTAAGCATTGGAATAAATCTGCTTAGTGTGAAATACGCTCCTTTGAAGTTAACATTTATAATGCTGTCGAATAATGTTTCTGTGGCTTGTTCTATATTTCCTAATCCTGCAATTCCGGCATTGATAAAAAGAATATCTACTTGTCCGAAATCTTCTTTTACTTTTGATGCCAGTTTTTCAATATCCAAAATATTAGATTGATCCGCAACAATAGCAGTTACTCCCAAATCTAAAGCTGCTTTTTCGATTGCTTCTTTTCTTCTTCCTGTAATGATTACCGTTGCGCCCTGTTCTTTTAATTGTTTGGCTGTTGCATAACCTATACCGCTGTTTCCGCCTGTAATTACGGCTACTTTATTTTTAAAATCGTCCATTTTTTTATTTGTTTAAATTAATGGTACAAATTTAAAGGGGAAAACATATTGCTTTTTCAGTGGTATCATGGAGTATACCTAGATGTGTTTTTTATCTTTTTTCCACCATATAAGTAATGTAAGTTCATTTAAATTTGGAACGTTAAAAAAGTAAGTGCTTATAATTTCTTATATCATTTATATTGTTTAAAACCATTCAAATTCACACTTTCTTACATTACTTATATGGTTTAAAAACAATCCACG
>Ga0247812_10001282_pt1 | contig 14269 bp, 10 predicted proteins | sample UWRJL149409B1_FD_178011 | JGI IMG/M metagenome (GOLD analysis project Ga0247812, IMG submission 178011) | Plant litter microbial communities from Arlington Agricultural Research Station in Wisconsin, United States - UWRJ-L149-409B-1 | ecosystem: Environmental > Terrestrial > Plant litter >...
GCCGCCGATCAGCTGGGTCAGCGGGATGAAGACATCCTTGCCCTTGATCGGGCCGTTCTGGAACGGCGAGTTCAGCGGGAAGTGGCGACGGCCGACTTCAACGCCGGGCGTTTCGCGCGGCAGCAGGCCCAGGGTGATGCCGATGTCGCGCGTGTCACCAATCAGCTTGTCCGGGTCGTACATGCGGAAGGCCAGGCCGATCAGGGTCGCGACCGGGGCCAGCGTGATGTAGCGCTTGTCGAAGGTCAGCTTGACGCCCAGCACGCGCTCGCCGTTCCACTCACCGTGGCACACGATGCCGTAGTCGGGGATGGACGTGGCATCGGAGCCGGCGAACGGGCCGGTCAGGCCGAAGCAGGGCACTTCGCGGCCATCGGCCAGGCGCGGCAGGTACTGGTCTTTCTGTTCCTGGGTGCCGTAGTGGTTGAGCAGTTCACCCGGACCGAGCGAGTTCGGCACACCGACGGTGGAACTGACCACCGACGACACCGAGGCCAGCTTCTGGATCACCTTGTGGTGGGCCAGCGCGCTGAAGCCAAGGCCGCCATATTCTTTCGGAATGATCATGCCGAAGAAACGGTTCTTCTTGATGAAGGCCCACATCTCCGGCGGCAGGTCGGCATGGACATGGGTGATTTCCCAGTCGTTGACCATCTTGCACAGTTCTTCCACCGGGCCGTCCATGAAGGCCTGTTCTTCGGCGGTGAGCTGCGGCTTGGGATAGTTCAGCAGGATGTTCCAGTCCGGGTCACCGGTGAACAGCTCACCTTCGAAACCGACCGAGCCGGTTTCCAGGGCAATCCGTTCGGTCTGCGACAGCGGCGGCAGCACCTTGCGGAACACCTTCATCATCGGCGCGGTCAGCAGCGGCTTGCGGACGAAGGGCAGCAGCAGCGGAATCGCGATGACCGCCACGATGGCAGCGGCGACGATCGTTGCCGTCTGGTTGATGTACGGAACGAACCAGCACACGGCTAACACAGCCACGCTGATGATCGTCCACGTGATAAGGCGCATGCGGTGATAGGCCGCGAATGCACTTGCCAGCAGAAGGGCAAGGAAGGGAAGAACGATGCTCATGAGCGTACTCCGGTGACGTGCTCGGGTTCGGCGGACGATGCTGCGGCCAGGGCCGGTGGCAACACGTCCAGATAGTTCAACACAGTAGCGGTAAAAGCGTCGTTGTCGTCGCCGGCCACCATGTGGGTGGCCTGCGGCAGGTTTACGTGTGTGGCATGCGGTGCCAATGCAAGGAAATCGGCGATGGTCTGCGGTGTCACCAGATCACTGCGTCCGCCACTGACCAGCAGCAGCGGGCACTTCACCTTGCTCGCCGCCGCTGCGAGTGCATCCTGGTGCTGTTCACTGTCACGCACCAGCTCAGCGACCAGGCGTGGATCCCAGTGCCAGCGCCAACGGCCGCGGCCGTCTTCGCGCAGCAGGGCGCGCAGGGAATCGTCCGCTTTGCGTGGTCGATGCGGCAGGTAGGCCGCGATGACATCCGCCGCCTCCGCGAGTGACGCGAACCCCTGCGGATGCGCCGTCATGAAAGCCAGAATGCGTTCGACACCGGCGGTGTCCCAGCGCGGTGTGATGTCCACCAGCACCATGGCGGAAAACAGGCCGGGCCAACGCGATTCGGCCAGCAGGCCGAACAGGCCGCCCATCGACGCAGCGACCAGTACCGGCGGCCGTGCCTGCTCGCCCGCCAGCACGATCAGGTCATCGGCGAACTGGTCGCCGTGATAGGGCATATCCGCTGCGTTCCAGTCCGAATCACCGTGGCCGCGTGCGTCATAGGCGAGGGTCTGGAATCCATGGGCGGCGAGCGCGTGCGCCGCGGGCGTCCATGCGTGGCGGGTCTGCCCGAACCCGTGCGCGAACAGCACGGGACCGCGGCGACCGCTTGTCTCGGCCGATACGGCCAACGTCGCGCCGTGGGCAGCGTCCAGGCGCAGATCGTTGAGGGTGACGGAGGGAGTAGGGGTAACCATACCTATTAGTATGGATTGCCTGCGAGGGAAGTCAATACTCCGACGTATGGTGCATCGCAGCGGGCTTGGAAAAGCCAACGGCAAGGAGCCGCCGAACGTGGCTCGTCGCTGCCGGAGCGCATCGATGCGCCTGCTTTCATACTGCAACGAACCCTTGCGTATGGTTAAATCAGCGAATGAGCGAATCCGAAACTCCCGCCAGCGACGTACGCGCTGGACGCAACAGCCGCCTCAGTGCGGAAGACTGGGCCCAGGCCGCCCTTGACCTCATTGCCGAGCAGGGTGTCAGCGCCGTGGCCGTGGAGCCCTTGGCCCGCCGCCTTGGAGTGACCAAGGGCAGTTTCTACTGGCATTTCCCGTCCCGCGATGCGCTGCTGCAGGCGGCGCTGGAGCGCTGGGAACTGTTCGAACAGGAGCAGGTGTTCGGCAGCCTGGAAGAGGTGCCGGATCCGCGGGTGCGACTGCGCCAGCTGTTCCAGGTCGTGGCCCATGAAGTACAGCCACACATCATCTACAGCGAGTTGCTGAAGGCGCTGGACCACCCGATGGTGCGCCCGGTGATCGACCGCGTGTCGCAGCGTCGCATGGATTATCTGATCGCCTCATTCCGCCAGGCCGGGTTGAGCTCGACCGATGCGCGGCATCGTGCGCGTCTGGCCTATGCGGCCTATGTCGGCTTCCTCCAGCTGTCGCTGCAGCTGCAGCAGCCGAAGCAGGCGCGTGAAGAATTCGAGGCGTACGTGGAGCATGTGATCGATACGCTGATCCCGGGCTGATCCGGCGCCAGATCGCGTTACCCGAAGCCGCGCACCCGCGCGGCTTTTTCATGGCCGCGACAACCACCTTGTCCACGCAGACCACAGAAACAACAACGGCCCCTTTCGGGGCCGTTGCATCAGACATTTCCGATCAGTGGATCGATCAGAACTTCTGCTTGTACTGCATGTACATGTAGCGGCCCGGCAGGTCGTACTGCGGGTCGAACATGTTGTACGACACGGCGTAGGACTGCGGCGGATCCTTGTCCCACACGTTGTTCAGACCCACCATGACGGTGCCGTTCCACGGGGTGTTGTAGCGGAACTGAACGTCGTGATAAACGGTCGAGCTGATGTGGTTCTCGCGGTTCACAGCATCCGAGCAGTATGCGCGGGTTGCGGCGCCCAGCAGGCAGGCTTCGGTCATGCCCGACTTGTAGCGGAAACCGTAGTTGATGCCGAAGTCCTGGTAGCTCCAATCCAGGTACAGATTGGAACGGATGCGCCAGTACGGATCCTGGTTCAGGTACTTGCCCTGACGACCTTCAACTGCCGAGTCGGCCGTTGCCTGCGTTTCCCACTTGCTCAGGTACGTGCTGTCCCAGCTGATGGTGAACTGGCCGAAGGAGAACTCGGGCAGGCGGTACAGCATGCCCAGATCCCAGCCTTCCACCTTGTAGGAGGACAGGTTCTGCAGCGGCATGTCGACATTGACGATGGCGCCGTTCTCGGCGGTGGTGCCGTAGTTCGGGTCACGCGTGATCAGGCCGCAGTACGCTGCCTGTTCCTGCGCGGTGCCGCCGTAGCAGCGGTCCATGATGTCGTCGATCGACGGGCGGGTGATCGCGTCTTCGATCTTGATCTGCCACCAGTCCAGGGTCACGTTCAGGCCCTGCACGAAGCTCGGGCTGAAGACCAGGCCCAGCGTCTTGCTGGTCGAGGTTTCCGGCTTGAGGTTCGGGTTCGAGGTCCAGGTGAACGGCTCGACGGTCTGCAGCGGACCTGCGTCGCCATCGGTACCCGGCTGGACCAGGCCAGCCGGCACGCCCTGCGCCTGGCACTGGGCCAGAACGGCACCGGTGGGCAGGTTGGCGGCGGCGCACGGATCGGCGTAGGTTTCGAACGAATCGGTGTTGCCGCGGAACAGATCGTTGATGCTTGCTGCGCGGAAGCCTTCGGAGTAGTTACCACGGACCATCAGGTCGTCGATCGGCTTCCAGCGGAAACCAAACTTGTTGTTCGTGGTGTTGCCGAAGTTGCTGTACTTGGAGTAGCGGGTCGCCACGCTGAAGTCCAGCAGCTGGGCGCCCGGCAGGTCGGCCAGCACCGGGATCGACAGCTCCAGGTACATTTCGTCCAGATCGTACGAACCCTTGGTCGGGCTGGCGCCGTTGCCGGTGCTCAGGCCCGATGCGATGAATGCATCCGGATCGAACTGGCCGCTTTCCTTGCGGTATTCATAACCGGCCGCGAAGCCCAGCGCACCGGCCGGCAGCTGCACGATTTCACCGGAGATGTTGGCGTAGTAGCCCTTCGACTCCTGGGTCGCCGAGTCATGCGCGGTGAAGGTGGTGTACTCCAGCGCTTCCGGGCTGATCGAGCCCAGGCCGCCCAGCGGATTGATCGGGGCACAACCGGTGATCACGTCGCCGCCCGGGGCGGTGACGCAGACCGGCACGCCGCCACGGATCTCGGACGGGCCGTAGGCTTCGTCCAGACGCGCCACGTTGAGCAGGCCGTAGGTCAGATCGTTCTGGTCGGTCTTGTCGTAACGGTAGCCGACGTCCCAATCGAAGGTACGGTCAGCAAACTCGAAGAAGCCTTCGAAGCCACCGTAGAAGTGCCAGTTCTTGACGTTCTGGTTGAACGAACGGCCGCCGGTCTCGTTGAAGCGGCGGTTCACGCCGGTCAGGTTGACGCCGTACGGGTTGTAGACGCTGTCGGCGCTGAGGGTCATGCCGGTCACCGGCATGGCGGCCAGCAGCTGCTCGGACTTGCGCTCGTTGTACATCGCTTCCGTACGGAAGGTGACGTTGTCGGTGATGTTGTACGAACCGGCAGCGAACAGCGAGGTGCGCTCGTTCGGGGTCAGCAGGTAGTTGTCCGGCGAGGTGTTGTAGCCGTGCACGTTGCTGACGAACGGAACTTCCGTGCCATCGATGATGATGCGACGGGTGCCGTTACGGACGTACGAACCCGGGATGCCGGTGCCGCTCTGGCCGCTGAAGAACGGCGGGCCACCAGCGGAGATCGCACGATCACCCGCCATGACTTCCTTTTCATTGACGTACGAGGCGCCGATCATCACCGATGCGCGATCGGTGGTGGTGCCCAGCGTGAAGTCATAGGCTTCGCGCTCGCCGTCGCCGTCGCTGTACTGGCCCTTGTAGAAGTTGGCTTCCGCGCCGTCGAAGTCACGCTTGGTGATGATGTTCACCACGCCGGCGATGGCGTCGGAGCCGTAGATCGTCGAAGCGCCGTCCTTCAGCACGTCGATACGCTCGACCATGGCCACCGGGATGGTGTTCAGGTCGACGCTGCCGTCCAGGCCGGTGGTCCAGCGGCGGCCGTTGACCAGCACCAGGGTGCGCGAGCTGCCCAGGTTGCGCAGGCTGATGCCGGACGAACCGTCACCGCCGTTGTTGAAGGTGCGGTTCAGTGCGGCGCCGTTGGCGGCGACGCGCTGCAGGATGTCGGCAACCGAGGTCACGCCCTGCTTTTCGATGTCTGCGCGGGTGAGGCTCAGAACCGGCTGGGAGGTCTCAACGTCGGTGCTCTTGATGCGCGAACCGGTGACCGAGATACGGTCCAGGTTGGTGGTGCCCGAGGCTTCCTGCGCGATGGCAGTACCCGTGCCGGCAGCGCTGGTGATCAGCGCCAGGACGACGGCGTCACGCAGTGTGTTGCTGTTGCGGTTCATTGGACTCTCTCTCCAAGTGGTCTTGGTAACTACGTGGTGTGGCCCGCGAAGGAGGCGAAAGGCGCTTCCAAGTTTCGCTGGGCTGGTCCCGATACTACTTCCGTCTTTTGCAAAATTAAAGCTTTGTTAATGATTCGCGTGATTTTGGTGAAATTCGGCAAACCCGTTCAGGTCGCGCACAAACGAAAACGCCCCGAAAGTCGGGGCGTTTTCAGAAAAACATCTTGTATAACAGGGGCTTAAAGGTCCTGCTCGTACCGTACGTACGGAACCGTGCCATCATCGTTGCTCTCATTGCGCGGTGAGAACGGATTCTTGCCCCGGCTGACCACGTTTTCCGCGCCGACCGTCAACTGGCCCGACCACGGGGTCCGCCAGGTCAGTCCAACGCCCAGGCCTTCCCACTTGCCGGGCTGGCCGGGCACGTCGACCACGCGTCCGATGATGTTTCCGCTGAAATTACCGTAGCCGGCTCCGATGCTCAGGCTCTTGCTGTCCCAGCGGTCGACGATCGAAGGCGCAACATCCGCCAACGGCACCAGTCGGGCCTTCGCATACGTACCGCCGATCGATACAAAGCCTTCGCGGCCAATGTTCTTCTGGCCGAAGACGGTCAGGTCGTTCTGCTCGGCGCGCAGCGACGTCGCCTTGTTCGGGCCCGACAACCAGCCGGGAAGGGTTTCTCGTCCACTGCCGACGGTGAGGCCAACGCGGCCGCCCGGTCGGTTGAAGGCCGCGGTGCCACTGAAGCGCCGTGACAAGGTGTCTTCGTCGTCGCCAAGGCTGGCCAGCATGCAATGGCTGGCCAATCCGCTGATGTTCGTGCCCCGGCTGCTGTTGCACAGCAGGCCGAGGGAGTCACCGGAGGACAGACCGAAGGCCGCATCCAGCGAGCTGCGACCAAAGTGCCAGCGTGCACCGGCTACCTGCTCACCGGTCGGCTCCAGATAGAGCAGGGCCTCCACTTTGCCGCTGCCCTTGTTCCACACCGGAATGACGGTGCGGGTGTCCTTGGCCTGCGCGTGCACGCCGGAGGCCGCCCCGAGGGCGATCAGCAGTGCAAGCGATTGGCGCAGGAATGTAGTCATGAGTCCAGTCAGACAGTCAGATGCATGGCAAGTTCCCGCCGGAGCGGGATCTGGAGCGTAGGCTGTTTATGATTCTTTAACAAGTCGTTGTCCTCCCCAGAACACGAGCTCGCCAGCGGCTGGCCTGCTTTACTGAAGTCGCTCAGGTGCCGGGATGGAAGTACCGCCACCGTGGAACAGTATCCCGAATTCCGTCAAAGGAAAGTGATACTCCTTCCCGCAGAATTCGCAACGGACCTCCACTGCGCCGGTGGGCTCGGCGGCGGCCCGGGCCTCGTCCTCGCCCAGCGACTGAAGCATGCCCGCCACGCGTTCGCGCGAGCAGGTGCATTCGAAGCGCAGCGGCTTGTCACCCATGTGCTCCGGCTGCTCCTCATGGAACAGCCGGTAGACCAGGTCCTCCGCCGAGGTGGCCAGCAGTTCGGCTTTGCCCAGCGTCTCGAACAGGGCGCTGATGCGGGTCCAGCTGTCCAGGTCGCCCTCTTCGCCCGGCAGCTTCTGGATCAGCAGGCCGGCGGCACGTTCGCCGTCGGTCGCCAGCAGCAGGCGCGTCGGCAACTGCTCGGACTGACGGAAGTAGTCCTCGAATGCCTCGTCCAGGTTCGGCGCGCTGAGCGCGACCAGGCTTTGGTAGCGCTGCGGTTCGCGCGGATCCAGACCCGGGTTCTCGATGGTGATGGCCAGTACCGCGTCATCGCCCAGGCCGTCCAGGCTGGCCGGCGCGTCCTGGCCTTCCTCCAGCTTGGCGATGCCGCGCAGGGTGCCGGCGGCGGTGCACTCGGCGAAGAGGGTGCGCAGGGAGCTGCTGCTGCGCAGCTGGATCGACAGGCGGCCGTCCACCTTGGTATGGCCGGTGAACAGGGCGGCCGCCACGGTGGCGTCGCCCAGCATGCCGGCCGCGCGGGCGGGGTAGTCCGCATGCGACAGGATCTGTTTCCACGTCTCGTGCAGGCGTACGTGTACACCGCGCACGCCGGCATCGGGAAGCAGGAAGCGGAACAGGGAGTCGTTCTGATCGGTCATGGTCGGGGCCACACGTATATAAGAAGGTGAGGTTGCCGGATAATGTGCCGACAACCGATGAAGAAATGAGTGAGCCATCAATGGGGTCAGGGGACGACAACCTCAAGGCAGCGCCGCAGACCGGCACCGCCCGTTGGCGCTGGCGGCGACTGCTGTGGCTGCCGGTGGTGCTGGCCGCGTTCAGTGTGCTGCAGGTGCTGGTGCTGCGCTTCGTGGACCCTCCTGTGTCCACGGTGATGCTGTGGCGCTATGGCGAGGCGCTGGGGCAGGGCGATGGGGCCTACCGCCTGCACTACCAATGGCGCGATCTGCAGAAGATGGCACCCAGCCTGCCGATCTCGCTGGTAGCTGCGGAGGATCAGCGCTTCCCGCAGCACAATGGGTTTGATCTGCAGGCCATCGAGAAAGCCCGCGACCACAACGCGCGCGGTGGTCGCGTGCGCGGTGCCAGCACGATCAGCCAGCAGGTGGCCAAGAACCTGTTCCTGTGGCAGGGCCGCAGTTGGCTGCGGAAAGGGCTGGAGGTCTGGTACACGCTGCTGATCGAGACCTTCTGGTCCAAGCAGCGCATTCTGGAGGTGTACGCCAACATCGCCGAGTTCGGTGATGGCATCTACGGAGCCCAGGCCGCGTCGCGGCAGTTCTGGAACAAGGATGCGTCGCGTCTGACCCCTGCGGAAAGCGCACGATTGGCCGCCGTGCTGCCGGCACCCCGGCGCTATGACGCCGCGCAGCCGGGGCCTTACGTGCAGCGGCGCGCTGCGTGGATCCAGCGGCAGGCGCGGCAGCTGGGCGGTGGCGCGTACCTGCAGGACGACTGAGTACAATCCGACGATGAACCCAGAACCGTTGACCGTCGTCGTTGCTGCCTTCAATGAAGAGGCCGCACTGCCGCAGCTGCACGCGCGCGTAGCAGCGGTGTTCGCCGACCTGCCGGATGTGACGGGCCGCATCCTGTATGTCGACGACGGCAGCAGTGACGGGACCTGGGCGTGCATTGAAACGCTGGCCCGCCAGGACCCCCGCGTGTCGGCATTGCGTCTGTCGCGCAACTTCGGCAAGGAGGCCGCGCTGACTGCCGGGCTGGACCAGGTGTGTGTCGGCGCCGCCATGATCCTGGATGCGGACTGCCAGGACCCGCCCGAATTGATTCCTGCCTTCGTGGCGCGTTGGCGCGAAGGCTATGACAACGTGTACGGGACACGCCTGGCGCGCGAGGGCGAGAGCTGGACCAAGCGAGCTACCGCCGGCATTTTCTATCGCGTCATCGGCCGCATGTCGCCGACGCCGATTCCCGCCGACACAGGGGATTTCCGCCTCTTGTCGCCCCGCGCCCTGCAGGCGCTGCGGGAACTGCGCGAGCGCCATCGCTTCATGAAAGGGCTCTTCAGCTGGGTCGGCTACAACCGCATCGCGGTGCCCTATCACCGGCATGCGCGGGTGGCCGGCACCAGCAAGTTCAGTCTCTGGCGCCTCTGGAACTTCGCGCTGGAAGGCATCACCAGTTTCACCACGGTGCCGCTGCGGGCGGCGACCTATCTGGGGATGCTGACCGCAGCCGGTGCCTTCCTGTTCGCCGTGGGGGTGGTGGTGAAAGCGGCGTTGTACGGCGACCGTGTCGCCGGCTGGCCGACGATGATGGCGGTCATCCTGTTCCTTGGCGGTGTCCAGCTGATCGCGCTTGGACTGATCGGGGAATACCTGGGGCGCCTGTATGAAGAGTCCAAGCAGCGGCCCTTGTACCTGCTTGACACCTGCATAGGCCCGTCCGTGGCAGACTCGCACCTGCAACCCACCCTCGGAGGGCAGGCAGATGACCACGGTTCGGCAGGTATTGGACGGCAAGTCTCCTGAAGTGCACGCCGTCGCCCCACAGGCGGCGGTATTCGACGCGATCCAGTTGATGGCGGAAAAGGGCGTTGGTGCGGTCCTGGTGATGGAGGGGACGCAGCTGGCGGGCATCCTCTCCGAGCGCGATTACGCGCGCAAGATCGTGCTGCGTGACCGCTCCTCGCGGGACACGCGCGTGGCGGAGATCATGACCTCGCAGTTGGTGACGGTATCGCCCGATTCGCAGGTCGCGCACTGCCTGCAACTGATGACCGACCATCGCATCCGCCACCTGCCGGTGGTGGAGGAAGGCCGCGTGCTGGGCGTGATCTCCATCGGCGATCTGGTCAAGGCGGTCATTGATGCGCAGGCGCGCGAGCTGGAGCAACTGCAGCAGTACATCGTCGCCGGCTGACGCATGACGGGCGGACGGGCAGCCGCCATCGCTACCCGTGTCCCTCAGCGGGCGTACTTCCCGCCGCAGTCGCTGTCCTTGCCCGGACCGGGCTCGAAGGTGGCCAGCAGCGCGGCCGGCGGTGCGATGCTGCCCAGTGCGAGGGCGATCGCGCCGCGGAGGCCGAGTGCCTTGAAGTCCGGACGGAACGACGGGTCCTTGAACGTGCCGTCGATGCGGAGTGGCGAACGCAGCGCCAGGATGCTGATGTCCTTGGGGCGCGGTTTCAGCAGCAGGTCCATCTGCTCGTTCTTCAGATTGATGCTGCCTTCGCCGACGATCAGCGTATCGGTGGTATCCACGGCCAACGCGCGGCTGTCCATGCGCCCATCCTTCACGCCGAAGTCGGCGAAGGCACAGCGCAGCGGGATCTGCCTGTCGCCGGTGAAGAGGAATTTCAACGACTCGGCAACGTCCAGGCCGGCCAGTTCCATGATCAGGTTGCCCACATGGCCCTTGCCCATGCCGATAGCGACGGTGCCATCGCTGCTGCCCAGCATCGCGGCAATCGAATTGCCGTTGCCGCTCAGGTCGATCTCGCCAGCGATGCCGCCTGAGGCCTGCTCGGCCAGCTTCGCATCCGGGAACAACTGGCCGAGCTGCACACGGCGCACGCTGGCTTTCAACGATGTCGCGATCTGCGGCCGGCGCGCATCCATGCGGATCGTGCTGCGGATATCGCCGCCTGCCACGCCGAAGTTGAGCGGCTCCAGGCGCAACAGGCCGTCGTCGAGTTTCAGGTGGGCATCCATGTCATCCAGCGGCAGGCTGGGGGCATTGATGCGCTGCGCCTTGAGCCGCACGTCGGCATCCATCGCGCGCAGTTTGCCGAGGTCATACGGCGTGTCCGGCAGGATCGTCGGCTTGGCGGCCAGGCGCGCGGCCTCCGCTTTCTGCTCGGCATTCGCGGTTTCGTCGCCACCGGTCTTTGGCGGCGCACCGATGAAGCCGGCCAGGTCATCGAAATCCAGGCGTTTGGAGACCAGATTGGCGGTCAGTCGCGGGCGCTCGCCGCCGACCTCGACCTTTACATCACCACCGAGATCACTGTCGCCCACGCGTCCGTTGAACTTCTGGTACTGCCAGACCTGGTGGTCGCGCGTCAGCTGTCCGTCCAAGCGATAGGGCGGCGTAGAGGGCAGGGCGATACCGACCAGCGGATACAGGTCTTCCAGGTCCTGGCCGCTGAGGCGGAACTGCAGGCTGAAGGTCTGGAACTGGAAGGGATTGATCAGCGTGCCGCTGGCCACCGCATGCGTGCCACCGGCGCGGCCATCCAGATGGATGCGGAAAGGATGGCCGCTGTTGGTCAGCTCGAGCGGCGATTCCGTATTGCCGTTGAGGGTGAAGGCATTGCCCTGCCACGAGCCCTTGCCGCCGACCAGCAACGGCGGTGCGGCATCGGCCTGCTTCGGCTTGCCACTGCGGACGGCCACCTGGATGTCGGTACGGCCCCGCTCATCAAGAAACTGCAATCGGCCGTCATCGATGTACAGCCGCTGCAGTTGCAACGGCTCGCCGCCACTGCTTTCGCCCATGAAATCCCAATTGCCCGCCTGATCCGCGCGTGGCGCGGTCTGCAACAGCGCGTCCGGACGGGTAAGACGGACTTCCGGCAGCTGTACGCTGCCGCGCAGCAGCGGCCAGATGCGCACGTCGATTTCCACGCGGTCAGCGCTGACCATCTGCGGTCGCTTGGCCCACTCTGCGTTGGCAAAGGTGACCGAATCACCGCGGATGGTGGTCACGCGGCCGAGGTCGACATCCAGATTGCCGATATGCAGCGCTCGCCCCGTCTTCGCCTGCACAGCACGCTCCACCGGGCCCTTGAACCAGTTCCAGTCCCACAGCGCGATCAGCAGCAGGACGACGGCGATCAGGAACACCAGTACCGCCAGCCAGCGCTGGCCCCGCTTACCGGGGCGACGAAAACGCCGGCGAACCGGGCGGCTGGTTTCGGGGGGCAGGGTTGCATTCACCCCCGCATCGTTGCCGGTTCATCGTGCACATAGCGCGAATGGGGCATTCGGATTACGTGCAGGTGTGGGGTGTCGAACGGGTGAGACCCCCTCGCGGTGGGCTGCAAAGCCACAGCTGAGCTTGGGCCGGGCGGTGGGGCTGCGCGGGGGACGGCAACAACCGCATCCATGCGGGCCTCGTTTCGCGCCATCCATGGCGGGGTCCACGTCATCGCATTCGCGCTGCCGCTCCCACGCTTTGCTCCGCAAACCGTGGGCCCCGTCTCACCAGCACCCACACCCCGCCGCTTCGCGGCCGCCCCTGACTCAGGGGCTCCCTCCACCAGACGGTTTACTGTCATCGGTAGCGCCGACCCGTGGTCGGCGAGCGCAGCGGGCGGTTGGCGGGGACATTCCGCCGAGCACGGCTCGGCGCTACCGCAGGCTTCGTCCACCCGACGGTTTACTGTCACCGGTAGCGCCGAGCCACGCTCGGCGGAAACCATCCGACCCCATTCCCCAAAGAAACCGCCGACCATGGGTCGGCGCTACCGACACCATGGCCACCGTGGATCTGTCGAAGGTGGGGCGGGGTGGGTTGGCGGGGGTGTTGAGCGCCATGGATGGCGCGAAACAAGGCACGCATGGACGCAGTTTTTGCCGTCCCCCGCCAATTCATCCCGCCCCGCCAACACACGGCCCTGCAGCCTTTGCTGTTGCTGTTGCTGTTGCTTTCGCTTCAAAGCCAGCGCAGCGCAGAAAACCTAAAGCACCTGCGCGGTGACGGCGACGAAATGGCAGACGCTGCCGCCGATCACGAACAGATGCCAGATCGCATGCGAGTAGCGGATCGATTCACGATGATAGAAGTACGTACCCAAGGTGTACGACAGGCCGCCGGCCAGCAGCCAGCCCAGCGTCCACATGTCGATCGCGGCCAGCATCGGCTTGATCGCCACCACGATCAGCCAGCCCATCGCGATGTAGATGCCGGTGGACAACGCCTTGAACCGCCCGGTGAAGAACAGCTTGAACACCACCCCGGCGAACGCCAGGATCCAGATCGCCGTGAACATGCCCCAGCCCCACGGACCGCGCAGGCCGATCAGCATGAAGGGGGTATAGGTGCCGGCAATCAGCAGGTAGATCGCACAGTGATCGAATACCTTCAGCCGCCCCTTCGCAACGGGGTGCTGGATCGCGTGATAGAGCGTCGAGGCCGTGTACAGCAGCAGCAGCGCCACTCCGAACACGATCGAGCTGAACAACTGCCAGCCGTCGCCATGGATGGCAGCCAGGGTGATCAACACGGCGCTGCCGGCCAACGCCGCTACCGCGCCCAACCCGTGGGTCAGTGCGCTCGCGATTTCCTCGCGGATCGATTCAACAGAGGTCATGGAAGAGGAGAAGGGTCGCAGGGAGGGGGTCCTGCATCCCCCCTATCATCGCCGCGATGGCCGGTGCGTGCACGCCCGGCCAGACGCGGGTTCAGGACGTAGCGGTATACGCCGCTTCGCGGGTGGCGGAGAAGCGCACGTCCGGCGCACGTTCCTGCGCCAGCTGCAGGTTGACGCGGGTCGGGGCCAGATACACCAGCTGGCCGGCCGCATCCACCGCCAGATTCAGCGCGTTCTTCTCGCGGAACTCTTCCAGCTTCTTTTCGTTGCTGCAGGTGACCCAGCGCGCGGTGACCACGCCGACCGGTTCAAAGGTCGCTTCCACGCCGTACTCGTCCTTGAGGCGATAGGCCGCCACGTCGAACTGCAGCACGCCCACCGCACCCAGGATCAGGTCGTTGCTCATCAGCGGACGGAAGAACTGGGTGGCGCCTTCTTCGGACAGCTGCGCCAAGCCCTTCTGCAGCTGCTTGAGCTTCAGCGGATCACGCAGGCGGGCCCGGCGGAACAGTTCCGGAGCGAAGTTGGGGATGCCGGTGAAGGTGATCGCCTCGCCCTCGGTGAACGTGTCGCCGATGGAGATGGTGCCGTGGTTGTGGATGCCGATCACATCGCCCGGCCACGCCTCGGCGGCGATCTCGCGGTCGCTGGCCATGAAGGTCAGCGCGTTGGCCAGCTTCATGTCCTTGCCCGTGCGCACATGCAGGGTCTTCATGCCGGCGGAGAAACGGCCCGAACACACGCGCATGAAGGCCACGCGGTCGCGGTGCTGCGGGTCCATGTTGGCCTGGATCTTGAACACGAAGCCGGTAAGCTTGTTTTCCTGAGGCGCGACTTCCCGGCCCGT
>Ga0247812_10001287_pt1 | contig 14241 bp, 8 predicted proteins | sample UWRJL149409B1_FD_178011 | JGI IMG/M metagenome (GOLD analysis project Ga0247812, IMG submission 178011) | Plant litter microbial communities from Arlington Agricultural Research Station in Wisconsin, United States - UWRJ-L149-409B-1 | ecosystem: Environmental > Terrestrial > Plant litter >...
GTTGAATCATAAAATAAGGAACTAATGGTACATCCACAATCTTGCCTTCACAGAGGGTCTCCTAGATCCGCCTCAGTCCAGCTACGATACCGACTCTGTCCAAGATACCCTTCTCCCAAAGATTCTCAACCAAGTAAAACGTTGCTAATAATAGGACACTATTGTTTAAATTGAGAAGCCTATGAACGCTCGGGCAAGCTTGGGATTTTCAATCTACCTCTGTTCGAATTTATACGGAGCTTCGAACAAAGCTAGATCCATATGAATAGCAAGCGGTGGCATGCAATACACGGCATTAAGAGGAATTGTGTACTTTGAACCTCGAGTTTTGCCCTCATAAAAATTGGGACTTCAGGGCAAGTGCGATATTGTTTGTTCCAGACACCAGGGTGATGCCGATGACCTCCGTGATCACTGCGTTTAGTTGAGGAAGCCCATCAAGCTTTGAAACAGTGAGATATTCTTTAGATTAGTGACTGTACTATTAATTTCATCTTTCAACTTCCTTAGTATTGGAGGATTGGCAAGAAGATCGTGAGGCGCCGTAGTGTGAATGCTATAGTGTATAATATTTCTGGACTACTGAAGGCAAAAAGGTTTCAACACCCATGAAACCTTTCCGGTAGGTCTCATACATAACATGCTTGAAATGGAGTCTCGACACTGTCGTCAAATTAAAGTAAAAACCCGGAAAGAGTAGCAAGGTCTACAACAACAACAAGCTTTTCAACTTGTGTCTCCCTCACAAAGAACTTGCAATTGAGGTTTCACTTAATATGATCATTTTATCTTACTAACCCGAGTTCTGTCATGTGCTTTACTCATCTTTTAGTAACCGATAGAACCAAAAGTTACATTCTGAAAGTCAAGGTTTCTAACTAGTGGTTTCCCTTCGTTGGAGACATTCCCGTAAGGAGCTATGTCTACTATGAGTATTCCACCTTACTATTGTCTGTTCAAACATTACTGTAAGAAGCATGAGTTTAATAATCACAGGGAGCATTTAATTCATTTTGAATTACAAACAGCAAACTATGTAATCCCATAGTCTAAAGGGTTAAGTTGTCATCCATATGTCCTCCATCCCAATTAAAAAATTAAAAGAATGGAAACTTCAAATCTATACGTCGGAAAATTTAAATCCTTCTTGGCACAAGTTTTGGAATACCTGAGTTTTATCATACTTCGCTGCCACTTCTCTCATTCTGCCTAGGTTCTCGACTCCATAGCTCGCGAAAGGATTCTGACTCGGATCAGCGTAATTGAGATACACCCAATCCAGGTTTCCAACTTCAATTGTCGGTGCAAATCCTTTGTACTTTGTATATAAGCTTTGAATTTTCTAGTGTCTGATTCTCTTCTACTAAGGTCTTGAAGGCCTTATGCCTAAGTTCTACTGTTGCTAAAGGAAGGTGCGTCGGACGTTGAGTCCTCACAATATGTTTGTCATTCTTGAAACATGCTGTGAACCATATGTAACTGTTCCTATCATTAGAAGTCGCTTTGCAGTCAAATTAGTGCCTTACTAATAATTTAGTGGCTGGGCATAATCGGCAGCTATATCGACAAACATTTTCATTTTGTATGTGGTTGTTGTTTTTGGCAATTCTAACCATCTTTTGTATGCTGGTGCATCCTCAACACCAGCAACTTGGACGTATGCAGTCAAAATGACAATATCTTTGATATCGAGCTATTCGTGTCAAAAAGTTCCCATTCCTACAAGCACCTCAAGACTTACTATCAAATTCCTTAGGTATAGGTAGGGGTCATCTTTGGAGTATGTTAGACTTTTGCTGGACAATTTCCGATAGTTGACTGGAAATTGAACTCCAATTGGCGTGGAAATTATGAAGATGTTTGGTTCGCCATCCCATAAGAAAGAAATTGATAAGGTGAGTAAATTAAAAGAGATGGTGCAGGGGCTGACGTTTTCTATACTCTGGTCAGCCTCTTTATCTCAACAAAGATAGCAATAGGAAAACAGACATGAGGACAAATCAGCAAGCAAATAAGCATGATTATCAGCTCCTAGACTAACGTTTAGCCATACTGTAACCGGATCTGTGGAAAGTAAATATGAGATTCAAAGAACTAGAAAATTGTATGGGATCTTTCGTGAAGGTTAACTAACCAAACTTGATAACTGTTGTTGTTTCACAGGAGTCTAGATGCTAGATGAAACATACAACTGCGTTTAAGTCAGCGCTCTTTTCAATGGTGAGCGCAAGAGTTGGTCTTGTAAAGATATAACTTTTAGATATAGGAATGATCCAGAGCAGTCTAGTTTATAAACAGTTTATGCTGCTAGGAGTGAAATGACCCATTTTATGAAACAAACCTGTTAAGTAGATCTAGCCCATTCTGGAGATAAGGCTTAGCAAGGAGCATCAAGAGGGGGGAAAGAATTACAGATATTTTTTACAAAGGATCAAACAAATTGGGTACTCAGGTTTCACTGATTCCATGACGGACAATTTGATAACATTATTTAATAATCATCATTCAAGGGTGTAAACTGCATAATAGAATGAAAGTTACTTTAATGACAAACCTCCACTAACTTATGAATTGCTGGCTTTAACATCATATATCACAAAAAATCCATTTTCTACAACCTAGCCTTATCTCCTACTGCGTCTTTCGCCTTCAACAAATGTTCCCAAGCCAGCTCCCCCATCGGAATCCTCAGCTCCCCATTCAACTTTGCCTTCTCACTACTCGCTTGACGTACTGCATATCTCGCTGCAATACCCTGATAAATAGCCGTCGCTCGAAAGAAATGGAATGCGAGTCCCCATGTCAAATCTGGGGTCGGATCCCAGCCCGCGACTTCAGCGTACCACTGGACAAGTTGAGATTTGGTGGGGAGGCCAGCAGTTTTTCCTTGTTGGAATACGGCGAGGGCAGGGGCCATTGGTGAGCGGCACATGTTGTATGGGGTGAGGAGGTTAGTCAGGTCGGAGAGGGGGTGGCCGATTGTGGACATTTCCCAACTGATATAATTAGTGTTTGTATGTAGAAGAAGGTAATGAAAGTATGAGAAACTCACTCTAATATGCCGATAACTCTAGGCTCTGTCTTGTGGAATACTAGATTGTCGATTTTATAATCGCCATGTATAGGCGTGCCTCTGTCCTTAGGTTGGGATTTCTTGTCCGCGAAGAAGCTTAATATTTCTCCGCTATGCGGAATCTCGCCTACCGCCTCTTTTGTGTCCACATCCACCTGTTCTGCTTGTGCTTTGCATATTGTGGTCCAAGTTTTGACTTGCCGATCATAGAATCCCGAAGTTCTGCCATAGTTCTCCAGTCCAACATTCTTTGGAACGATCCTATGAAGTTTGGCCAGCGTCCGGATTGCATCATGCCACCTAATACATTTAGCAACTATTCCAATAACCAGAGCAATGGGTGGCTTACATCTCGGTTCTATCCTGGGGAGAAACACCTGGCAGACTCGCATCTTCAATAATCCTCCCATCCAAAAACGACATGATATAAAAAGCCGTGCCGACTACATCGACATCTTCGCAGAGACAGTAGGCTTTCGGTACTGGAACATCGGTGTTCTCTAACGCGTGTATGACTTTGTATTCTCGCTCAACTTGATGCGCGGTCTTGGATACCAGTTTTCCCGGAGGCTTCTTTCGCATCACGAATTTTCTGCCATCGGCACCTGTGATTTGGTATGTTGGATTGGATTGCCCGAACCCGAACTACGAACACTGTTAGACAGACTTGTGTAGTCTGATAACTCGGATGAAATACCTGTTTGAGATCAATGGGAATTTTAATTTCGGGGACATTGTCAGAAATAAAACGTGTGAGCGCATCAACATCAATTGGTTGTCTCACGATACCGGCCATTGTAAATTCTGTAAAGTAATTGGAAAAACTGAAGCTGGAGTTGTAGAAGTCGGCATTACTGTTGTGGTGTTGTAGATAACTAATGAGTGAGACTTACCCGATACCGTCGTTACCGAGGTCAGATACCAACGAGCTCTCGCTAAGAATTCACAGCCTCATACCGCGTGGAACCGAAAGTAAAAGGGGAGCCGAGAACATTCTCTTTGGGAACTAGCTCTTTATGTAATAACATATGATAAACTACAACTTCCGAATTGTAAACTATTTCTAGCCGACTATTTTTGATATGCCCATCGACTGTATCATCATGCTGAGTAAATCCAACGTATCAGATGTTAGTCGGGACATTCATTCAGTACAAGTAATTCGGAGGTCATTGAATATCACCGTTCGTTAAGATAAAGATGAGTTTCAAGAGCCAGTTCACTTTGTCATATTTCAAACAGTTTCATTCAATGGATAGTTAGTGATTAAACGGGTCTGTGCCCATATATTCTATTCTTTTATTTAAGCTACCTGCACAAATCCACGCTTGCGAGTAATTTTTTCCTCATCGTCCCACGTCTCATCAACATAGTCCTTTACCTGACTTTCCTTGACCCGAGCACTTATGATCCGTAGAGCTGCAAGATTAAACCCCATCTCATTTTTCTGTTTGTTGAGTGACTGACGAAGGTGCACCTAAAGATACGTGTTAGCCAGGCTCACGAACTAATTCTACCTATTACTTCCTGATGGCAAGTATTGGCCATACGTACTTTGATGTCGTTGAGCATCGGGCGCATTGTCTTGCTAGAGACAAGTTGTCGATGATGAATCTTCATCATGAAAAATAATATCCGGCATGTCAATGGGATGTTCATTGACCTTGTTGCGAAGATATCCAAAAAGGTGAGTAGAGAAGGAACCATTGAGAAGGAGAGAACCAACAACGCATCTTGAAGAGCAGCAGCTTGGATTCGTTGTAATACACTCATAACATGAGCCTCCGCACTAATGCCTCCAAGTGCCATAAATAGTGGATTCCGTGCTGGTGGAGCAGTGTTTGGATGTGTAGCCTTCGCTGTTTCCCATTCTTTCATTATCTCAAGATCCGCGATTCCAAGCTCTAGCGCCTCAGCTATCTTTTCTCCGGCCATCAGGGTTTCGACGGTTTGCTTTCCAGGTTCTCCAACCTCCTCATCATTGTCGCGATCCTGTTCTAAGGAGGTTGTCAAAGTCTTCTCGTAAAGCTCCTCTAACTCTTTGTCGCGTTCTTCTTCCAGAAATATTTGCTCGTCTGTCTGATCCCAGACTCGAATACTCTTATCAAAACTGGCGGTGACTATGAAGTTTCCTGTTCTTGAAACTGCTAATGCCCAAATTTCGCTATGATGACCATCGAGCCTTTGTATCTGTTCGAACTTGTCGCCATCCCAATACCTAATCATTTTATCCTTGCTTGCGCTGAAGAAGTGATGTCCATTACCATCTTGGTTATGCGGTACGAATGCAACTTGAAGAATACTGTCTGAATGGCCGTTGAAGGCTTTCTGACAGTCGCCGAAATCGAGTCCCCAAAGTCGGATTTGTTTGTCTGCTGAACAGGTCACAATTTTCTTGCTATCGAATGAAATGTCCATGCTGAGAACTGGCAGTTTGTGTCCATAGAGGTTCAAAAAGAGCTTCAGGGAATCCACAAAGAATACCTTGACTGTATTATCAAGAAGTGCAACAGCAAGGAGCCTAGCGTCGGGTGAAAAACGAACACTTAAAATCTGGTCTGATACTTTTAATGCTTGTTTACCAGGAACTAATCGAAGTCGTTTGGTAGTACGTTTCGTTCCAGGAATATCTTCCTCGACGATTTTGAAATCCCAGAATTTGGCAAATTGGTCCGCACCTCCGGATACTAGTGAGCGGCCATCTGGATGTACTTGTAGTGACCATAAGGCACCTTCATGCGCTTTGACTTTGTCAATCATTGTAGCAGCTGCCACATCGAACAACTCTAGATCACCAGATTTCGTTCCAACGACTACCATTTTATCGCCAGGAAGAAAAGCACAGCATAGTGCGTAACCACACTCAAAAGTTCTGATACAACTTTTAGTCCTAACATTCCAGATCTTAAGGCCACCATTGGACGCAGAAGCAAGCATTCTGTCATCCAAACTTAAAGCAAGGGAACGTATATCAGCCCTATGACCGGGTAACTCAACAGACAAAGTCTTGCTGTATTGAGGTATCTCATCACTCTTTGTTTTCTTGCTCTTATCTTTGGTCGATACATTGTATACTTCCAGTTGATTGTCATTTGTCGCAGCCAATACTTGAATGGCTTTAGAACCTTTAGTCGGTATCCAATCCGCTGAACGAACCTTTCCTGTCGTCCTTACGATTACGTGTGGGATGAAGAAGTCTGTGATTTCAGCACTTGAAGTATCCTCGACCTTTTCGCTCATATCCACATCACCTTCACCTTTCTCCCCCAGTTTTTCACGTCTTCTCTTGCGCTTCCGTGCTAAGCTTTTCTTGACTTCATCTTCTGAACGTATCCTCCATATTTCTATCGCTTTTTCAGACCCATGGACTGAAAAGTAGTCTTGTCGAGGGTGAAAGCTAACTTCAAGCGCCTTATCTTTTCCATGGCGATGGATGACACCACGGTCTTGAAGGAATCGGCACTCTCCAGTATGGTTGACTTGCTTAGCGAAGCTATTGAGCCCAGCTGTGTCTATGTACCACACCTTCAACTCTCCATTGTTTCCGGCAGTAATACAGCCACTGCTGTCTGGCATCAGTCCCAGCGCCCAGCACTCACCGTTGGTCTGGGCAACATGGGTTTCAATGCAATGTCTCGAAGCCAAATCCCACACTTTGATCAAAGCATCCTTCCCTGTGCTTAGAAGAAATCCTTCAGATGAGCTTCCGCCATCAATGGCATTTAAACCCACCTCGCCAGCTTCAACGTCGAAGCTAGCCTCAGGCTCCAAGAACTGTAAGCCAGTGATTTGGTCCTTATGCCCTCTCAGCAGAAACTCTCCCCTTTCCTGTACTAAATCCCAGACTATCAAGTCGGTATCTTTCGATCCGCTAGCCAGCCGCACTCCTGATTTGTCGAAAGTAAGAGTAGTGATCGCTGACCGATGTCCGTTAAACCCGACAATTATAGTTGCAATTTTCGAGTCCCATAGTCTAATACTGCCATCTTCGTAGCCGACAGCAAAGAGATCCGGATCTGTTTTGCTTCGCGCAATTGCAGTCACTTGGTACTTGCACTTTGGGTCCTTCCATCTGCTGAGGAGTTCTCCCTTCTTGATATCCCAGCATAACACTTCTTCATTGGCAGCTGCAACAGCTCGTCCTGGGCCAATTTGGGCCGTGTCAGAGGTCCATACTACATTAGATGAGATTGATGTGATGAGTCCGAATGTCCTCGATTGCTCATACTTCCTAAAAGATTGTTAAGGTCAGTAAGACATAAGATCCATGGTTGATCAGAATTCGAGCCTGCATGCATGCATCCAGCCAGCGCTGCGATACATTCAAGAAAAAGGTCCAAAATCAAGTTCGATACTCTCTGTCTTTAAAGTACTGTCACTTTGTTTCGATCAATTTGAATGTATTGCAACATCTGGCACAATAGGGATTTCTGATTATACGTACAAATAGGATTTGACCATCTTTTGTATTGCGTCGCAATAACAAGGCTTTCAAATTTTGTCCAAAATAAATTTCTGACAAGAGCTTAAAGCCTTGCGCTAAGTCTGTTTTGGGACTAGCACATAACCTTCCCCACCAAGCTCGTCAGCCTTTCGGTTTGGGAAGAGGCATCAACAGACGACCTTGAATGTTACGACTATCTACCCGACGCCTTCAAGATGCTTCATCTAGACTATCATAATGTCTTAATTCAGTCAATACTTACTGAAAGATTCTCAGGGTAAGCTCGAGCTAGAATGTATGCGGTTGTGCTGAGACGTACTAATCTAGACATCAAAGTGCCCCTCCTGTCAACATAGACCAAGTTGTGTCCGACTTCGACGGGGTGACCTTCCATATTTCGACTCCGGAATCCAAATCTAAGATTCTTGTTTCTATATCAGTTAAATGCTACGATGAACTTGTAAACTATGGTGCTCAACAAGTACTTGAACGCGAGTATGGCCAATATATTGTCGAGCCGGAGAGCGGGTATAACTTTTCCGTGCAAGTCGACCTCAACGATCTGCCAGCTGATAAAGGTTAGTGTTGCTCTGTGCAATCTTTATCTTCTCAAAATGTCGAATATTTTACTAGCTTGACACAATTGATACGCAATTGACATTGCTCTCTAGATGCTCGAGACGAGTTGATCCATAAAGTCGCACTCCTAAAGCGGAATGCGATGGCTGCCCCGTTTGAGCATGCATTTGACGAATTCCACAAACTACAAGAGGAAGCCTCGAATTTCACGTCTGAGGAAGCCCCCCAAGGTGTCCAAGAGGGAGGGAAGGTCATGGCTATTCACTACCGCGAGGAGGAAGCTATTTATATCAAGGCCAGTCACGACAGAGTCACGGTTATTTTCAGTACCATATTCAGAGAAGAAACGGATAGGGTATTTGGAAAGGTCTTCATTCAAGAATTCGTTGATGCGCGGAGGCGAGCTATCCAAAATGCACCCCAGGTTCTGTTCAGGACAGACCCTCCACTTGAACTTCAAGGAGTCCCAGGAGTAAAGGATTCAGGAAACGGCGAGATTGGATACGTGACTTTTGGTATGTTTGGAAATATGATTGATTTAAACAATTCTGACTGTTACAGTTTTATTCCCAAGGCATTTGTCCAAACAGCGTAGGGACGAGGTCATATCCCACATCCAGACCTTCCGAGATTACTTTCACTATCACATTAAAGCTTCCAAGGTATGCCACATTGAGAACATTGAACTTTCTCTCCAGAACTGGCTATTGACAATCTCAGGCATATATCCACTCCAGAATGCGCAGGCGTACGGCCGATTTCCTCCAAGTACTTCGAAGAGCACGCCCGGAAAACGAAGAAAAGGAACGAAAGACTGCAAGTGGACGGACGTTCAAACAAGGCAGTTGAGGTTTCAAGTAGTTAGACATCAAAATTCATAAAAAACACTTCCATCACTCATCCAACATAATAATCCTCCGTGTACTAAGAGGGTGAATATGTACGCTCCCAAATAGACTACAGCGTAGTCCAAAGTAACATGAGCGACCTTTTCCACTGTTCTGGTATTTCCAGTGTTGCGATAATACTAAGTAGTGGTAAGCGCCATCTCAGGAAGTAAAAACCTGCCAATAAGCTTATATAGACCTCAACAAGAGATAATCATCGATTTCACATCATTTGATTACCTCGATTTACTTTTCTCGACTAACCTTTCTATCCTCGGCACATCCTCTCAGCTTAGGACATTGGACGATCGATGCAACAAAAATACCTTGGTTCAAGCACTTGACTGAGGTCTCATCCTGTTGCCCATCCGCAGGTTTTAGGAGGTTTTAGGGTTTAAGTGACAAACAAAATGCGACGAAATGGGTTACAATTAAATCAATACCACGTTATCCCAAATTCAATTTAGCTTAGACAAATATATATATACGTCGTCGTGAGAGAAAATCGCCGCTCTCGTGGTTTTGAGGAGACTGGAAGATATTTGAAATTCAACACCAACATAGGGATTCCAATTCTCTTCCTGGAATAAATTTGAGAAAGAAGTATCCTCGCCAAATGCCGTGACCGCTTATTAATTTGCTATAGAATCTTGACTCAAGATTCTATGGTAAATCTTGAGCTCCAATAAGTATACAACAAATGAACCCTTAGCTATAATGGAGGATCTGATAAAAATGAGATCAACTTAAAGGAGCTGCCCACTAGGTATTTGAGAAGCATAATTAGCGGCCTCCTTTTCTTGGTCTATCTCATCGATCGGCCTATACTTTCGCTCGAAACGATTAACATAGGCTGAGAATTACTGGTTGTGTAAATCTGAATTCTGGAGAAAAAGATTCCATGCCCGCACCACCTCAAAATCGTTCGCATTTAGCTGTAATAATTCCTAGCCTCGACAACCATAACAGCATGCAGATATGATATCAAACCATATGCTGGTGATCTTGGGGGAAGTCCTTCATACAACCTCAACTTGAAGCACATGGGCATCAGCCTCAAAGTGGCGGAGACCTCTTTTGGGAAATATATACACGTGACTCGTATATTTAATAAGCTTGGCATATTTGTCGCAACTTCATGAGAAGGACTTGCATCACAGTTCAACCATCCACACCACAGCTACGATGTCTGACTCCGACTTTGACACGATCCGGAAGCTCCAGGCAGAGAGAAATGCCGCTTCTGCTGGTAAGAAGGGATCAAAGACATTTGACCCATCTAGTCAGCGAACTGACGCCTCCACCAAGGCCTCCTTAACAGAAAACTTCGACACTGCCCTTTATGGACAGGATGGCGGCGACAAATTTGCGGGTTACAATACATCGATAGCTGCGATAGGAGATGATGAAGATGATGAGATGGAAGGCGCCGATACCACTAGGAGATTGGTCAACACATATACCGCCACGACAAGCCAAATCAACGAGTTCAGCCGCGGTGCAGGTGTAGAGGAGGAAGATATACTCCTAGGCAGAGAGAAGAGTGCGCGAATTTCCGATCGTGAGACTGATTATCAAAAGCGCCGACTTGATCGTGTCCTAACACCAACACGGGCCGACGCCTTCAATATGCAAGCTGGAGGTACGGCGGAAGGTGGGACATACCGGGAGATTATGGCTGCGAGAGAGCTGGAGCGCGAAGAACAGCGGGTCAAGAAGCTTATCGAAGAGAAATCAGCCAACGGCGAAGTCGTCCAACATCAACCTACGCTGACACAAGATGTTAGCGGCTCACCAAGTGATAACGAAAACAAAGAGAATGGATCTTCAGAGGAGGTGGCGACTGGGCGCAAGCGAAAACAACGATGGGATGTCAGCACAGAAGTTACCACGGAGGTTGCTCTCACAGAGTCGAAAGTGAAGCGATCGAGATGGGACCAAACACCTGCGATAGGCGGCGCAGTGGTAGACGAGACTCCGCGTCGACGTTCAAGATGGGATCAAGCACCAGCTGCAACTCCCATGGGGAATCAAGGCTTGGTTACACCTATGCACCCATCACAAATGGGTGGTCCTGTAATGCCGACTGCATTTGGAACTGACGTTTCTATGAGGAATGCGCCATTATCTGACGAAGAGCTCGATCTGATGTTGCCCGCGGAAGGATATAAAATACTTGATCCCCCGCCTGGATATGCTCCTATTCGAACAGTTTCTCAAAAGCTCATGGCAACTCCCGCCCCTACTTCTGGATTTACGATGCAAGATCCGGACAGTGGCAGAGCACTTGGGAAGCAGTTACCAACCGAGATCCCAGGTGTTGGTGATCTACAATTTTTCAAGGCTGAGGACATGGCATATTTCGGAAAACTTACGGACGGGAGCGACGAGAACAGCATGAGTGTGGAGGAGCTTAAGGAACGCAAGATCATGCGTCTGTTGCTAAAGGTTAAAAATGGTACTCCACCAATGAGGAAGACGGCTTTGCGTCAGCTCACTGATAATGCGCGACAATTTGGAGCTGGACCTCTTTTCAATCAGATTCTACCCCTTTTGATGGAAAAGACACTGGAAGATCAGGAACGGCATCTGCTTGTCAAAGTCATTGATCGAGTTTTGTACAAGCTCGATGAGCTTGTACGACCCTATGTTCACAAAATCTTAGTTGTTATTGAGCCTCTTCTCATTGATCAAGATTATTATGCAAGGGTAGAAGGCCGAGAAATTATCTCCAATCTAAGCAAAGCTGCAGGTCTTGCACACATGATTAGTACCATGCGCCCAGATATTGATCACGTTGATGAATATGTTCGGAACACCACCGCAAGAGCGTTCGCCGTCGTGGCTTCTGCATTAGGTATCCCTGCTATGCTTCCATTCCTCCGAGCTGTCTGCAGAAGTAAAAAGTCCTGGATGGCTCGTCACACTGGGTGCAAGATCATTCAACAAATTCCCATCCTAATGGGTTGTGCAGTCCTTCCTCATCTGAAGGGACTGGTTGACTGCATCGGAGGCAATTTGAATGATGATCAGACAAAAGTGAGGACCGTCACTAGTTTGGCCATCGCAGCTCTAGCCGAAGCAGCAAACCCATATGGTATTGAAAGTTTTGATGAAATCCTAAATCCACTCTGGACAGGAGCTCGAAAGCAACGTGGAAAGGGTCTTGCTGGTTTTCTAAAGGCTGTTGGATATATCATCCCACTGATGGATGAAGAATATGCCAATTATTACACTGGTCAGATTATGGAAATTCTATTGAGAGAATTCTCATCACCCGATGAGGAAATGAAGAAAGTCGTACTGAAAGTTGTATCACAATGTGCAAGCACGGAGGGGGTAACTGCAGGCTACCTGAAGGAGCAGGTCTTGGACGAATTCTTCAAGAGTTTCTGGGTGCGTAGAATGGCTTTGGATAAACGTAATTACAGACAGGTTGTAGAGACCACTGTTGACCTTGGCCAAAAGGTTGGTGTTGGTGAGATCGTGGAACGGATCGTCAACAACCTCAAGGATGAAAGTGAAGCTTACCGCAAGATGACAGTTGAAACCATCGAGAAAGTTATTGCGAGTTTGGGTGCAGCTGACATTGGAGAAAGACTCGAGGAAAGATTGATTGATGGTATTCTTCATTCGTTCCAAGAACAAAGTGTCGAAGATATTATCATGCTAAATGGATTTGGTACCGTTGTCAACGCTCTTGGCACACGCTGCAAGCCATATCTCCCTCAGATTGTCAGTACAATCCTCTGGCGTCTCAACAATAAATCCGCTACTGTTCGTCAACAAGCAGCAGATCTTATCTCACGTATTGCGATGGTCATGAAGCAGTGCGGAGAGGATGCATTGATGGGGAAACTTGGTGTCGTGCTTTACGAATACCTAGGAGAGGAATATCCAGAAGTCTTGGGATCTATTCTAGGAGCTCTACGATCTATCGTCACTGTTGTTGGCATTAGCCAAATGCAGCCTCCCATCAAGGATCTCCTCCCACGACTAACACCAATCCTGCGGAACAGACACGAAAAGGTGCAAGAAAACACAATCGACCTGGTCGGACGTATTGCTGACCGTGGGCCCGAGAGTGTGAACGCGAGAGAATGGATGAGAATTTGCTTCGAACTGCTAGACATGCTCAAAGCTCACAAGAAGGGTATCCGCAGAGCTGCTAACAATACATTCGGCTTTATCGCCAAGGCCATTGGTCCTCAAGATGTCCTCGCAACTCTTCTTAATAATCTTCGAGTTCAGGAGCGTCAATCTCGGGTTTGTACCGCAGTCGCCATTGGTATCGTGGCTGAAACTTGTGCTCCATTTACGGTCCTTCCGGCTCTGATGAACGAATATCGTGTTCCAGAGTTAAACGTCCAGAACGGCGTTCTCAAGTCACTATCCTTCCTTTTTGAATATATCGGGGAAATGGCCAAGGACTATGTCTATGCTGTCACGCCACTCCTTGAAGATGCATTAATCGACCGAGATCAAGTCCATCGTCAAACTGCCGCCTCAGTTGTAAAGCACGTCGCACTAGGGGTTGTAGGTCTTGGATGCGAAGATGCCATGCTACATCTCCTCAATCTACTTTATCCCAATCTGTTCGAAACCAGTCCTCATGTCATCGATCGCATCACCGAAGCCATTGATGCCATCCGGATGGCTGTCGGGCCAGGTTTGACAATGAATTATGTCTGGGCAGGGCTGTTCCACCCCGCGCGCAAAGTCCGACAACCATACTGGTCTCTTTACAACTCTTGTTATGTGGGCGCTGCAGACAGCATGGTTCCTTATTACCCGAACTTGGATGATGAGAAAATGGATAGACCGGAGTTGGCGATTGTGGTTTGAGCAGAAGATACAGAGTAAGTTGCCTTTATTGACGTGGATAAGAGTCCGCTTATCTCTGTGCTGTACTTAGTACTAAATAGTAAATTCTATCAGAACGATCCTTGTATCTCCAAAAACTAATGGCCATTTGCTTACCCTTGTATAGAATTCGGAAAATGGAATACCCAATACAGCGACGAGTAAGTTAGAGGACGGATGGGAATATCAGTGTAGCATATTTGATTAATGGAGAACGGGAAGGCCCAGATATGAGTGCAATGCACAATGTATGATACCTTGAGAAACTGTAACAAGATGAACCCAATCATATGGTAAACTATGATGCTGACTAAGGCAATTACTCAATTCACATCACAGCGAGATTGAAAACGTGAAAGCATTATTTTCTCCTTCCGCCTCTAGCAGCTTATCAT
>Ga0247812_10001288_pt1 | contig 14237 bp, 13 predicted proteins | sample UWRJL149409B1_FD_178011 | JGI IMG/M metagenome (GOLD analysis project Ga0247812, IMG submission 178011) | Plant litter microbial communities from Arlington Agricultural Research Station in Wisconsin, United States - UWRJ-L149-409B-1 | ecosystem: Environmental > Terrestrial > Plant litter >...
GTAGCTCTCGACCGTGCTTTTCGATCAGGCGCGTGTAGCGCGCGTCCGCTCCCCAGACCGGCATCCATCCTCCTCGCGTTTTCGATTCCTACTAGGACGCTGAAGAGACCGAAAAGGTTGCACTGCGAGAAGAACTTATTGCCTATTGCTCATCAAGTGCGTCGGCAAAGGCCTCAGACACGGCGAAGGTCGGCGCGGGGTCCGTATCGAACAGGGAAACGGAGAGCAGGTTCTTGCCCCGCACGAGCAAGAGGAAGCCCTGCGCACCTTCATCATCCGCGCCCACGACGGCGGCGTGATCGAACCCGGGCACGTCGAGTGCGCTCGCACCATTCCTCGTGTACTCGTCGAATACCCATGCTCCGCCTCCGTAGACCGCGTACTGGATGACCGGGGTATCGGCGTCGTCCGCGCGGCGATCCGGGAGATCCGCCACGCAGTACAGGGTGTCTTTCGTCGTACTTCCGACGAGTTCCTGGAAGACCTCATCAGGTCCGCCCCCGTACCCGATCTCGGCTTGAGAGAACGTCCACTCAACGCCGTCTACGGTGGCTGGCTGGTCTGCGGCGCAGTCGTTGCCAAGAGCCCACACGCTCGAGTCCGGCGTTGCAGCAGCTACAGGTTCGGCGTCGTCCGTTGCCGAATCGAAGAGCGCGATCAGATCGGTCGACAAATCCTTCGACTCTGCCAGTGAGGGCGAATGAACCGAGCCGAGGAGCTGGGTCCCATTCGACAGGCGACTGACCACACAATCGTTCTCGCCGCTGTAGCCGTCGTTGCTGATGACCTCGCCGCACGTCTCGTCAGCACGCGATGCCAGCGCGATGGCCGGGAAGACGGTCACGGAGATCCGGTACTGGAGGTTCTGGTCTGAGCTGCTCCACGAGCAGGACAACGCGCCAGCTTGGCGCTTCGCGAACATCCATGTGGCATTCACGGTTGTCGAAATGAGGCCATCGGCATCAGCTTCGGACTCGGGGACGGATATCGGGACGCCTGTGGCATCCGTCAACTCGGAGAGTGTCGCGAGGCTGTCGCAGGATCCGCCGAACGGCTGGGCGGGCGCATCCACACCGGTCGGGGTGATGACGGGTTCCGTCGCCGTTGGCGAGGGCGCGCTACTTGTCGGTGTCGCAGTGCCAGCGGGGTGCAGCGCGCGGTACTCGCGCAGATTCACCGCGCCGACGATCACGATGGCGGCGAGAGCCACGGAGGCGACCCCGGCGATCGTCGGAATGACGAAGGCGGGCAGGCGTCGCGCCCGCACCGCGCCCTCGCGTGGTGGCACCGATGTGACCGTCCAGCGGTCGAAATCCTTGAGTCGCTTCATGCGTTCTTCCGGCGTCATCTCAACTCCTCCAGCCGATTGCGTCTTCGTGATCGCGGAGCTTCGCGATCGCGCGGTGTGCCTGGCTCCGCACCGTTTCAACGGAGCAACCGAGCACGTCGGCGATGGTCCGGTCATCCATGTCTGCGTAGTAACGGAGGATCATGGTCGCTCTCTGCCGCAGGGGAAGAATGTTGACTATCGCGAAGAACTGGCGGTCCTCCTCGTGCCGCAGGAATCCGAACTCCTCGACCGCCGTCTCCAGGATCGAATCGCTCGGTATCTCCTTCCGGGCGCGCAGGTAGTCGATGGCGCGATTGGTGACCGCCCGCTTGAGGTAGGCGAAGACGGCTCGCGGCCGGGTCCTGGACCACGACGAGGCGACCGAGATGACGGCATCCTGCACGATGTCCTCGGCATCATGACGATTGCCCGTCAACAGGATGGCCAGGTGCAATAGGGCACCGCCGTGCTGCGTGATCAGTCGCGTGTTGTTCGCGTCCGCTCCCCAGGTTGCCATGCCATCCCCTCGTCCCACTTGGGACTATGACGAAAGCGGCGGGCAAAACATTGCACGGCGCGGCAACAAATCTCTGGCCCCCGAAGACGGTGCCGAAATCGCTACAGGTTGATGGCATATTCTGATGGCACAGGCACCGACCAGTTGCTGCCTGACACCGGTGCTTTTGCACTGAAGTACCGATCGCCGGACGCCTGGGAGGCCCGGCCTTCGTACGATCCTCCGAAAGTGTGAACGACACGGCACCCTCGTGTGTCGGTTCCGCACTGCTCTCGGCGGAAAGTCCAGCAGCACGGGTGTGATCCACCGACAACCTTGGAACCCCAGACGATGGCTCCTGCTGGTGCCGGTGATTGACTCGAAGCACGGTTCCCCACCCCTGCCTTTCCGCGGAATCGTGCAATCACTATCCCGGTCAGCGCTCGACCACCGTCTCAGCTGTGACCCGAACTCCGGCTGCAGGCGTCACCCACAGCAGTAGGAGTAGAAGATGAAGTTTGGACTCGGCCGCACCTTTGCGGCTATCGGCATCGTGGCAGCCCTGGGGCTGACCTCCGCGTGCTCGACAGCGGTATCAACCGGATCGACCGGATCGACGGATGCCGCAACCTCCGCCGCCCGCGAGCCCGTCTCCGACCTCAAGATCGCCATCGTGCTTTCCGGTCCTGTGACCGACAACGACTTCAACCAGGTCGGCTACGAGGCAGCAGAGGCAGCCGGCGAGGCCGTCGGCGCCGAGGTCGCATTCGCGGAGAGCGTCGATGACGCCAACGCCGAGCGCACCATCCGCAACTTCGCCGACGAGGGCTACCAGCTCATCATCGCCCACAGCTTCTCGTTCGGTGACGCCGCTCTCGCGGTCGCCGCCGACTACCCGGACGTCGTCATCATGGCCGGCACCGCCGAGAGCAACGCCGAGAACGTCGGCATCTACGAGAACCCCGACTACCAGGGTGCGTACCTCGCGGGCATGCTCGCGGCAGGCGTCGCCACCGACGGAACCGTCGGATGGGTTTCCGCTATCCAGACCCCGAACCTTCTCGCGAACCTCCACGCGTACGAGGCCGGCGCCGAGGACATCAACCCCGACGTGACCGTGCTCCACTCCTTCATCGGTAGCTTCTACGACCCGCCCAAGGCGAAGGAAGCAGCACTCGCCCAGATCGAGAAGGGTGCTGAGGTTCTCAGCGCACAGACCGTTGGAACCATCGACGGCGCGATCGCCGGCGACGCTCTCGCCATCGGCGCACTCACCGACCAGAACTTCCTCGGCGAGGACAACGTCCTCACGAGCGTGCTCTGGGACATCACCCCGCTGTTCACCGACATCGCCACCGCGGTGCAGGACGGCACCTGGACGAACAAGACCTGGAGCTACGGCATCGCCGAGGGTTCGATCGGCCTCGCCGACTTCCACGGTCTCGACAGCAACGTTCCCGAGGACGTCATGACCGAGGTTCTCGAGCGTGAAGCCGAGATCAAGGCCGGCGACTTCGAGGTGCCGTACGACGTCACGACCGTCGACTAACCAGCACCACCCAGCTCCACCCTCCATCAAAGGACACCCGTTGGCCACGACGTCACCCGAAACCGCACAGCTCGACGCGATCCTCCGCGTTCGCGAGAGCACCGTGCGCTTCGGCAGCGTCGTGGCCAACGACCGGGTGTCCTTCGATCTCGTCCAGGGCGAGATCCACGCGCTCCTCGGCGAGAACGGTGCCGGCAAGACCACGCTCATGCGGGTTCTCGCCGGTTTGATCCAACCGGATGCCGGTTCCCTCGAGGTTCACGGAAAGACCACGACCTTCGACTCAGTGGTCGACTCCGCTGCAGCCGGTATCGGCATGGTCCACCAGCACTTCATGCTCGTTCCCACGATGACCGTCGCGGAGAACGTCAGCCTCGGCCTTCCGAGTGCTGGCCGCCTGTTCCCGCGCACCGCTCGCGTCGGCCGTGAACTCCGCGCCCTGTCCGAGAAGCACGGCCTCGCGCTCGACCCCGATGCCCGCGTCGCCGACCTGTCCATCGGACAGCAGCAGCGCGTCGAGATCCTCAAGACCCTCTACCGCGGCGCCCGCATCCTCATCCTCGATGAGCCGACAGCGGTCCTGACGCCCGGAGAGACCGACTCACTCCTCGAAATGCTCCGCTCGCTCACCGCGCAGGGCACCTCCATCATCTTCATCTCGCACAAACTTCGCGAGATCCGTGCCATTGCCGATCGCGTGACCGTTCTCCGCCACGGCAAGAGCCTCGGCACGTACTCGGTCGCCGACACGAGCGACGCCCAGCTGACCGCGAGCATGATCGGCCGCGATGCGGCGACCGTGTCCTCCGGAGCCACCACGCCGGTCAAGCGGTCGTTGACCGCCGTGCCCCGCCTCGCCACCATGCAGCTCGGCGTCACCGACAAGCGCGGCCGTTCCACACTCGAGGGCATCACCCTCTCCGTTGCTCCGGGCGAGATCCTCGGCATCGCGGGCGTCGACGGCAACGGCCAGCGCGAGCTCGCCGATGCGCTCAGCGGAGTCCGCCGATTGAGCGGTGGCCAGATCGAACTCAACGGACGGCCGATCACCGCTTCCACCGTTTCGGAGCGCATTGCGCTCGGCATCTCCCACGTTCCCGAGGACCGCCAGCACACCGGCCTCATCCTCGACGTGTCGATCGCCGACAATCTCGCCCTCGAGACCGCGCGCACAGCTCCGTTCAGCAGACGAGGCGCCCTGGATCGAGCCGCCGTGCGCGAACATGCCGAGCGCGTGATCCGCGACTTCGACATCCGCTGCAAGGGTCCCGACCAAAAGGTACGGGAGCTCTCCGGAGGCAACCAACAGAAGGTGCTCATTGCCCGGGCCGTGACGCAGGAGCCGTCGACGCTCATCGTCTCGCAGCCGACCCGCGGCGTCGACATCGGAGCGGTCGAGTACATCCATGGCCAGTTGCTCGAGCTCGCGGCCAAGGGCTGCGCTGTCATCCTCATCTCGACCGAGCTCGACGAGATCCTTGCGCTCTCGAACCGCATCGCGGTCATCTACTCCGGCACCATCATCGCCGTGCACGACCGGGCGGCAGTCGACGTGGGCGTGCTCGGCATGAACATGGCAGGAAGAGCATCATGACCCGCACCTCCACCGCGAGACAGTTCATCGTCCGCGTCGCGACGGGCAGCGAGTTCCTCTCGATCCCCGTCGCCATCGTCATCGCGTTCGTTATCGGCGGCGTGCTCATGGCGATCTCGGGCGTCAATCCCCTCTCGGCATACTCGGCACTCTTCGACGGAGCATTCGGTACGCCGCAGCACATCGCCGACACGCTCATCGAGGCGACACCGCTCGTGCTCATCGGCGTCGGCATCGCGCTCTGTTTCCGAGCGGGCGTCTTCAACGTCGGCGCCGAGGGCCAGTTCCTCATCGGTGGCATGGCAGCGGCCGTTGTCGGGTCAGCGCTCTCCACCGCACCACAGCCGGTCACCCTGCTCGCCATGGCGATCGCCGCGATCATCGCAGGAGCCGCATGGGCGTCCATCGCGGCTGTGCTCAAGGTCTTCCTCGGGGCGTCCGAAACGCTCACGACGATCATGCTCACCTACGTCGCCACCTACCTCGTGTCGTGGCTGCTCAACGGGCCGGCCAAGGATCCCAACACCCCGCTCGCACAGACCCCGGCCCTCACGACGTCCGGCCTGCTGCCCGGGCTGTGGCCCGGCACGACGCTCCACATCGGCATCCTCGTCGCTCTCATTGTCGCGATTCTCGCGCACCTCTTCCTCCGCCGCCGCGTCGAGGGCTTCCAGCTTGTCGCCACCGGGCTCAACCCCGTCGCCGCCCGCAGCGCCGGTCTCCCTGTGCGTCGCATCCTCATCTCCGTCTTCCTCGCGAGCGGCGCCCTCGCGGGGCTGGCCGGTTTCATCCAGGTCGCCGGCGTGCAGGGCAAGATGATCGTCAATCTCTCCCCCGGCTTCGGCTACACGGCGGTCGTCGTCGCGCTCCTCGGCCGCAGCACACCGATCGGCGCCTTGCTCGCGGGACTGTTCTTCGGAGCCCTCTCCGCCGGCGGCGCCTCGATGGAGACGAGCGTCGGCGTCCCCGCGTCACTCGTCACGATCATCCAGTACCTCACCGTTCTCATCGTCATCGGGTACAGCGCCGCTCGCACACTGCGCAGACCGACCCGCACCCCGGACGGGGAGGAGTAGCCCGTGGACATCATCAACTGGATCATCTCGGCACCGGGCGAAGGATTCTTCGGCGCAAGCATGCGCCTCGCCGTTCCCCTCCTGCTCGCCGCTCTCGGCGCGATCTACGCGGAACGTGCCGGCGTCATCAACGTCGGCCTCGAGGGCATGATGCTCTCGTCGGCGCTCTCCGCATCGCTCGTCGCCTCGAGCACCGGCAGCACGACAATGGGCCTGCTCGCGGGAATCATCACCGGCACACTCGTCTCGGCGCTGCTCGGCGTCTTCACCGTGCTGCTCCCCGCCGATCCCGTCATCTCAGGAATCGCGCTCAACCTCCTTGCCGTCGGCGGCACCACCTTTGCCTTCCGCGTCGCGGTCGGCCAGGGCGGCACGACCTCGACGACGCCCGCGATCGAGGCGACACCGATCCCCGGACTCGAGTCGATCCCGATCCTCGGACCACTCCTGTTCGACCAGAGCTACCTCGTCTACATCGCGCTCATCGGCGTCGTCGTGACCTGGGTCGTGCTGAAGTACACGAGCTGGGGCCTCCTCATCCGGGCCGCCGGCGAGCATCCCGCCGCCGCGGACAGCCTCGGACTCAACGTCAACCGCACCCGATTCCTCGCCCTCCTCGTGAGCGGCGCGTTCGCGGGTCTCGGCGGCGCGTTCCTGAGCCTCGTCGCCTCCAACCAATTCGTCGAGAACATGACGGCCGGCCGCGGCTACATCGCCATGGCGATCCTCATCCTCGGACTCCGCAGCCCGTGGGGCGTACTCATCGCATCGCTCCTGTTCGGCATGGGTGACGCGTTCCAGTTGCGCGCGCAGCTCGACAACACGGGCATCCCGTTCCAGTTCCTGCTGATGATCCCGTACGTGCTCACGATCGTGACGCTCGCCGTCTTCGGGCGCCGCCTCATCGACCCGGCTGCACTCGGCACACACTTCCGCCGCGGTCACCGGTAACAGGACCGCTTAACGACGGGCGAGCGGATGCCATGGCATCCGCTCGCATCGTCTGCAACCTAGCGGGGCAGCTCGCCGGCGATGACTGCTCCGCGGCTGACGACCGCTGTGACATTCTCCGAGCGGAGGTCGTCGATGTTCTCCCACGGGCGTCCCTTGACGATGACGAAGTCGGCACCGAAGCCGGGCGCGATGTGACCGACGGTCGAGCCCATCGCGAGGGCGTCGGCGGCGTCGGACGTCGCCGCGACGAGAGCCCGCTCCGCGCTCCAGCCGAACATGCGCTTCATGAGCCGCACCTCCTCGAGCTGGTCGCCGAAGCGAACGAAGATGCCGCTCGCGTCCGTTCCGAGGACGAAGCGCACACCGGCGGCTCCCGCCTGCGGGAAGAACAGGTCGCGCTCGGCGACGACGGCTTTCGCCTTCTCCTGCGCCTCGGCGCTCACGGGCACGCGGGCCTCGGCGATGATGTCGTTGATCATGAGGGTCGGGGCGATCGACATGTTCCGCTTGAGCAGGCGGGCGATGTGCTGCTGGGCGAGTCCGGTGCCGTGTTCGATCGAGTCCGCTCCGAGTTCGAGCGCGATCTCGATGCCCTCCGCGGTGTGGGTGTGGGCCGCGACGGGCATGCCGAGGGCGTGCGCCTCGTCGATCGTGGCGCTGATCTCGGCATTCGTCTGGTTGCGCCAGCCGACCTTGTCGCCCATCGAGAGAACTCCGCCGCTCGTGTAGATCTTGATGCCCGCGGCACCCTCGCGTGCCCAGGTGCGCACGAGCTTGCGGCACTCGTCGGGGCTGTCCGCGACGGGACGGCGGTGCGGGAAGCGCGGGGGGATGAAGAGGTCGCCGTGGCCGGCGGTCATACCGACCTGGCCGTGCGTGAGAAGCCGGGGCCCCTGGATCACGCCATCGTCGAAGGCCCGGCCGACGGCCAGCTGGAGCTGGTCGCCGGCGAGGTCGCGCATGGTCGTGACACCCGCGCGGGCATTGGCCTGCGCGTTGCCGGCGATGTGGAGGGTCCGCTCCTCCGGAGGGGTGATGAGGGTCCACGCGGTGCCGTTCACCGAACCGGCACCTGCGTAACTGTCGAGGTGCACGTGGGTGTCGACGAGCCCCGGGATGAGGCTGTACCCGGGCCACCGGTCGGTGGCTCTGGACTCGACGGACGTGATGCTGTCGCCCGACCAGGACACGCTACTCGTGCCGAGCGCCGCCGTTCCGTTCCAGACGGTGATGCCGTCGAGCGAGCGAGCGGCTGGAGTGGTGGTCACGGGGCGTCCTCACGGTGGCGGGTCTGGCGGTCGAGTGCGCGAGGCACCGACCTGACCAGTCAACCAAGTGTCGCACTCGCTCTCCATGTGCGATCTGCCCAACTCCCCGGTCGCCCCAGCGGCGGATCGTTGTGCCCGGGTGAGAGAGGTTTCGGGCTGGTTACGGTGCCGGTGGTCCATTCCGGTGCGATTGACGGATCGTCCAGTAAGCGGCCGGGCAGAGCCGCAATCTGTCGGTCGATCCTCCGATGAATCCGCTTGCCCGCTCTGGTTGGCTCGAGAGCGGGGTCGACGTCTGTCATCGCTCGACGCCGCACACCGTAAGGAGCACCGCCATGTGGCCGACAGCCGAGCTTCACCTGCACATCGAGGGCACCCTGGAGACAGACCTCCTCGTCAGCCTCGCGCGCCGCAACGGTGTCGACCTCCCGTCGTTCGACGAGGCCGAGCTCCAGAAGCGCAACGACTTCTCCGACCTGCAGTCGTTCCTCGACCTCTACTACGCGAACCTCGCCGTGCTGAAGACCGAGGACGACTTCTACGACCTCACGACCGCATACCTCCGCCGCGCGTCCGCCGCGGGCGTCCGTCGCGCTGAGCTCTTCTTCGATCCGCAGACCCACCTTGCCAACGACGTTCCCATCGAGGCGATCTTCTGGGGCATCAGTGCGGCAGCGGCCGACGCCCGTAAGGATCTCAACGTCTCCGCGGACCTCATCATGTGCTTCCTCCGCGATAAGGGGGCGGATGCCGCGATGAACACGCTCGAGCTCGCCATGCCGTTCCGCGACGCATTCATCGGCGTGGGACTCGATTCCGCCGAGGTGGGTTACCCGCCCGCCCTGTTCGCCGACGTCTTCGCCGCCGCGCGCGGCGAGGGACTCCACCTCGTCGCCCACGCCGGCGAGGAGGGCGGACCCGACTACGTCCGGGAGGCGCTCGACGTGCTCAAGGTCGAGCGGATCGACCACGGCAACCGTGCCCTGGAAGACCCGGAACTCGTTGCCCGCTTGCGCGACGAGCAGATCCCGCTGACGGTGTGCCCCCTGTCGAACCTCGCGCTCAACACCGCTCCCCCGGAGCTCGAGAACCACCCGCTGCGCCGGATGCTCGACGAGGGACTTCTCGTCACCATCAACAGTGACGACCCCGCGTACTTCGGTGGTTACATCGACGACAACTACCGGGCGATCGAAGAGGGCCTCGGCCTCACCCCCGCCGAGCTCGAGCAGCTCGCGGTGAACTCCTTCCAGGCGGCGTTCATCCCGAACACCGAGAAGACGGAGTACATCAAGGAGGTGCGCAGCTATGGCGCACAGCGCTGAGCTGACGACGGGTCGCCGCATCGGGCTCGTCCTCAACGCGGGCGATGACGTGCTCTCATCCATCGCCGACGCCTGTGTCGAACACGACATCTACCAGGCCGTGATTCCCCTGTTCCTCGGGGCGTTCCGCTCGGTGCGGTTCATCGCGTCCGACTCCCCGATCCTCGACCAGGAGGCGCCACTCAAGGACGCTACCGAGGTCGCGTACGTCGAAGGGCTCGGCAGCGGCACGATCACGTGGAACCCGACGACCAGCACGCACCAGGTGCACGTGCACGTCGCCGTCGGCGTCAAGGACTCCGCCGCAGCAGCGTTCGCGGGACACCTCCTCGCGGCCGAGACGCACTATGTCGCCGAGATCGTCATCGACGAGATCCTCTCCCCGGTCATGCGCCGCGTCTCCGACCCCTCCGCGTACGGGCTCGAGAACCTGCGGTTCGGGGACTGACGGCTAGTCGCGCGACGCCAGCGCCAGGTAGAAGTCGACGCGGTCGTCCATCGAGCTGAGGTCGCGCCCGGTGAGCTCCTCGATGCGTCCGATGCGATAGCGCAGCGTGTTGGGGTGCAGGTGCAACTGCCGCGCCGTCTCCATCCACGCGCCGTTCGCGTCGAGGAACGCGCGCAGGGTCCCCACGAGGTCCCCGCCGTTCTTCGAGTCGTAGGCGGTGATCGGGCGGAGTACCTCGACGGCGAAGCTGGCCCGCGTGCGCTCGCCCAGCATCCGCAGCAGTGCGCGGTGTGACTGGGTGCTCGACGCGCTCGAGAGCAGCACCGGATCGGAGCCGGTGAGGTTGGCCAGGCGGTCCCGGGCAACCGCTACGGCCGAACTGAGCTGGCTGACGTCCGCCACCGGATCGCTTACGCCCATGCGCAACTGGCGGCCAGCCAGGAACGGCAGGTAGTCCTCGCCGACGCGCAGGGCGGCTTCCTCGTCCGTCTCGCCGTCCGCGCGCGATCCGCCGATCAGCAGTATCGCTGTGTCGTCGACGACGCAACCGACGACGGGTCGCCCCTGGGTCGCGAACATGTTCTTGGTCGCCTCGAGAACGGCGGCCGCCGGGAACGATCGCCCCGTCACCTCGGCAACGACAGAGGATGTCGGCTGCTGAGGGTCGAGTCCCTCGAGACGCATCCGCGCTGAGAGCTCGCCCGGCGAGACCGAGTCCTCGATGAGCACACGAATCAGTTCGGCGACGTGTCCGTGGTGGGAATCCCGCCAGCGACCGGAGAGTTCGAGCTCGACGCGCAAGGCACCGATGAGCGCCTCGATGACGATCGTGACCTCGGGAGAGAACGTACGGTGGTCGCCCCAGCACACGAGGTGACCTGCGGGATGACCGTCAGGAGCGGTACCGACGGGCCAGACGGAGAACGGTCGGTTCTCGGCATCCGGAACCAGAGTCGCGCCCGCGACGGAACGGTCCATCATGTCGTTCCAGATCTTGGCGACGTGGTCGCGATCCGGCGGGGTTCCGGCGGTTGCTACGACCGTGCCGACGTCGTCGACGACCCAGCAGGAGATCGAGAACTCGTCCCGGAACAGCTGCAGGGCAGCAAGCGCTCCACCGCCGCGACCGAGGGTCTCGGCGAGCTGGTGGTTGAAGCGGACGCCACGGGCGAGGAGCCCATTGGTCGAATCAGGCTGGCCGGCCGCGACCTGCTCGGACAGCGTCTTGAAGGAGACGCTCTGCGAGATCGTCGCGAGAGTCAGGCGCCGCTCACGGCAGAGCTCGATGATCTCGTCCGGAATGTGGCCGATCTCGATGAGGCCGATGATGAGAGCGGCGACCTTGCGCCCCGCGACGGCATCGATGAAAGTCGCGATCCCGCCTGGACGGGACACCCACAGTCCGCTCGTCAGGACGACGTCGCCGGGAGAGAGGAAGCGCGACGGATCCGGGAGATCGGTGATGTACACGCCCGTCACCTGGCGGTCGAGAGCGTTCTCGCCCGGAACGAGCACGGATATACCGAGTTCGGCCTGTCGCACGAGCTCCCCGAATATCACTGTCTGATCCTATCGGCGGTCGCTACGAACAGTCTCAGTCGAGGAACAGTGCACGGAGTCGCTTGGTCGTGAACACGAGGCCGACCGCGATCATGATCGCGTAGTAGAGCAAGTGGACGAACATCGCCGGACCGAGGATGCCGGTCGTGAACCCCCTGACGAGTTCGACGCCGTGCCACAGCGGGAGCGCCTGGATGACCCACTGGATCGCCTGCGGGTAGACGGTCAGCGGGTAGAACGTGGCCGAGAACAGGAACATCGGGAGGAGGAAGAAGTTGATCCAGTCCATCTGCTGGAACGTCTTCATGTAGCTCGTCACGGCCATGCCCAGGCTCGCGAATCCGAACGCGATGATGAGCACTGCGGGCAGCGCGAGGAGCGCCGTCCAGGCGAGGTTGAGCCCGAGCGCCTGCATGACGATCATGAACCCGACCGCGTAGAGCGCGCCGCGCAACAGGGCGAGGAAGATCTCGCCGAGGGCCACATCGAGCGGACCGAGCGACGTCGAGAGCATGCCCGCGTACGTCTTCGAATAGTTCATCTTGAAGAAGACGTTCCAGGTCGAGTCGTACACGGCGCCGTTCATCGCCGAGACGGCGAGCAGCGCGGGTGCGATGTACGCGGCGTACGGGATCTCGGTGCCGTCGGCCGTCGTAACGCCACCGATGATGCCGCCGAGACCGATACCCATCGACAGCAGGTAGAACACCGGCTCGAAGAATCCGCTGAGCACGATCAGGTAGTTGGTGCTCCGCGTGGCGAGCAGTCCACGTCCGATGACTGAGCGCGCGTTGCCCGCATAGAGGGAACCGAGGAAGCGAGGGCGGGTGGAGGCCGTGGCATCCGATCGCGTTGTCGTCATTTGTTGAGTCGCCTCTCGACAACCGTCTGCGTGCGCTTCCAGCCGAGGAAGGCGAGCGCGACGAGGTAGAGCACGTGGATGACGGTGAGCCAGATCGGTTCGGCGGCGCCATATGCGAGCACGCGGCCGAGTTCGGTGCCGTGCCAGAGAGGCGAGATCCAGCCGATCCACTGGAGGAAGATCGGCAGCTGCGTGAGCGGGAAGAACGTGCCGGAGAACAGGAACATCGGCGTGATCCCGAACCGCATGATCATGGCCATCTGGCCTTTGTCCTCTTCGATCGTCGCGGTGTACGACATGATCAGCACGCCCACCGCGATGCCGGTGAAGGTCGCCGTGAGGATGCCGAGGAACCCGAGAGCGGACGGCACGGCCCCGAAGGCGAGCATTACGACGAAGTAGATCGCGCAGGTCGGCAGGATGCGCGCCGTCATGCCGATGATCATGCCGTTGACGATCTGCTTGCCCGAGATCGGGGCGGCGTTCATCGCGTAGAAGATCGGGTTCCATTTGAACCCCATCATCATCGGGTATGTCGATTCCTCGGATGCCACGGTCACTGCCGCGGTCGCAAGAAGCGCGGGTGCCACGAAGGTCAGGTAGCTGACCGCTCCGGACGGCCCACTGTCGAGTTGCGCGTCCACGAGACTGGCGAGGCCGACGCCGAGCGCGAACAGGTAGACGAGCGGGTTGCCGATGCTCGTCGCGATGATCGTCTGCAGGTAGGCGCGCATGCCGCGGATGCGGTGCTCGGCGACGTACCACGAGCCCCAGCGGCGCGGTTTGAATCCGGTGCTCGCGCTCATTCGATGAGCGTCCGTCCGGTCAGGCGCAGGAAGACGTCCTCGAGGCTCGAGCGTCGCACGAGCGAGGTGATCGGCTTGAGCCCCATCGCGTCGAGCTTCGCGAGTTCGGCGTCGCCGTCAGCGCTGTAGATGAGGATGCGGTCGGGCAGCACCTCGATGCGGTCGCCGATACTGGCGATCTGCTCCGCGACTCCTGCGTTCCGGTCCGAGCCGAAGCGCACCTCGGCGACCTCGCGGCTCGAGTGCTCGCGGATGAGCGATGCGGGCGACCCCTCCGCCATGATCGCGCCCTTGTCGACGACGACAAGCCGGTCGCACAGCTGCTCGGCCTCGTCCATGTAGTGGGTTGTCAGCACGAGGGTCGTGCCCTGTTCCTTGAGCCGGAACAAGCGGTCCCACAGGATGTGCCGCGCTTGCGGGTCGAGACCCGTGGTCGGTTCGTCGAGCAGCAGGATCTTCGGGTCGTTGACAAGCGCCCGCGCAATCGTCAGGCGCCGCTTCATGCCTCCCGAGAGGTCGTCGACCTTGGCCTTGGCGCGATCGGAGAGCTGCGCGAACTCGAGGAGCTCATCGGCCTTCTTGCCGACCGACGCCCGGGACATGCCGAAGTAACGGCCGTAGACGATGAGGTTGTCGCGGACGCGGAGTTCCTGGTCGAGGTTGTCCTGCTGCGGGACAACACCGAGCATCGAGCGGATCTCGGGCCCGCGGTCGTTCGGATCGAGGCCGAGGATGTCGAGGGTTCCGCTCGTGCGGGTGGACACCGCGCCGAGCATCCGCATGGTCGTCGACTTGCCGGCGCCGTTGGGTCCGAGCAGCCCGAAGGACTCTCCGGGAGCGACTTCGAACGAGATCCCGTCGACCGCGACGAACTCCTTGTACTTCTTCGTGAGACCGGACGCGGTGATGACGGGAGCTGGCACGCGTTACACCATACCCAGAGGGACCGACCTTGGTGCCGGATGGGAA
>Ga0247812_10001289_pt1 | contig 14236 bp, 11 predicted proteins | sample UWRJL149409B1_FD_178011 | JGI IMG/M metagenome (GOLD analysis project Ga0247812, IMG submission 178011) | Plant litter microbial communities from Arlington Agricultural Research Station in Wisconsin, United States - UWRJ-L149-409B-1 | ecosystem: Environmental > Terrestrial > Plant litter >...
GTATTAGATTCTTGACGAGAAAGATCCGAAAGGTTGCATTCCGCTCTACATTCGCCCCAACGACCCAATGTGTCCGGCGTTGCTGTCACACAACTCCCAGACTAGAAATGTACTTCTCAAAATCACAGTTCCAATGCGCACCGGTCGAAAACGTAAACGCGGTACTGATGGGCCATTTCTTGGAGAAGTGAAATTCCCGGAGGTGGATGGGGACACAAATAACCCTCCTCGTGGTCTATCACTCGCAGCAACTGGAATGGAGGAAAGCCGCGACACACTATACGCGAAACGGATCCGATCACAGCGACGACTGGATAACCCTCGGGAGATCTTGAAGACGCTTCAAGATAATGTCAACAACTATACAGTACGTAGCTTACATTGTTATGATACATTTATCGCATTCCTAATGATGATACTTGCAGATGGAAGCCGTCGCCAATATACCCTACACCCATCGCTTCAGAGGTAAGTCGACCGGAAACCCTCAGTTCCAGATGCTCATGTCTATTCAGGACCTGCGAACTTCCAACATTCAACAAGCAACACAGAATTCATGCCAAATTTCCAGGAACTGGTTTGCTCTGGAGACGGTGAGTTGTTAACGGCGGCTATGCAGCCCCACTAATGAGCATCTCTGACATCCTGCAGTTGGGAAGATTCGTCAATTCAAGTTGAGTGAGAAGAGAGGCTGGAAAGACAATGGAACTTTCTTTCCACCTCCTATGTACACGAGTGAGGCATTACCCTCCAACTGGACTGGGCTCGTCAATGAACCAAAACAGACCTATGCAGGAAGCAGACCCTCTTCCAAAAGCCACCAGATCAATTATGTTGTGTTCAATGTGCCAGTTGTTCCCTCTGGAACCGATCTGTAAGCATTTACTTCAGATGATGATCATCCCCGTGAATACTAATTGATCCATCTTCTCCAGAGAAATTCCTGATGACCCAGACGTTTTGAGCTGCATTGCGAGGGTCCGAGAGGCTTTCGAAGAGCGACCAATGTGGACTCGGAGAGCACTTCTTAGCTATCTTCGTTCGCCTCTTCCAAAATACTACTTTGATATCGCCATTGGTTATGTCTGCTACCAATTTAAGAGCGGACCCTTCCGTGAAGCGATCGTGAAGTACGGCCTGGATCCCAGAACTGATCCCAAATACTACATATACCAAACCATCTTCTTCGCTGACCGACAGGCTAAAGGACGCTGGGCGGATCCTCGAGGCACGATGGAAGAAATGAAGGGCAAATATGCAAACAGTTATATTTTTGATGGCAAAACCATTATTCCTGACGGATCAGTGTATATGATATGTGACATCACTGATCCACTCATAACAAACATGTTACATAAAGCACCATTGCGAAAGGAATATGACGGTCAAGCCCAAGGTGATGGCTACATTAGCAATGGGGCCATGGCCAAAACAAAAGCCATCATGAAAGCTAAAATAATCGCCATCCAAAACGGCCGCAAGTTCACAGACAAAGATTTCGCATCCACTCTCGAGTTCCCTGACGTCAAAGATGATAACGCGAAACCGAGTAGAGATATAGGATTTTTGGTGCCAGATATTGCGCCAACTAGTGAAGAGGTAAGGATGTTGACTGGGGTAGAGAAGAGTATTCCGTTGTTAGATCTGAGTAATGATGCTCGGAGACGGAGAATGAGGATTGCGGAGAGGGAGGAGGGAATTAAGCCGGTTGCACAGCCGAAGTTGAGAAGACAGCGGCAGACAAAAAAACAGGCGACGCCCAAAAAGCAAACGCAGGAGGAATATCAAGCCGGGTTTGGAACCCTTGTGGATAATGCTGCTACGAATGAAACTTCTCCTGCTGTTGAAATACCTGTTGTTGAAACACCTGTTAGTCAACCACCTAACGGCCCTCTCTTCCCGGCATTTGCTCGATTTCTTGATGATCAAGAGCAACTAGAGCTGGGTGGGATGGAAGATGACTTTGGTGGGTTTGAAGAGGAGGAGACATGGATGGCTGAATTGAACGAAGGTGGCATTCCTAGTTTTACGATGGAACTAAATAGTCCGGAACTCCATACCGACCTACATACCGAACGTTCCCAAATCTCTAGGCCGTTCACAGAACCTACCGGAGACACTCTGCCGTTAAGAGAACGAGAGGATACGGCGAATGATGAAGATATAGTCGTCGTCGATAGAGATATCACGCCAAAACCAGTGCAGAGGCCGGATGAAACACCAATCCGGGAAGAAGATGGCGCTGAGGGTGATGATGATAGTGATGCCACGGATGTTGTGGATTTTAAGGCTGTCCCGCTGAAGAAATTACCCGGACCAGCTGTGTTTTGAACACAAAAACGGCATCCTTGGTGCAATATACTAGATTATAATAGGATAGAAGCAGACTAATACTCTTGATGTGCTTAGCCTGAAATAAAATATTCTGTGCCAGCAATTTATCAGCTACTCTTTTGGCTTGCCATTTTTTACACCTATTCAAGTCCAATAATATGTTTATCAATTGCATTTACCTATTCGTAACCATATGTATGCCAAGCAAACGCTATAGTGCCGACCATCTCCATTCCTCATCTTTCTTTCATTCATAATTCAAGCAAGTTCACCTAATCGCTCATTCAACCACCCTTCCAAACCTCCGGAAGTTTGACTCAATATCTGAATTTCCGCCTTCACATTCAACATCAACATGACCTGCAACTCCCTCCTCCATACGGTTTCCCTGCCCTCTTCACCCCATATCTCTCGTCCCAGCATTCCTCTCGCGATTCTTCGGTCCCTTGGCGTAATGCGGAGGAGTCCTACCCTATCCTTCTGGCCACTAGCTACTTCATTCAGGTCATTATCGCGGCTAAGAGTGTTTCCATGGCACATGATATCGTCACTCTTCACTCCTAACCACCTTACTTCCGGCACCGCAAGTCTCTCGTTGCAATGCGCCAACGCTGCACTACCATATTTGTACGTTGACATTATTCCGAGTCCATCGGGATCGAAATCTACAAGTCCGTAAATTGGAATTTGCGGGTGTTTAGAGTGGAGATAGAAAATTAGCTGGCGGGTTTGTATGTCGGGATATCCTTTTGCCTGTATGATTTTAGCTTGGCGTAGAAGCTGATAAACGAGAGACAAAGAGATTGGAAAAAGTACTGTAAGTAATATGCCGTTACCGTGGAAGGAACTTGCCCAGTATTTTCCTGTCGAGAGAGTGCGGAATGTCGCCTTTGGCTGTTAGTCCCTCGCTTTTGTATAGAGAGAGAGAGACCGATACCTCTTTCTCTATGATAAGAATCCAACGAATGTCAATTAGTTGAAGGGCTTGTATTTCTTTGGTGTTTGGAATCAGGTGGCCATCGAGCTCTGATGTGTAGTCTACTATTGAGCCGTTTTTGCGGACTATTGTAAAGTGGCCTGCAATAAGACCCTTCGCGGCCGCGACCTGCGAAAGTTGGTATTTAGAATGGGAGGACCTGGAGGGCTTTTGGGAAATCATACGATGTTGAGCGCATCTCGATCTATACCGAAAGTAAAAGCTATGTCGTCTACGTATCGGTCTACAACGGTTTGCCTGATGAATAACTTAGGATCACGATAGTATATATCTCTATACTCTAGTCAGTGACTTTAAAATCAAGACCAGAAATGTATAGAAATAGGCTCGTTCAGTGTGTGTTTTAGTAGTGCTTAGATTGACTGAACCTTTTCGTAGCCACAGTGTTAGTAACCAAGGCTTCATGAGATAGTTCCAAGATTCGAAGTACCGCAGCTGCCTCTCATATAAGCACTACTCACCCTAAAGGTCGCCAACTTACCAAACTTCCAAGCTTCATGCGGCTTCCTGCTGGGAAATTTGATGGCTTTCATTCCCACATCAGGCAAATCTTGAACTACTCCAACAGTTGTGTTATGAACGTTATAACTTGGCTTTTGTCTTCTCTTGAGTTTAATCAACAGGTGCGGTTCTCGTTTTAGAATTGAGTCGGCGATGGACTCGAAGATATCTTCGATTTGAGAGATGACGCTGGGACCTTGACCAAAGGTTTGATCAGCCGGATAGTTAACGGCTGCTTCAGCAGGTATAACTCTATCATGAGTGAGTTTGTCTATAGTTTTTAACAGTAAATTACTAGTAGGAAGTGCCTCTCCACGAGGCTTGCATTCGTCTTGGAGGTCTAACTCCATTGTGAGTTCATGCTCAGTTAGTGAAACAGGACCAATGCAAGCCGACACATTCTTGTAGCCGATAGTTTCTACACGTTCTGAGTTAAGAGGTGTATGATCTATGGAAGTTTGAATGCGATCTTAAATTGAACTTCAACTTGATAGAGAGCAGGGCGTCCTAGGTAGGCAGAGAGAGGAGGAGGAGGAGAGTATCTTTGGTACCTGAGTGTATTTCGCTAAAAAGGGATTAGCGACGGGAGCTCCCGCTATCTAGATCTACTCTGTACTGTAAGTTAAATCGGGCAAATATTGTTCCGACTTGGGTTTAACAAACGGACCACCACCACCCACCTCCGACCATACATTACCTCCGGAGACGAAATGAATCGGCAGCCCGGCCTCCTTTTCACCGCTCAACTGTCTTCTTCAATTTGACCACCACTTGGTGCTCGCAGCATCATCTGGACAGCACTCTACGAATGTGAATCCGATTTCTAGAAAGGCGTGGACCTTTCTAAATTGTAACCATTATACACCAAACCAAACCTTGGTCAAGAGGCTTAATTGGTTGTTAGGTTGCCGATTTCTCCAATCAAGATGCCACCCTCGGGAATGATGCCGGGCAAAAAGGCACCGCTACCTGAACGTACAGACCACTCTCGATGGCGATTGTTAGATGATAAAGGGAGACAGACATGGCACTATCTAGAAAACGACGAGGATGCCAAAGAATGGCCTCAAACAACAGCCGACAAGTACTTCCTAGGCATACCAACGGTACACCAAACCAAAACTATTTAACTGTATTTTGACTAACACTATTAAGGATTTACCGATATTACAACCTGCCAAAACTCCTTTAGATGCTGTCAAGAATGGTCTGGACTTCTACAAAGAGTTACAGTTGCCTCCTGGGAATTGGGGCTGTGAATATGGCGGGCCAATGTTTCTACTCCCCGGTCTTGTTATCACCTGGACTGTTACAAATACACCAATTCCCGAACATATCGCAATTGAAATGAAGAACTACCTCTTTGCTCGGGCACATCCAGATGATGGAGGTTGGGGCCTGCATATCGAGGGAGAAACCACAGTGTTTGGAACAGCAACAAACTATACCGCCCTCCGTCTCCTAGGTGTTGATGCAGATGAGCCTCGTATGATCAAAGCTCGAGGGACGCTGCATAAATTGGGAGGGGCGAAGATGGGACCGCATTGGGCAAAGTTCTGGCTTAGTGTCCTGGGAGTGTGCGATTGGGACATTGTCAATCCTTGCCCACCAGAACTGTGGCTTCTACCCGACTGGGTGCCTATCGCTCCATGGCGATGGTGGATCCATATGCGACAAGTGTTTCTTCCCATGTCATTGGTTTGGTCGCAAAGATGGACATATCCAGAGACTCAAGTAGTTCGGGAATTACGCCAAGAGCTTTTCGTTGAGCAACATGCAACGATCAATTGGGGTAGCCATCGGAACAGTATCTGTGAAAAAGACAACTATCATAAGAAATCTGCTTTACTATTGTTTATTTTTTGGATTGTTGCTAATGTCTGGCAATATATCCAGCCTGTTTCCCTCAAGAAAAAAGCAGAGGACTGGGTGTGGAAGCTGATTCAAATGGAAGATAAGAACACTGATTTCTCCAATCTTGGTCCCGTCAACGCGACTATGAATCTACTTGTCTGCTTCATTAAGGAAGGACCGGATTCGTACTCCGTGCGACGGCATAGAGAACGAATGCACGATTTTTGTTGGATGAAAGATGAGGGAATGCTGATGAATGGCACAAATGGTGTTCAAAGTTGGGACACCGCTTTTAGTATACAAGCCGTCATAGATGCTGGTCTTGCCGAAGATCCCAAGTACAAAGACATGCTCATGAAGGCACTACAATTTTTGGATGATCAGCAAATCCGCGAGAATGTCGATGATCAGGCAATGTGTTATAGACAACAACGAAAAGGCGCCTGGGCCTTTAGCACCAAAGACCAAGGTTATGCCGTCAGCGACTGTGTTTCAGAGGCTCTCAAGGCCGTTCTCCTTCTCCAACGAACCCCAGGATATCCTACCCTGCTAGAAGACCAGCGTATCTTTGATGCAATTGACACACTTCTGACTTATCAAAACAAGACAGGGGGCTGCTCTTCCTATGAACCCCCTCGTGGGTCAGAAAAACTGGAAATGCTAAATGCGGCCGAGGTCTTCGGTCGTATTATGATCGAGTACGATTATCCAGAATGTACAACTGCGGTAGTGACTGCACTCTCGTTATTTTCGACGTACTATCCCGACTATCGCGCCCAGGATATCAAGTCCTTTAAATCTCGTGCTGTTGGCTACATACGCAATGCCCAATACCCTGATGGGAGCTGGTATGGAAGCTGGGGAATCTGCTTCACATATGCCGGCATGTTCGCTTTGGAAAGTCTTGCAAGCATCGGCGAAACATATGCCAACAGCGAGCATTCCCGAAAAGGCTGCGACTATCTAATCGCTCACCAAAGAGCCGATGGCGGCTGGTCAGAGTGTTATAAAGTTTGTTTATCCCTTTCATTGTGTCCTCTATCACCCCAGCAACATGATGAACAATCATAGCTTTTTAACCCTTAACGGTGTCACAACACCTTGAAGACCAAAAATAACAACTCTAATTTTTTCCTGACTGCTAAACCTCTTGAAGCCTCGACTACAAAAGAAATACAAGGGTTACACTAACACTCCACAGGCGTGCGAGCAAGGCAAATGGGTCGACCACCCCTCAGGCTCTCAAGTAGTAATGACAGCATGGGCGTGCATCGGTCTCCTTGAAGCCCACTACCCTGACCTCGAACCCATCAAGCGAGGCTTGAAGCTCATCATGAGCCGCCAACAACCAAACGGCGAATGGCTACAGGAAGCTATCGAAGGCGTTTTCAACAAGAGTTGCATGATCAGCTACCCCAATTATAAATTCATTTTCCCAATTAAGGCGCTGGGTATATTTGCGAATAGGCATGGGAATGCGGAGATTCATGGGAAGATGGAAAGATGATGCAAGAGATACTCTGGGGGGAGGGTGATAGTGAGTGAAATTAAAGACAGTTGTGCTATGGAGTTGACCTGTAATGTAAGGTCGTAGTATGGCTCTTAAAAGACATCAGATCTCGTCACGTCATAAAAGTTCAACTATAGGCAGTCTTTCTTATAAATAATATAGCTAAATATATATATATATATATATATAAACTTTTTACATAAATGGCCAATCCTATATACATCAATTGGAGACTGAAATTGTTGTCGGCAATACGCGTTCCGGCTGAGATGCCCAATCCATCAATGCACTGAAGTCGTTACAGATGTGCAATACGCCAGTGTGTGTAATCCGCTGTTCATTGCCCTCCTGATGCCCCTCCACAGTTGAATCGGCGTGGCACATGAGGGCTTGGCGTACTTTGTTAAAACAATGTGAGATGTGCTCTCCCCAAGTGAAGTAATTACCATCCCATTCTTCTTCTAGTTGTTGACGGGAATATCCAGACTGTAGCTTTCCGAACTGTTCAAAGATCGCGGTCTATGACCACAAGTCAGAGAAGCCTTAGAACTACTTGAATGGCGCTCTTACCAAACAGTGAAGATGATGAAGGCCAGATATTACGAAGAGTTCATCCTTCCCAGCCTTGAAAGGACTTTGTCGCCCCTGCCCATCATATGGGGATGCTACAACAAAGGCTGTTCTTGATATCAATGGTATGCTCCAACATGATATATCTATATTCTTACCATTTGTCAAGGTTTTCCAGGAAGCAACGGTTTTGTTGAAGGCTGTTGGGTTATCGAACACCTCAGCAGAAAACGTATATGCGTCAGGACCTGAGGTCCAAAGTGTTGGGCGCGAACTGATATCTAGGATATCAACAGTCAGCTTTAGATCATCTTCTGGTTTGAGACACTTACCTGAAGGAACGAAGCCACTGAGATCACTTCCAACCAGGAGATGGTGTTGGACGCACTCTGGCCTGGATATCGTTCCCATCCGTTGCACTACAAGAGTCATTACTACTCCGGTACCAACCAGGACGAGTAGATCTAAAAGTGGCCTCCAGAGTGCCGAACGATTGGCCGACTTTGATAACTTTCGAGTTGTAAGTTCGTCATGATATTCGCCTTCCGTATCCTCCATGCTACAATCTTTATTGGTTGGATTCAACAGCTCTTCATTACTGTCTATGCTACCACCTCTACTCTTCTCGGGGGAGTGAGTTTTTGAAAATTTGAAGGCCATTGTGCTTTGCAGGGAATTGTCTGGAAGTCCTAGTGCTCTATGTGAAAAGAATGGTATCTCAGTCGACTAGGGCTTGGGCCAAGAGTGGGAAGCTCGACCATTACAAGTGGAGAAGACGACGGCAATTTCCTGGTTATTGTTTAGGTTAGCATTTTCCGGTTCAATCCATAATATTCCTCATATTGCCTTTAGATCCGGTACCCGTGATCATAACTACTCATTAACACTCTGGAAGATCTGGTACTTTTCGACCCGAGGAACTGATTGTTGAACCTAAACCCGGATAAACTTTAGTCAGAGCCACAGGAATTTTCCGGTTCCGTACAGAAGACTCATCGTATACCCCTTTCAAAAGTCGTTGCTATGTAACCGCGTTGCTTGTTAGATTTTGGAGAGTTTTGGATCCATGGATTTTCGATCCGGGACCCTCTTACTGATAGCTGAATTTGGAACGGGTAGCTATTAATTGGAGCTAGCTGGTGGATGCTAAATTACCTATGACGTATATTGCTGCAAAATCTATCCGAAACTCCCATCATTAAAGTTACCGTATAAACATCCAGAGAGAATGAAGTCACATAGCAGAAGCGAAACTAGGACAGGTTTACAACTTCAGCTCAAAATCTTCTACATATCCACACTTTGACACTTCGAACTTTCAAGGTAGGATTGTAAATATTGGTTGCATAGGTAGAAAGCTGATGAGTGCTTAAATATAGTTTCAAACCAGCAAAATGCGTTTCAACTCTCTTTTTGCCATCGCTTTCGCAGCTACCTCAATCACGGCAGCCGCTGTACCATATGAACACCTTGCTAGACAAGAGGCTACAAACCCAGCCCATCGTTAAGAGGCTGCAAACCTAGCTGATCGTTAAGAGGCTATAAACCTAGCTAGTTGTTAGGAAGTTGTAAATCTAGCTAATTGTTAAGAGGCTACAAACCCAGCTTGTCGTCAAGAGGCTGCAAAACTAGCTGGTTATCAGGAAGCTGTAAACGTAGCTAGTTGTTAGGAAACTGTAAACGTAGCCAGTTGTCAAGAAGCCGCAAACCTAGCCGGTCGCGAGTTCTAAATGAAACACATCTATTAAGCTGGCCGCCGAAAAGGTGCTTTAGAAATCGCGTATCTAAGCTTGATACATGAGTCTGCAATTTGAGGTGGTTAGTGCTAGAAAGTAGAAGGTTGTAGGGTGGTTTTCTTTCTGTTTGTGGGGTGCTTGAATCTCACTTTTATCAAAATTGAAAAACTATCTTTCCAGACAATGATTGAATGATTGCTTCTTTGGCCAATCGATATCCCTAACAGCCCACCGGGTAATGAATTGGGTCCTCATATTTCGCACTGTTTCGATTACTTAAGACAAGCAGTTTTGTGTCATGCTTATATATCATTGGAGCCGTGGGTCGAAGACGATGGTGTAACAAGAAAGCCGAAGGGCTCATCTGGATGGGGTACGCTTCATCAATGTAGAAGTTGGGACAAGGTTTTTAAATGGGTAGACATTCATGCATACCCTGGGAATGATTATCAATAGAATGTCATCAATGTGAAAGCTTTTGATGATTTGCGGCCAGAACGCTTTGCCCCGTTGATTATTTCACATTAGCTAAATGGTTAATTCACACTAGCAATGGCTAGGACCACACTAAGAGCTCTTGCTTCAGATGAGATTCCTTAGGACCCTAAGCATATATTCAATGGTGTTTTAAATGCTTAGCAGCTCAAGAGGGGATTAGAAGAGTAATGAAAGTAGCTTTTGTATAACATACTAAATTCTTAAAACTAGAACGGATGCTTTAGCGTTAGCTTCACTGCGGTTTGATCTTAATCTCTTATTTCGATCAAGTATTCAAATTTATTAAGCGCACTTGTCGAAGATATAATAGCGCTCAAAAGCCAAAACCATAAAAACTGCACTTACTGAGAAAAATGAAAAGTGAGGAGAGGAGGGGAGGTTAGAAATTACCAACCTTAGCTTAGTCAGTTAGTCCCACAAACAAAGTCTGGGAAGAACCAACCCCGCATCCGAGCGCATAATGCGGCCGCTTCACCCCGCATCAAATCAGAAAGATTCTGGGAGACGAGATTTCCTCTAATTGAATAGTACAATACAATAATACAACACAATGGCCAAATCCAAAGCGAAACGGAAGCAGCAAGAGCTTCAGAATGGTCCCTCTGCGAAGAAAATCAAGACCTCGATTGTCACGCCGCCTCCAGACACTGCGGAATACAAAACAATTAGCTCTCTTGGGTTGGAGGAAGCAGATCTGGAAATCACAATTGAGACTCTCAACATACTCGCCGAGCACCCCAGCGTAATTAAATCAAAAGCATGCAAGGATCTAAGAACATCCGTCTACGAGTTTCGCCAAGCTTGCACCACCGGCCTCAATGCTGGAGGTAAGTCGAGTTCTGCTGGATTTGCCACCATCCTAACTGACAAACTTCAGGAGATTCGAACCTCACGGCACGGGTGAGTGGTGCGCTGGCAGATGAGTTGTATACCGAGGCGCGAGTTATGCTCGCTGAAATGCGCATTCGAGGGAAGGTTCCGAAGCTGGGAGCGCTGTGTCGATGGGTGCGAGATCTCGACGTGGTTAGTGGGTTGGCTGAGCAATTGGATGCCAATGGACGAAAGAGAACTACAAGAGACGAAGAGTTACTTGTCGTTCTGGATGCTATATTGCGACTGACTGGGCCCATCGATTACTCAATGGACGGACCGATCGTAGATGGACCCATACATCCAAGAAAGGCTTGGGATCTTCGAGAAAGTGCCGAGAGGAAACAAACATATAGTACTGTCCTCGACAAGAGTATATTTTCATGTTTGTCGGAAGACATCACTTCAAAATTTCGAATTATTGAAACTACGCCAGGTCTCGAACGAAAGCCTGCAAATTTACATCCAGCAATTCTACATGCATCTAGAGATGACGCAATTTCTCTTTCATCAGATGCACCAAAATCAACACATCACAAGCACCCATTGGTACCCAATTTGCATCTTTTGAAGGACATCTTATCTTCTCAAGAATGCACCCAGATAATTGCAGCCGCAGAAAAAATAGGATTTACTCCAGACGCACCGATTCGTGGCGAGGGAGAAGAGAACAGCATCTTAGCTCATAACTTCTACTGGGTAGTCGACAATGCATTCAATGAGAAGCTGTGGAGTCGAGTTAGAGGCTTTGTGCCAGAAAATGTGAATGGGAAAAAGGTCCGAGGGTTGAATCGAAGGTTCAGGGTATATCGTTATGTACCTGGAGCAGAATATCGTGCTCACATTGGTGAGTAACCCTCTGACGATATGAAAGCAAGTACTTACCATTCGAACAGACGGTGCATGGCCTCCCTCCTCTATCGAACCTACCACTGACAAGTATATCTATGATGCCTCCCCACCCGATGCAAAACAATCCTCTTTGCTCACATTTTTGATATACTTGAATGATGAATTTGAGGCAGGTGAAACTACATACTTCTTACCTAGCGCAAAGGAAGGAAGCATGAATGCATATTCCATCAAACCGATTCAAGGTAGTGTGGCAATGTTTCCTCATGGCGAGACCGAGGGAAGTCTACTACACGAGGGTACCGGAGTGCGGCAGATTGGCAAACCGTCCGCAAAGTATGTTATTCGGACAGACGTTCTATATGACGTGGATCCGAGTCCCTAAAATGAAAATTGTCACATGTGCAAAGTCCATTGATCCCCTTTGATTCTTTTCTATGGTAAGTATGCATGATGCACACATATTACCTCACGCGTTGGTGACCAGTTTTTCCTTGCTTCGGCGGTACTCTCGGCCCGCAGGTTTTGACTCGCCTGGTATAATAGAGGCTAAACCGATATTGCGGTTGAAGGTACAGTAATATACCCCAAACGAATGCGGGGTCCCCAGACGCCTTACCAAGAAATGCAAATGCGGAATTCTTCTCCAAAGTATATCCACCATGTGATCAGCCGCCGTGCAGATCAAGACTTTGAATACCCAGATTGGACAATGCCAAGGTAGGTAGAAAGTTGACAAGAAATTTTTGGACCACGATAAATGTTGTGCATAGTTTTTCCGGCAATTGATTAATCCCGTCTTCTAAATTGTAGGTGCCGGTATAAGTTCAGAGTCTTTCCCGGTACACCTCCCTCATGTCTATTTTGCATTCTCTCAATCCCATTTGCTTGGTCTTGATTTTCGTTTCCATACAAGATGATGCAAAAGTTTGCTCTCCCAATATTGGCACTTGCTGCTTCTGTTTCGGCGGCGGCGGGCGATGGAGATTGGAAAGCAGCCTATACCAAAGCAAATACAGCTTTGGCAAAGTTAACACAGGCAAACAAGATCTCACTGGTGACGGGAGTTGGATGGGAGAAAGGGCCATGTGTTGGAAACACCGCGGCAATTTCTTCGATTGGATACCCAGCGTTGTGCTTACAAGATGGACCACTAGGGTATATATAGCCATGTTACGGAGCTTGAATCCAGCTGATTTGGGCTAGAATTCGCTATGCGCAGCAAGTTACGGCCTTTCCTGCTGGAATTACGACGGGTAGTACATGGGATACGAGCTTAATGTATGGGAGAGGATATGCACTAGGTACGCTATATTGTTGAGATTGCAATCATTGATTCATTGGGATTTATTCTTTCGAATAGGGGCGGAAGCAAAGGGTCTTGGAATCCACGTTCAGCTCGGCCCAGTTGGAGGCCCTCTTGGGAAGATTCCAGCGGTAAGACATCATGGCATAGATTGTTTAGAAAATACTGAAGTTGGACCAGGGAGGCCGCAATTGGGAAGGATTTTCGAATGATCCTTACTTGTCAGGAGTCGCGATGGCTACGGTATGGCAACAGCTCATCAAGTTTTGTCTTTGCTCACATGATTTAGACTGTCAATGGAATGCAAGCAGCTGGCGTGCAAGCTTGTGCGAAGCATTACAGTATGTTTAAACAATTACTTTCTTCAGAAGCTTGATCCTAAAATCATGACAGTTGGCAACGAGCAAGAAAAAGAGCGAGATACGATCAATAGCGTGATAGACGACCGCGTCAACCACGAATTGTATCTCTGGCCATTTGCAGAAGCAGTCAAGGCTAATGTCACATCTGTTATGTGCTCTTACAACAAATTTGGAGGTTCTTGGGCCTGTGAAAGCAATGAACTGCTGACATCCTTACTCAAGAACGAGCTGGATTTCCAAGGCTATGTAATGAGTGATTGGGCAGCTCAACACACGACGGTTGGAAGTGCAAACGCTGGTCTAGTAAGTTTATCACGAATAATAAGTATGCTGTCTGCTCCCTTAACTAATGGGAAAACAGGATATGACTATGCCTGGTGACAATTTCGGGAACAATCAATTCCTGTGGGGGCAAAATCTGCAAAATGCCGTATCAAACGGTCAGGTTCCCCAATCTCGACTAGACGATATGGCAAGACGTATTCTTGCTGCATGGTACTTTGTCGGCCAAGATTCAAACTATCCCAAGGTCACTGGCTGGACTTCTTGGAACGGTGGCAAAGGAGGGCCAAATGTTCAAGGGGATCACAAAAACGTTGCGAGAGCGGTTGCCCGAGATGGAATCGTGCTTTTGAAAAACGACAAGAACGCGTTGCCATTAAAGAAGCCTGCGAGTCTAGCAATTATTGGTAGTGACGCTATTGTCAACCCAGCAGGCCCAAATGCCTGTGTGGACCGAGGCTGTAACACTGGAACTCTAGCTATGGTATATCTAAACTTCTCTTTCAGATTTCAAATAAATGTAAAGCTGACTTCAACTAGGGCTGGGGATCTGGAACCGCAGAT
>Ga0247812_10001291_pt1 | contig 14228 bp, 13 predicted proteins | sample UWRJL149409B1_FD_178011 | JGI IMG/M metagenome (GOLD analysis project Ga0247812, IMG submission 178011) | Plant litter microbial communities from Arlington Agricultural Research Station in Wisconsin, United States - UWRJ-L149-409B-1 | ecosystem: Environmental > Terrestrial > Plant litter >...
TGCGCGAGGGCGAGATCGCCGAGCAGCCGGGTGGGGGCGTCGCCGCCCCATCGCTCGAATGCCTTGGCGCACCACACACTGTCGGGGCGATCGGGATGAAACGGCTCGCCGAGCGCGCGCGCCAAATCCGCGCGGTCGTCGAGGCGGCCGTCGAAGACGATCGTTTGGCTGCCGTCGGCATGCTGCCGGGGCTGGACGTCGCCCAAATCCTGCGGGGCGAGGATGCGCTGGCGAAAGACAACACCGACCCCGTCGCCCCGCCATATCCGCGGCTCCGCTATGCCAGGGGAGCCGAGCGCACTGCCGAGCGCGGAAAGGCTTTCCCTGGAGACCGGACTCCGATCGAACCGGACGATCCCAGCAAACCCGCTCAAGGCAACCGCACTCTTGCGCGTCCCATCAGCTCAGGCCGCTGATCACCCCATGTTCGGTATTCCAACTAATCTTTTGCGCGTTGGAAATCTTCTCGAGCGCGATCATGCGCGGCGCGCTCCATGCCGCGTTGCCCCGCGTTTCGTCGCTCTGGGTCCCGCAGCCGTGGCTTGGGTCGCGTTCGATTTCCGACATAAAACTCCCTTTTCTTTCTGGGGTGATACCAGAGGCACTGCGCCAGTCAATGCGCGAGGCCGGTTCAGTCGAGTTGCTATTTGATAGCGGGGAATTGCTGCTCGGCGCTCGCGATGGCGTGCCACCCAAGCGCCGCCGCCGGACCCACTAGATGAACGGCAGCTATTGGGAACACGTCTCGATCATGTGAGCGACCGAACCTGAGGTGCAATGCTGCCGACCTGCGCAAGGAAGCTGGAATGGTGGGTTTCGGCAAGGGCAGCCGTACCAGCGCGGGCCCTGGAAAGGCTCGAGTTGGTCGACATCCGTGGATGGCCTCATCGCCGTGAAGAAGACCCATACCGGGCCATTCATGACCTCCTTGTCACGCCTCGAAATCGGCCCCTTGTTCAGGTTTCGATTCGGCCTGGCCGCGATCAGTGTGACCGATACGGGCTCCGGTGCGTTGTTCTATTGACGATGCCCGGTGAGGAAACGCGATGACGACATACCCCTTGAGCGAACCGGCTACGATCCACTCGGTCGACGGGTCTGGTGCCCCAACCCCAGACATCCTGGGGCAAGGAACGCTAGAAGACTGTGTGGCTATCGTTGCCGGTCTATCCGCAGATAAACAAAAATCTATTTCCATTCAAATGGATGGCCTCGACCTGCAGTTTGGTCCTACAGAAATTGGCGAACTCCTGCACTTCCTACGCGAGGAAAGCGCAGGGCTTTCGAACAACGAGATTATCGAAATAAAAAGTTCCCGTCCGTGATTGCCCGTTAGCCGGCCTTGCACTCGTGCTCCATGTCGGTGGGCGGATCCTTTCATACAGGCATGAACGACGCCTGCGTTGACCCATAAGGCGACACGCAGGCCGCTTAGCTTGCTACCCAAAATCCACCGTTGGTTCATAATCCGAATTATGCCTGGATCGGTCTCAAATCTAGCGGTAGCTTCAGGCGCAAGTGTTCGGTCAATGGCCCTGCCGCACATGGCCGCCGATTTCCAATCGGAATTTCTGCGCATCCATCTCCAGCGGGATATCCGCCCAATGCCAGCGCACGCAGAATTGATCATTGGGCGTAAAGACGCCGCGATCGAACACCTCCATCGGCGTTTCCAGCAGGGGCGGCCGATTGCGCTGGACGATCATCGCCTTCTTTCCGGCAAAGTCTGCAGCGATCGGCCGTTCTTCCGCGCCCTGAGCGAGCATCAGCCGGACGCGGGACGGGGTCGCGGCGGCGGCGATCGCCCCGCCTCCGGCCAGGCCGCCCAGCGCGAGCAGCCTGCGGCGGGCCAGCCGCGACGCCAGCAGGGAGTCCAATCTATCCATCGAACATTCCTTTCTCCGCGGCAGGCCAGAGCACCCATGGGACGGGCATCATCGCATGAGCAGCCCGGCCGCGGCCAGGGAAAGCAGCAAGGCCATCAGGGTGGCGAATCCGATGATCGCCACTGGCACCATCCCACTTCCCGAGAGCGCGGCGAGCGGCGCGCGAATGCCGGTGGCGGCGACCGCAGCCGCTAGGAAGAAAGTGGCGCCAAATTGCGCGATTTGAGCGGCGAGCGGCGGGACCAGTCCGAGCGAATTGGCCACCGCCAGCACGAAGAAGCCGATCACGAAGCCGGGCAGCGCGCGGCCGCGCCCGCCGCCGTCTTCGGACGGATAGAGCCAGACGAGGATCGCCAGCACCGGGCCCAGCAGCGCCACCCGCGTCAGCTTGACGATCGCGGCGATCTCGCCGGCGGGCTGCGAATAGGAATAGCCCGCGCCGATCGCCTGCGCGACATCGTGGATCGCCGCGCCCAGCATGAAACCCGCCTGGCGATCGTCGAGACCGAGGGCATGGGCAAGGATCGGATAGAGAAACATCGCCAGCGCGCTCATCCCAGCGATCACCACCAACACCTGCGCGAGTTGCGCGGCGCCGATCCGGCGCTCGCCCAGCGCGGCGGCCACCGCCAGCGCGGCGGAGGCGCCGCAGATCGCCACGCTGGCGCCTGCAAGCAGCCCGAAGGACGAGCGATCGCCCAGCAGCCGCGCCATGGCGATGCCGGAAAGGAGGGTGATCGTCAGAATCCCAGAGATCGCGAGCAACGCCACCGGTCCGAGATCGGCCATTTGGCCCAAAGTGACGCGCGCGCCAACCAATACGATGCCCCAGCGCAGCAAGGTCCGCGACGCGAAATCGATCCCCGGCGCCAGCCGCGCATCCGCGCCCAGGAAATTGAGCGACAGCCCGCTCATCAGCGCCATTAGCGTGAGCGGTGCGCCATAATGATCGGAAAGATAGCCGGCGGCGAGCGTGGCGGCCGCCACCACCCACAGGCCGCGGACATGATCGCGCCACGCGCGCGGCGGCTGGGGCTCGATATCGCCATAGAGATCGGCCGCCATCGGCAGCGGTGTCCCGATGCTCAACGCGCTATTCCCGGAGCGGCCGGGCGGACGATCCTAATCGACCAGCGCATGGGGTTCACGGGGGGCGGCACGATGGCGATGGGCCACCATGCGATCGTGCAGGCGGGCGACGATCCGGCTGCCGGTCTTTTCGAACAGCGTGGGGAAAAAGGCATGCACCAGGGCGGCAAAGCCGGCGAAGAGCAGCATGCGGGCAAAGAACAATGCGCTTCCCAGATGCTGCGGATAGCTTTCCCCGACGCTGCGGGGATGGGCCAGGAAAAGACGCTCGAACATTTTCGCTCCTCGGATGCTGAGGAACGTATAGACGGGGAAGGGAGAAATATGCTTTCTCTTTGCTATGCCACCGGCGGAAAATCTGTAATCTTATTCTATCAGGAAGAGTGAATGGAGAATATGAATCTCGACAGGATCGATCGACGGATCTTGGACATCCTCCAGAATGATGCGACGCGCTCAGTGGCAGAGATCGCCGAAGCGGTCGGCCTGTCCGCCACGCCCTGCTGGAAACGGATCAAGCGGCTGGAGCGCAGCGGCATCATCCAGAATCGTGTGGCGATCCTCGATCGCGAAAAACTGGCGCTGGGCGTGACCGTGATCGTCGCGATCCGCACTGCCAGCCACAGCGACGAATGGCTCAAGACCTTTTCCGAAGGGGTCTCGCTCATCCCCGAGGTGGTCGAATTCTACCGCATGAGCGGGGATGTGGACTATATCCTGAAGGTCGTGGCGCGCGACATCGCCGATTACGATCGCATCTATCGCAAGATCAGCAAGGTGACCGATCTCCACGATGTCAGCTCGTCCTTCGCGATGCAGGAGATCAAATCGACCACCGCGCTGCCGCTGCTGGATTAGGCCGCGATACCCGGCTCATCGCATCGTCAGGATGGCATCGATCATGTCGATCGCATCCCAGAGATTGCCCAGCCGCAGATTTTCATCTTCGCCATGCTGGTTGTTGTCGTGATTCCCCATCGCCAGCGTCACGCTCGGGACCTCCAATACGTCGCGCAGCATGTGGAGCGGCAGGCTGCTGCCCAGCGTGGGGATCACCACGGGTGGCCGCAACCGGCCGATCGCTGTGCGGACATCACGCGCCAGCGGATGGTCGATCGCGATCCGCTCTGCATTATAGCCGCCATCGCTCGTGACCTGCGCGACGCGCGGATGATCGCGGCGCTCCTCGGCGGTCGGCAGCCGATCGACCACGAAGAAGCCCTGGGTGCGGACATGCGCGACCAGTTTCTCGAACTGGCGACGATGGTCGTTGCCGAGCACCAGGCGCATGTCGAGCGTGGCCGTCGCACGGGAGGGAATGATCTTGCGGGCGGCGGCGCCGACGTCGGCGCTGCGAATGCCGTCGATGTTGAGCGAGGGCCGGTTGATCAGTTCCGCGAGCCGCGCGCCGCCGCCATCGGTGGTGCCGAGAAGCAGATCGTGCTTCAGGCGTTCTTCCATGGCCGGCACGGCCGCGACCGCGGCGGCGTCCGCGGGCGACAGAGGTGCGACATCATCGTAGAAGCCGGCGATCCGCACCCGGCCGTCGGCATCCTGCATCGAGGCCAGAAGCCGCGCGAGCGCCATGGCGGGATTGGGTGCCCAATTGCCATAATGCCCGCTGTGCAGCTCCGTATCCGCGCCGAAGACGGTAATCGTCGCGCCCGCCACGCCGCGCACGCCGAGCGCCAGCTGGGTCGCCCCCGAAGCGTCGGCCGGCCCGTCAACGAGAATCCAGCCGTCCGATTTCAAGATATCCCGGTGCAGGCGCAGCAATTCGGGAAGCGAGCGCGAACTTGCTTCCTCGTCGCCCTGGAACACGATCTTGAGATTGAAGGAGGGTTTCGCGCCACGCGTCTTGAGTGCGCCCACCGCATTGAGGATGGCGACCACCCCGGCCTTGTCGTCCGAAGCGCCGCGCGCATAGAGACGCCATTCGGGCCCAGGCGCCGCATAGGATGCCGAGACGGGCTTGCCCCCGCGGTCGGCGCGGGCGGACAGCAGAAGCGGCGCGAAGGGCCGGGTGACGCGCCAATTTTCTTCGGCCACCGGCTGGCCATCGTAATGCGCATAGAGGACCAGGGTGCGCGCGGCGCCGGGCACCCGCCATTCGGCGAAGACCAGCGGCGGCGCGGTGCCGTCCGCGCTTTCGAGCAGTCGGGGCGTGAGCCCGCGTCTCGCGATCATCGCCGCGATCCGCTCGGCGGTCCGCCGCAGCCCCGCCGGATCGGCTGCGACGCTGGGGATGGCAGCCAGCTCGCTGAGCTCGGCCAGACTTTGCAGGCGGATCGCCGGCGTCGGCGCCGCGCCGGCGGGGGCGGTCCCCACCAGCAGCGAAGCCGCCGCCATGGCTGCGGATGCGGCGAACGGGGCGATGCGCGGGATCACGGCTTCAGCAGGATCTTGCCGACGACCTCGCGGTCCTCGAGCATGCGCTCGGCCTCCGCAGCCTCTTCGAGCGGCAGGATGCAATCGATCAGCGGGGCCAGCCGGCCTTCGGCCAGGAGCGACAGGAGCGCGGTCAGATCGTCCCTGTGCCAACCGTCCGAACCGATGATCTGCTGCTCGAAGCTGAAGAGATAGCGCAAATCGGTGGTCACGGCGTGGCCCGCCGTGGCGCCGCAATTGAGGATGCGGCCGCCCTTGCTCAGGCAGCGCTGGGTGGCCTCCCAAGTGTCTCCGCCGGTGAAATTGACCGCGACGTCCACGCCGCCTTCGCCCGAGAGCCGGGGCTTGCCCAATATCGCCTTCACTCCGGATGCAATGTCGGTCTTGCTGTAATCGATCAGGTGATCCGCGCCGATCTCCGCCAAGCGATCGAGCTTGGAGGTGCTGGACGCGCATGCCACCACCGTGGCGCCGGCGAGCTTGGCCAGTTGAACGCAGGCCGCGCCCACCCCGCCGCTGGCCCCGAGCACCAGCACGGTTTCGCCCGCCGCAACGCGGCCGCGCGTGATCATCATGCGATGCGCCGTGCCATAGGCAAGCGGCAATGCCGCCGCGGCGTCGAGATCGACAATGTCGGGCACGGCAAGGAGCTGGCCGGCGGGCACGCGGACCAGTTCCGCGCGGCCGCCATCCAGCGTTTCGCCGATCATCACCGGTCGGTCGCCCAGGATGACCGGATCGACAAGCACCCGATCGCCCAGCCTCCAGCCGGGGACGCGATGGCCGACGCTCTCGATCACGCCCGCAATGTCGGACCCCACGATCACCGGCAGCGGAATGGTGATGCCGGGCATGCCGCGGCGGGTGAAGATATCGTGATAGTTTAGCGCGGTGGCGGCGACGCGCACCACGACGTCGTCAGCCCCGGCGACCGGGGCGGGGTGATCGGTCACCATCTGGAGCATGTCTCGGCTGCCATGGCCGGTCGTAAGCAGTGCACGCATCGCGAATTCTCCTGTCAGGCGCCAGTGGCGAGGGTGGCGCGGCCGATGGCGACGAGCTTGCCGCCGGATTCGATCTCGACATCGACGATCGCGACGGTGCGCCCGACGCGGCGGACCATGGCGGTCGCGGTGAGTTCGGCGCCGGCGGCAGGGCGCAGGTAATTGACCTGCAGATTCATCGTCGGGACGACATGATCAACGGCGCGCGATGCTGCGAAGGTGGCGGTGGTGTCGATCAGCGCGGCGATCGCGCCGCCATGCGCCTGTCCCGCGCCTTCGGCGCGTTCGGCATTGCCGCCCGCGGGCGCGGCGACCATCAGCAGGACGGGTTCGGTCACAGGCGGGACGGAGACCGCGCGGAAACCGAGCAGGCGGTGGATCGGGCTGGTGTCGAGCAGGGCCTGGATGCCCGGGAGGGAGTGGAGATCATGATCGCTCATGGCGCTTTCCTTTCGATGAAGCGGAGAAACAGGCCGCCCGCGGCAGATGCGGGCACGAGCAGCGCTCCATGGGTCTCGACGAGGGCGATATCGGGGTGAAAGCTCGCGCGGCAGGCCTCGATCGATGCGACCGCGATCGTCAGCCCGATGCCATAGCCGGCATCGCGGGCGAGAGGCGGCGCAAAATCACCGAACCGGGAAGCGGCCTCGTCATGGCTCAGCAGTTCGATCGGGGCGATCCCGGCGGACAGGTGCGAAAACATCGCTTGGTCCGCGTCGGGATCGGCCGAAAGAAAGGTGGCGCCGACGATGTCCTGCGCGGTATTCGCATGGCGGGCGTAGGCCGGGATGAAGATCGTTTCGGGCCGCCGGTGCGCCACGAGAAACGGCGTGGGAAAAATGTCCGCCGTCTCGAGATAGGCGAAATCACTGTCGGTCTCCGCAGCGCTGCCGTCCGGCAGGAGGACGGCACGGCGCGCGCTGCCGATCGGGGTCATCGCCACGCCGCTTGCCGCCAGCGTCGCGCGATCCGCGACCAGATCCTGCGATCTGAAGGCCAGGGTGGCCAGGCCTTCACCATAAGCGAAGCGCGCCATCCAGCGCGCCCGATGCGGCGCGATCATTTCCTCGATCCGGCCGAGCAGTTCCACATAGGTGGTGCCGAACCCGACCAGGCGATTGGCCGAGCCGAGCGCGAGATGGTGCATGACCGGCGAGACCTGAAAGCCGAGCGCCGTCCAGATTTCTCCGGCGCGCGCCAGATCGCGCACGGCGACGACGACATGGTCCAGCGGGCGCACCGCGGAAATGGAGTGGGTCACATTCTGTCCTCTTCCCGCCACTCTTGCGGGGCGATGGGCAGGGGGAGCAAGGGCAGCGCGCGATCCAGGTCCGATGGCAAAGAGCTTGTGTCGGGTCGCAATGCCCGACCCGCATGGCCGCGCCTACAGCACCTGACCGGCGCGGGCGGCGGCGCGATTGATCGGGCCGCGCAACGCCAGCATCGCGCCGGCCGCGGCGGCGGTGACGATGGCCAACACCAAGAAATATCGGCCATAGCCGAGCGGCGCCGCGAAGCGCGCGACCCAGCCGGCGCCATAGCCGCCCAGCCCCAGCGCCACGGTATAGAAGGCCCCCATCACCATGGCGACCAGCCGGCGCGGCGCCAGCCGGTAGACCAGCCCATAGGTCATCGTCCATGCCGCCACTTCGCCCACGCCGAGCAGAACTACGGCGCAGGCTGGGACGATCCACGAGCCCTCCGCCCCCGCCCAGCCGGTCCAGGCGAGCAGCACCAGCCCGGCCGCGCCGAAGCCGAGCGCCACAGCATATTTCGCCGGCGCATCGGGCTCGCGGCCATGCGCCGCCAGCCTGGCCCAGAGCCAGGCGAACCCGGCGGGGGCGACGATCAGCGCCGCGGCGTTGAACGAGGTATACCATTGCACCGGGATGACGAAGGTCCCCACCGTGCGATTAACGCCCTGATCGATCATCAGCAGGACGCTGCCGAAGATCTGCAGCGCTCCGACATGGAACAGGCAAAGCGCGCCGGCGAACACCGCGAGCAGGCCGACCCGGGTGGCCGCTGCCCCGGTGTATTCGTCGGGATCTGCGGCGGAGGGTGCGAGGCGCGCGGGAGCCGGTCCCAGCAGCCGGCGATTCAGGGCGGTGAAGGCCAAGGCGGCGAGGGCCATGCCGATGGCTGCCGCGCCGAAGGCGGGCGGCCAGCCCAGCGGGGTCACCAGCGCGCCGGAAGCCAGGCCGGCAACGACCGCGCCGACATTGATGCCCATATAATAATAGCTGTAGCTGCGCTCGCGATGCGGCGCGTCGGCACCGAAAGCATCGCCGAAGACGATGACCGCGGTGGATTTCATCAGTGCATTGCCCAGGACGATGCACGCCATGGATCCCCAGAAAGCCGCCATCGTCGCGGTCGAGGGATCGCCCATGCCCGCCCCCTGGCGCGCGGATACCCAGGTCAGCACGGCATAGCCCACCGTCATCAGAATGCCGCCCAGGACGATCGCCGCCCGGTGACCGATCAGCCGATCGGCGGCCAGGCCGCCCAGCAGCGGCAGCGCATACATCAGCCCGAAGAAGATGCCGACGAACCCCAAGGCCCGCGGTTCGGTCCAGCCCAGTCCGCCACCCGCCGATGGTGCGGAAAGGAACAGCACCAGCAACGAGAGCGTGGAATAAAAGGCATAGCGCTCGAAGAATTCGAAGAGGATGATGAGCCGCGCGCCGGCCGGCAGGGATTTTCTGCGCGCGCCCTCTGGCCGAGGCGGATCTTCGATGGCGGCCATGGGCACCGGATCATTCCCTTCGATCGGACGCCCGGGCCGTTACCCCTCGCCAGCGGACGACCCTCCACAGCGCGATCCGGGCTGGCAAGCGGTTTTGCGCCATCCACCCGCGATCACATGTTTTCGGACGGTCCGCACACATCCCGCCGCGCGCAACGATATCGCGGCCGATCGCACAAGCGCACCGCGTGGACGGACCGGCGCCGACTGGCCATCACGACAACGCACCGTCCATTTTCCAGTAAGGCAGAATCCACCATGAACCCCACCCGCGCCGCCGCGGCGATGTCCCCGTCCTGCTCGCGATCGGGCAATCTGGGCGACATCGTGAAGACCGATGCGCCGGACGGGGCATATATCGATCTTGCCGACGCGCGGCGCTATGCGCTGGCCGAGATCGATCATCGGGCAGGCCGCTTCGCGCGTGGGATGGTAGATCGCGGCTTCGAACGCGGCGCGCGCGTCGCGATCATCGCAGATAATGGCGCGCCGCTGATCATCGCCTATCTCGGCCTGATGCGGGCCGGGCTGGTGCCGGTGATGGTCAATCACAAATTGCCGGTGGCGACGATCGCCTTCATCCTCGCGGACAGCGGCGCACGCGCCGTCCTTGCCGACGCCGCCCATGCGACGCTAGTGCCGCCGGGCGTGGCGCGGCTGACGCTGGATGCAGGCGACGATCTGCTGGGCGCCACGCCGCTGCCGCCTGTCCGCCCGGCGGCGGGCGAGACCGCGGAGATTCTCTACACCTCCGGCTCGACCGGCCGCCCCAAGGGCGTGCCCCTCTCGCACGATGGCCAGATCTGGGCGATGGACCGGTTCCTGGCCATATCGGACCAGCCCGAGCGCACGGTGATCGCGGCGCCAGCCTATCACATGAACGGCCTCTTCTTCTCGGCGATCAGCCTGGCATTGGGATCGCTGATCCTATCGCTGCCGCGGTTCGATGCCGGCGCCTATTTGCGCGCCGTGGCCGAATATCGCTGCACCTTGCTGAGCGGCGTGCCCACCATGTTCGTGCTGATGGCGCGCGAGCGCGAGTTGCTCGACACGCTCGACCTGTCCAGCGTGCGCGACATCATCATCGGTTCGGCACCGCTGAGCGCCGCCGTGACGGAGCGGCTGGGGGCCGTCTTCGCGAACGCCAGCGTGCGCAACAGCTATGGCACGACCGAGACCGGACCGGCGATGTTCGGCCCGCATCCCGATGGCCTGCCGCGTCCTCCCCTGGCCATCGGCTATCCCTATCCCGGCGTCGAATGGCGGCTGAGCGGTGGTCCCACCACCGATGAGGGCGTGCTGGAAACGCGCACGCCCGCCACCCTGAAAGCCTATCTCAACCTGCCCGAGGCCACGGCCGAAAAGCTGAACGATGGGTGGTACACGACCGGCGACATCCTGCGCCGCGACGAAAGCGGCTTTTTCCATTTCCTCCGACGCGCCGACGACATGTTCGTATGCGGCGGGGAGAATGTGTATCCCGACGAGATCGAGCGGCTGCTGGAACGCCATCCCGATGTGGCCCACGCCGCCGTGGTCGCGGCGGAGGACGAAGTGAAGGGCATGATCCCGATCGCCTTCGTCGTCGCGCGCGAGGGCCGCGCGATCGACCCTGAGGCGCTCAAGCAATTCACCCTGAAGGAGGGGCCGGCCTACAGCCATCCGCGCGCCATCGTGGCGCTGGATGGGCTGCCGGCGGGCACGACGTTCAAGGTGGATCTGGCCATCCTGCGCGCCCGCGCGGCCGAGATCGTGCGCGATCTGCGCCGCTAGGCCGCGGCCGGCGGCACACCTGGCCCGGGTGCAGCGCTGCTCTCGGCCGCATGCGCTCCCGCGGCGCGGCGCATCTCGCGCGGGGCGCAGCCATGATAGCGGCGGAAGGCATGGGTCATGTTGGCCGGGTGATCATAGCCGATCTCATAGGCGATTTCCGAAATCGTCATCGCGCTGGTCATCAGCAACTCGATCGCCCGTTCCATCCGACATTTCAGAGTGAAATCCCCGATCGTCATGCCAAAGACCAGCTTGAAGGCCAGCTTGAACTTGGTCTGGTTCAGGCCGATCAGTCGGCTGAGCTGGGGAATGGTGGGCGGGCAGCGATATTGCTCCACCAGCAGATCGCGCCCCTCATACACCCGGCTGACATCGCGGACCGAGAGGTTCGAATGCGAGGCGGCGACGTCGCGCGGCACGGAAAGATCGCGCAGGATCAGGCACCCGATCTCCCGCCCCTTGGCTTCGACATAGGACAAGCGCAGGATCGGTGGGTAGAGCGCGACCGCGTGAAACAGATCGTTTGCCGCGCGCAGCAGATCGGGGCCGAGCGGGGTGGGGCTGATGACCGGCGGGCCCGAAGCAACCTGGAAGAGATGCCGCAGCGGATCGGGCAGCGCGGCGGCCTGGCCGCCCACCATCTGTTCGAATAAGCCCGGTTCGCAGTGCAGGATCAGCAGCCGGACCGTCCGGCCGCCGCTCATCGTGTAGGAACTGGACGTCCCGCCGGGATAGGCCTCCAGATAGGCGCCTGCACCTTCGATAGCGGTTCCCGGCGATCCGTAGATCAACCGTCCGGAGAGGAGCACGCGGATCTTGACCAGCCGGTCCCCGGTGACCGTCATGACGTGATCGTTGAAATAGGTGGCGTTGATCCGCATCATGTAAAGACTGGGCGATGCCACGATGAAATCGATCGTGCCATGGCCGATCTCCCCCGGGATGCGGATGCGCAGCCCGTTGAGCGGGCCCTTGTCGCGCAGGCCGGGCGGCAGCGGTGCCGCGATCGCCGCCAGGCAGGGCGCAATGGCATCTCCGATCATCGCATGATCGGCCAGCTTCCAGAGCGATCCATCCGAATCGATTTCAAAATCGGATTCCATGCCGGCGATATACTCTCCAATGGGCCAGGCGACCCTATAGCCATATCGACGAGCCCAGCCACCGCCTGTCAGTGCGATCCGACGAAATCCCTGTGTTGGCGGACCGGCGTCCCTCCCAGCGGCACTGCGCAGCGGGCTGCGCAGTCCTATTGCGACAGATCGCACAATTAATCTTCGTGGTGGATGCCCCGGCGATCCGACATCCTTGATCGATCAAAGGGGATCGTCATGCGTCACACTCACATCTGGTTATCATCTTCCATTCTGGCTGCCGCCGTCCTGATGGCCCCCCCGGTATCCGCGCAGGAGGGTGCTGCGCCGGATCAGGACATCGTCGTCACGGGCTCCCGCGTGAAGCGCGCCAACGAGACTTCGGCGACACCGGTCAATACCGTGAATTCCGAACAGATCGAGCAGCGGGGCGTGGTGAACATCGTCGATATCCTGTCGACCATCCCGCAGGTCGGCGGCAATTCGCTGTCCCCGTCCGGCGCGCCGATCAATACCCTCACCGCGGGCCTCTATACCGTCGACCTTCGCGGACTGGGCAGTTCGCGCACGCTGGTCCTGGTCGATGGCAGGCGGCATGTGTCCGGCCAGCCGGGTACGTCCGCGGTCGATCTCAACAGCATTCCCACCGATCTAATCGAGCGGGTGGAAGTCACCACCGGCGGCGCCTCTGCGGTCTATGGCTCCGATGCGGTGGCCGGCGTGGTCAACATCCTGCTCAAGAAGCGCTTCAGCGGCCTGCAACTGAAGGCCCAGGCGGGCATTTCGTCGCGCGGCGACAATGGCCAGAAGAAGCTCTCCGCGCTGGCGGGAACCGATATCGCCAGGGGCCGCGGCAACATCGCCGCCTTCCTGAACTATGACAAAAGCGATCCGGTCTACGGCCGGGATCGTGCGATCTCCTCTCAGGCCGTTCTGGTCAGCAACACCTCGCGCCCCGATCTGACCGTCTTCGGCCCCGATGCCTATCCGGCGCTCTACTCGTCGCGCGGCGTGTTCGGGCTCAACGGCACCACGGTCACGGGATCCACCGTGCAGCGCACAGTGCTGCCCAACGGCATGGTCACGACGCCGCTCGCCTCGCGCGACAGCTACAATCCCAATCTCGACACGATCATCGTGACGCCCTCCAGGCGCATCCTGGCCGGCGTCAAGACCCGGTTCGAAGTCTCGGACGCGCTCACCCTGTTCATGGATGCGACCTATGCGCACACCAAGCAGTTGCAGGAGATCGGTCAGACGCCCGTGCGACTCGGACCCGGTGAGGTGGCAAAGATCGCCACCTCGATACCGATCGCCAATCCCTTTATCCCGGCGGCGTTCCGCGCGCTGATCCCGGCGGGGCGGACCGAATTCTCGGTGTCGCGGACCTTCCCTGAGCTGGGTCCTTGGACCACCGAGTTCACCCGCAATCTCGCCCGCATTGTGGTCGGCGGTAATGGCCAGTTGAGCCTGTTCGGCAAGCCTTGGGCGTGGGATGCCTATTATGAATATGGCCGCTCCAAGCTTCGCATCGACCAGTCGGGGCGGCCCAATCTCCTGCGGCTGAACCAGGGCCTCCGCGTCGAGTCCATCGCCGGCGGCGGTTTCCAGTGCATCGATGCCGCCGCGCGGGCGGCGGGCTGCGTGCCCATCAATCTGTTCACGGGCACGGCGCTGACCGGCACCGAATTGAACTGGCTTCGCGCCAGCGGGAGCATGAGATCGAAGAATGTGCAGCAGGTCGCGGCCGCGTCCCTGTCCGGCGATCTCTTCCAATTGCCCGCGGGAGCGGTGACGATCGCCGCAGGTGGCGAATGGCGGCGCGAGAGCGCGGAATTCATCCCGGACGAGATTATCACCAGCGGCCAGGCATTCCTGACGCAAAGCGAGACGCGGGGATCGTTTACGGTCAAGGAAGCCTTTGTGGAGGCCGCCATTCCCCTGCTCAAGGATGTTCCGCTGATCCACAGTCTCGATCTCGAAGCCGCCTTTCGTGCGGCGGATTATTCGACCGCGGGCCAGGCGAATTCGTGGAAGTTCGGCGGATCCTATTCCCCCTTTGAAGACCTTCGTTTCCGTGCGCTTTACTCCAAGGCCGTGCGCGCGCCCAACGTCAACGAACTGTATAGCGGGAATATCGTCGGCAATATCAGTGTGATCGATCCCTGCCGCGGCCTCGCATCGAATCCGGGTCGCCAAGCCTATTGCCTTGCCCAGCCCGGCATCACCGCGGGGTTCAATCCCC
>Ga0247812_10001292_pt1 | contig 14220 bp, 11 predicted proteins | sample UWRJL149409B1_FD_178011 | JGI IMG/M metagenome (GOLD analysis project Ga0247812, IMG submission 178011) | Plant litter microbial communities from Arlington Agricultural Research Station in Wisconsin, United States - UWRJ-L149-409B-1 | ecosystem: Environmental > Terrestrial > Plant litter >...
AGAAGGACATATGGTGCCACCTCCACTGACAGCACATTCTACCCGCCGACAGAAGGGGGGTGATAGAACGATTCGGGGCTTTGTCAGAGACATGACAAGTTCTAATCCAACTGCAACCAAACAATTGCTGTGGACGGAAGATTGGACTCATCCAAAGAAGAGTATGAGTATTCCTGGCGTTGTTCGTGGTTCCGGAAACTATATGAGACAGAAGAAATCCCAAGTTGACGATGAGTAAGTTGCCAGTTGATTTGAGATATCAGGCACTGATTTATATCAAAAGGCAAGTGACAAAGAATTATATTGTCAGCGAAGAAGACAAAGAGCCACCCGCGAAACGTCGAAGACCTGCTCGTTCTTCTGCCGTTAGTTATGCCACAAATAGTATTTCCGAGCCGGACTCGGGTTCCGAATATGATCCCAGTATTAAGATCGAGAGTAAAGGCGACAAAAGGTCACTTAGAAAAGGTTCCCGTCTCCGCAGGTCCAAGACAATTCACAGTAAGATCAGTAAGAATCATAAATTCAAAGCTGAGGGTCCCTTGGTCACCATAAAGGATGGTATGGCAGTAGTAAAGTTGCCATCCGACGCACTCCGCGCTCTCTCGCCTGTTGTTCGTGACAACGCTTTTCAAACTCCAACCCACCAGGTAATCCCCCCATACCCAGGATCAGAGGTTGGAAATGACCAGGTAAGCAACCTGTTATTTATTAAACTCCTGGGTACTGATAGAGCTTTCAGGCCCTAGGCTTTGTTTCTCATGACTATGGACCTTTAAGCATTCGTAGCCCTTTGGTCGATGAGACTCACGCCTTCTCATCTGCAACTGATCCTTTCGTTGCTAATTTCGGTGGCTCCATTGCCCCAGCTCGCAACTACACTACATTTGCACCAGCCAACAATACGTTTGACGGACTGAGCATTGGCAACACCTACTCTTTTGAGTCGCCACCCGCAGCCCCAGTATACAGCTCTAGTTATAATATCGAAGATGGAAGTGGAATGAACTATAGCAACGGCCTGAGATATGAAAACACCGGACATAGACTAATTAATGGAGTTAGTTACTATAACGGTGAAGAGTTGGACATGAGCTTTCTTTGCGAACACTCTATTCACCAAAACCCATACTTTAACCGCAGTACAGAAGGTGGATTTCAACAATATTTCCGCTTCACCGACCCTCACTACTTGCCAGATGGCAACAAGGAGAATCAGCAACGAGGCAATACCCAAGCTGAGATCGAAGAGGATCTCGTACTTGTCGGCAACCCAAACTGAAGTTCATCCTTTTCAACTGGGTGCATACCTTCACATGATCCGCATCTTCGAATTGTCTACGATCTTGAACCCCTATTCCCATCAGTACATCCTCTTGTGGAGCCTGGTATGTTAACTCCTTAATCTCATAGCTAACTCACATTTGGTGCCTGCCAGTTGCTAATACCAAGTATTTGCAGGCCTCCCATCAACACAAACACGTTATCCACCACTTATTTTCACGGCCTGGTTGCCCGTCTCACAATTATCCAATTCCCTTGCACAATAAATCCTATGCCCGGACATCCAAAAGCGATGGTATGAGATAATTTTCGACAGAGACCCCTAAATAGACTCATCTGAAGCTTAGATTCGGGTACCATCCTATGAAAGGATATGACTTGTTTGTTCGCAGTGAACCCAATCGGACTCATTCAAAACTCTGGTCTTGTGGCAACTCTCCATGCTTCTTCTCCAGCATATGAAACCACTTCATAGAGTCAATTTTTCTGGTTTTCGCTTTTAGACCACAAATAAAGTTTTTCTCCTAATGATTCCTTATTCTTGCTGCGCCGAGGTGACATTGATTGCTGGAAATACGCGCCAATTGCACAATGTAATTTCCCCAAGTAATGGAGGATCTTGTGAAGTGTGATGATTTTGATTGTTCCAGACATGGAAACTCTCTCAAGTTGGAAACTGCTTCGAATTAGAAGGGACGGGAAAGTTTCAGTTTCCAACCTAACTCTGTTATCATCAAAACCTTGAGCTTTAACAAATGCCTTGGGATACCTGCTACCCATGGTCCGATTTCGAGTAGCATGCCGCTATCTCCTTTCTGGCACCAGTCAAATATGTAGCATCTGCTTCATCCTCGAATATACCAGCCAGACAATACTAGAGATTCAGGCTGCTTGTTTGTCACTTCAAAAAGTCCTTCAACAACAGTCCAATGGTTTTTGTGCGGGGTTAATTAGATAGTTGACAGATATGAGCCCCAACGTTTGCACGTTTGCAATTGAAGCATAGCTCTAATCCACGTAATGAGCAACAAAGTGGTTATTCGACAAGTCCAATAGATGATGAGCGTGTGGTATAGTAATAAGTCGAAGTACCCGTACTTTATCGTCTTCGGAAACATTCGAATTGGTCCAGGAAGAACAATGTAGCTATTAGTGTGAGCGAGTCCTAGAAAACTACCTATGGTTTGAACCTTCCAAGGCCAGGAAGCGATAGTTTGAGAAGATGAAAAGCTTTCAATGACGAACACTATTGACTGTCATGCAAATCATATCAAAGTCAAGATAAAACCTTGGTTCATCTATTCAGACCACTGCACTCTTGAGGCCGGAAAATACACTTGTTGTTGTAAAACAATGACGGGCATATGGATGGGAGTAAATCAACGTCATGTCCTGAGTTGATTGAGCAGAGATCCGGTAGTCGAGTCGCTCCTTAGGTTGCTCCTCGACGTTTTGGCCAAAGACGAAGAACTTAGTTTTATAAGTTATTTCGATAGCTGTTCCAAGTTGCGGGTAGTAGTATAGTAATTGCCGAGCTTCTGGGAGACTTCTCCAAGGCATTTCAAGATTAGATGATATTCAAGGTGCTTCAATAGCTCTCATAGTATTAGCTTCTCTAATTCGTTCGAAATGGAGACACATGACTTACGGAAAATTTCGTGGTTCTTAGGACGTGCAGAATTCTAAGAGTATCTCTCTATACCAATAACCTTACAAGTTCTGGAATTCTAAGATAGCGGTTAAAAAATTAAAACGTAGTAAGCAAATAGTGATAGATTTGGCATTTCTCAAGCTACGAAGACAGGAGAATTCTTCTTCGAAGAAAACTTTGAGAGAACCTACCTAAAGGAGATATTTCCAATATGTTTTCGATATTGAGTTTAAGGTTCCGAGATTCGAGAACTTCTTATGCAATATCAGAATCTTATATCAAGTGAGCATTTCCCTAGCTGAACCTAGAGTGCTATTGGATTGCTATTGTCGGACGGAGTATTGGGTATTTTCGTTAGAAGATCTCACAGTCTTATGAGTAGATCTGCTGCTTTCAGACTGGCCTCTATTTAAGATTATCTACCATGAATTTTAAGGCGACATCTGAGATTTTAGAGCAAGGAGTGGAGTGTTGGAGCTGAGGCTTCTCATTCGGAAGGTATTACAATCCAGAAGAGCGGTGCGTGATTGTGGCATCTAATTAAGCTATTTAGATCTGTTAGGCGCTTTACAGAAGTTAAGGTGGCTTCCTTACTTTGTTGATCTATTCATTGATCCATTACCACAAGATGGATCCTGGTAATCTTAACCTTTCAAAGTGTGTGCCGCCTTAGAACACAACGTAGTTTAGAAGAAAAGAATACCAAGCTAAGATTTTGGTATTGGATTTCGTATGTGAATAAGAAATTCAAGTGAAAATGGCATAGTAATATGTACCAGGGTGAATTTCGGGCAGACTAGCAGCTATTTACAATTTTTCATGTGAATAAGTGTGCCAAGCCGAAAATTCATCCCAACAGGTTAAGCCTTGCTGCCAGAAGAACGGATGCATTGGCAAGAACAAGAGGGTGACTTCATAAATCAAACAGAGAGTTGCAGCAGAGGTAACGCAACTGATCAGCACTCACTCACTACACTACGTTTAAGCAAAATGCAGGATGATACTGTGATACATAGGGACTGGCAAGCAACTGAATGTAGAGAGATGTGTAATACAACGCCCCAACTGGGGCTGTAAAATTTCTCTTTATCAGATCCCCAGGTCTACTCACTACCCGTGTATATAACTATACTTACACTTGCGCTGCCACGCTTACGAGTAATCTCAACAAGTCAGATCTATCTGGAGACTATGACCACAGTGAAAAAGAAGGCTAATGTTATGCGGAGTATAATGATGTAACACAGACACAGAAAGAAGCTGAGAAGGGCGCTATACTTTAATGAAGGATGAAACAAACGTAGAGATACAACAGAAGTATTTTCAATTTTAAGGCACTAATTGTTCATCTTTATCATGGGACCTCAGCTGGACTTGACATGGTCAATTCTATTCTACGGACGTAAACCAGCCGTATATCAACCAAATACAGACCACTGGAAACCAATATCAAGTTGTTAGCAAACGCCTTCCATCTTGTCAAATGAAGTCTTTTGGGGACTGTGTGGTAACACCACAATCTGTAATATTTCTAGAGCAAAGAATGTAAATTAGATCAAACAAAGCACTGCACCTATCCAAGGAAATGATATACGGAGATGAAGTGTAGGTGTGAAGTGTGGTGTGCTCGGGTGTGTACGTAGTTAACTCCCGAATTCCCGACCCCTGGCTCGGCCCCTGGATGGCCGCTAAGCCGTTCACGGTTAGTCCTTCTAGCTTGTTCTCCGGAGTTCTACTGGACCCAAAAAAATTAAAGTGTAAACAATTCGCTCCGTTTCTCAATCCAATCCTCTTCATACCTTCCAATCTACCTATTCAAAAGATCAAGCAAGATCTTTCCATCTACTTGTACTTGTACCCTTTCGTCAGTATCTTTCTTATAATATTCACAATATGCAGCGAGCATTTGCTTCAAGAGCTGCGACCTCGGTCCGCTCAGCTTCAAAACTTCGCCCTTTAACAGCTGCTGGCTTCAATGCACAGCAGTTGCGATTTGCCCACAAGGTATGCCATCCCAGAATCCAATTCAGGATTCTCAGATTGATATCCATGAATGTATTGCTGATGCGGTTGATTTTGGTAGGAGCTCAAGTTTGGTGTTGAAGCTCGAGCTTCCCTTTTGGCTGGTGTTGAGACGTTAGCAAAGGCTGTTGCAACAACCTTGGGGCCCAAGGGACGCAATGTTCTTATTGAATCAAGTTACGGATCACCCAAAATCACCAAAGGTTTGTTGAGTCGATCCGCATACTATAGTAAATGCTTATAAACCTACTAGATGGTGTTACTGTGGCAAGAGCCATTTCATTAGAAGACAAATTCGAAAACCTTGGTGCCAGACTCATCCAAGATGTCGCCTCCAAGACGAATGAGACTGCTGGTGATGGAACCACAAGTGCTACTGTCCTTGCCCGAGCCATCTTCTCCGAAACGGTGAAAAACGTTGCTGCTGGTTGCAATCCAATGGATCTCCGTAGAGGCACACAAGCTGCTGTCGAAGCAGTCATCGAATTTCTACAGAAGAACAAGCGTGATATTACTACAAGCGAAGAAATTGCACAGGTAGCAACTATCTCTGCCAATGGCGATACTCATATTGGTAAATTGATTGCTAGTGCAATGGAGAAAGTTGGCAAAGAAGGTGTTATTACCGTGAAGGAAGGCAAGACTATGGTAGACGAGCTGGATGTCACTGAGGGTATGCGTTTTGACCGCGGATTTGTTTCGCCTTATTTCATTACCGACGTCAAGTCTCAAAAGGTCGAGTTCGAGAAGCCCCTTATCCTCCTTTCCGAAAAGAAGATCTCCTCTGCCCAGGATATCCTACCAGCTCTTGAGGCATCAAACGCTCTTCGCCGGCCTCTGGTCATCATCGCCGAGGACATTGATGGTGATGCGTTGGGCATGTGTATCCTGAACAAGCTTCGTGGCCAACTTCAAGTCGCCGCTGTCAAGGCCCCTGGCTTCGGTGACAACCGCAAGTCCATCCTTGGTGATCTAGCTGTTCTTACCAACGCAACCGTCTTCACCGATGAACTTGATATCAAACTCGAGAAGGCCACTCCTGATATGTTCGGTAGCACCGGCTCTATTACGATCACTAAGGAGGATACTATTGTCTTGAATGGCGACGGAAGCAAGGATGCTATCAACCAACGCTGTGAACAGATCCGAGGTGTTATGGCTGATCCAACAACATCTGACTACGAGAAGGAAAAGCTTCAAGAGCGTTTGGCTAAATTGTCAGGTGGTGTTGCTGTGATCAAGGTTGGTGGATCATCCGAGGTTGAGGTTGGTGAGAAGAAGGATAGATTCGTTGATGCTCTCAATGCTACCCGCGCAGCTGTTGAGGAAGGTATTCTACCAGGTGGTGGAACTGCACTTCTCAAGGCAGCAAGTCAAGCTTTAGGGGCAGTCAAGTACGCAAACTTCGATCAACAACTCGGTATCAGCATCATCAAGAACGCTATCACGAAGCCTGCAAGAACTATTGTGGAAAATGCCGGAACTGAGGGTTCAGTCGTCGTTGGCAAGTTGATGGACGAATTCGGATCTGACTTTAACAAGGGATACGACAGCGCCAAAGGCGAGTACGTTGATATGATTGCTGCTGGTATCGTCGATCCATTCAAGGTTGTGAGAACAGGACTGGTTGACGCAAGCGGTGTTGCCTCACTATTAGGCACGACAGAAGTAGCAATTGTCGAGGCACCAGAGCCAAAGGGTGCTGGTGGACCTCCAGGTGGTGGAATGGGAGGTATGGGAGGTTAGTGATCAAATCAACCCCTACTCCGCCTTCTTTACTAACGTATCTAGGCATGGGAGGAATGATGTAAACGGATAGCGAAAGATGTAAAAATACCCGCTACCCTTGATTGACAGTTGCCTGACCAGCTTCCTGCCTATCACCTGTAGCCCACAAGTTGTACACCACTCAATCTCTCTTCACTCTCTGTCTTATAGCCTGCGAAGCGACTGAAATTAAGGAATGGGGTCTGTAGAATAATAAGTAAAAACATTTCAAAATTACTTTTCATGTGTTTGCTGGGAGACCATTCGATGGGAAAGTTGCTTTTGCTTTCCGAAAATGTGAATTGCGTATGAATTAAACTACTGCCTGAGAGAAATGTAGGAGCCTGAAGGCTATTCTATTTCTATTCACAGTGTGACAAGGTCAGCTAGTCCCCTTACGGTTAGTCACTGTTCACCCCCACCATGGATTCGCCAGCTGTGTTGCAACGCCGCTCAACCCACCGAGCAACTGTCGATAAACACTACAACCTCCCAATCTACAACTCTCCCTCACGACTCATAGCGCAATCAATCTACGACCAGTAAAACACAGATATGTATGTTCTGCCAACTCAAATAAACCTATAAGGCAATATAGGAAGTTGATATTGAACCTAGCTGACCGTCTGAACATCAAGCCATTCCAGCTGTCGCACATTAACCCAGCACGATCATGGTAAGTCTTCTTGAATTTTGCAGCAGAACTCCAGCGTATCTTCTAACACTTCTCCCAATGCTAGTCTCAATCAGGGTCAGTCTAATCCTCTCCATGCGCCGGCAAACCTCCAGATACTGCCTGCCACGTTCTCAGAACTGTTACATATTTGGTATCATAGGCGCCTGCTAACAAGTTACTTGCAGAGTTGCTCTTGCCGGCGACTGTGTCGCCAAATTCAATGAGCTAAAGCTCAACAAGAAGATCAAGTACATCATCTACAAGTTAACCGACGACTTCAAAGAGATCGTTATTGAAGAGGCCTCAGAGGATCCAGACTGGGACAACTTCCGTGAGAAGCTTGTGAATGCTCAACAAAAGAACAAGGCCGTATGTAGCAGGCAATCGCTTGCAGCGGAATAGAGCTGACACATTACTAGGGAAAGCTTGGTAAAGGTCCACGATTTGCCGTCTACGACTTTTCTTACGAGTTGGCATCTGGTGAAGGAACAAGGCATGCTCTCAGATACTATGCTGTGGTTTTGTGCATCACTAATATTGGATTAGAAGCAAGATTACATTCATCGCATGGTCTCCAGATGACGCTGGTATTCAAGTAAGTTTAACCAATTTTGTATAATCTTATGCGCCACTAACACGGAATCACAGCCCAAGATGATCTATGCATCCTCTAAAGACGCTCTCAAGCGCGCCTTGAATGGACTTGCAGCCGAGTTCCAGGCCAACGACGAAGATGATATCGAATACCAATCCGTGCTCAACAGAGTGTCTAAAGGTCTCGCATAAACATTTCTATAGTTTGTCTATAAGCGCCGCGATACATGACCTATGGACTCCGTTTGTTGTCAAGGGAGGAGGGGAGGAGAGGGAGGTTTCCTTGGTGCTGTTTATTTGCGTGTGATGGTATGCCCCGCACAGCATTAAGGCTCGTTTCTTTTTCGGTCTTTTGTAGCCAGCTTCCAAGATAGACAAAGTGGCCGAAGCAATCTCGCCAGATATGCGGGTATGAAGATATGAACACTCGAAATATTGTCTTCTTCCACATGGCCTATTCTTGAGCTTAGAAATCTCGAATCCAAAAACATACGCACAAAGCTACCCATGCCTTAATGAGCCATGACTTAAAAATTACTTATGGTTTAGGTGATTTAATTTATTTCCCCTCGTTCTCCCATGCTTTACGAAATGTAGCGTACACCTTTTCTCCCTCATCCTCATCCCTCAACCTCTGCAATAAGAAACCCTTCAAATCCCCCCAAAACTCCTCCTTGCTCAGCACTGCATGTCCACTCTCGCCCTGGGCGACACTAGGCACCTCCAACTCCTCAGTTCCCTTCTTCAATACCGCTGCACCTCCAATAACCATAATACTGAACTCCACCTTCAGCACATCATCCTCGCCCACCAAGTCCCTCAGTACTTTGCTATCACCCACGGGCTTCTTCTTATACAGCAACCGTAACGCGGATATGGGAATGGAAGTCTGAGCTTCGACTGCGGTTTTGAGGGAGAGGATCGAGGTGTTGGGTGATTGGGAAGAGAGGGTGATGTCGAGGGGTGGGTTTCTTAGGGATTTCAAGGTTACACTATAGGAGCGTTCGGAGCCGGGGATCTGTTTCGATCTTTTTTGGAGGGAGTGCTGTTGTTTGGGGAGGATATACTATTCAGTAAATTAATGGCCAGTCAGGCGTAGGTAGAGGAAGGAAACTTACGGCGCCACGAGCTGGATATGACTTTGGGTCTTCGACATGGTCTGCGGAGAGCTTTGTTGGTTTTGAATCGAGTGTTTGGAGAAAGGACTTTGCAAAAGCGAGTTCAGTCATGTTGCGAGATTATGGGTTGTGATTTGGGAGTGGTATCCAATTCTGACTCTGGTATTACTGTAGGAGGGGTGTCGTGTTTCCTCAAGAAACGGCATGTCTTGGCATCCGAATCGTACCCGCTGCTATGATGCATGCAAGTTTCGTAGTTAGCTTGAATACATTGTCGAATCTATTCTAATCCTATCTGGGAGGCCGCTTAATGAAACAGTCTTGATGGGGAGAATAAACTGTTCATCTCCCTTAAATTCGATATTTCTTCAATTCTTCAAACTAAATCCTTTTCTTTTCATCCTACCCTTCCCTCCTGCCCATCAAACGAAACCAAAGTTAGACGATATCAAAGTGTATATAAATTTAACACCTCGAAACAGTGCCTTCCTTATACAGATGCATCATTTCAGATCGAAGGAACCAAACCTTCTTCTTAGATACTCTTGTCACGCAGGAATTTGTACATCAGGATAACTTTGTAGGTTCATAAATTTACGCTTGCGATCGATTTTTGTTTCTACAGAGGAGTAGGAATAGCAAATTATGTAGAATCAGTGATCTAGACCACATGCTGCTGTTATGTCAGAGGTTGCTACATGACCAGATTGCTTGCAACATAGCAGTAAGGTGTCGATTAAGTTTAGCGGGCTTCATTCTCGGAATCTGTGTTTGATGGATGAATGTTCATCAGTCATTGGCGAATTTCACTAGTCAATTCCTTTAGTTCAGACACGCTAAGCTTAGTTCCGCGCAAAATATATTACTGTTTCTTTTGTTTCTTGTATATGTCAAATCGAAGTCTTCACACACAGGTAACGCTGGATGGGCATCGCCTGCTACCCTCATGTGACCTACTATCTGCGCAAGGTGCTTGTAAGTACACAGGGTCACTCTCGTTTCTAATCTTTTGGACCCATGCCGATCTTCATTGGTCATTGAAGCTTTGATTCTTCAACTCCGTAACGCAAGCGTCCTCGAATTAGAAAATGTTAACAAACCTTCCATGGTAGAATTTTGGAATTCTCGTCCATCTACGAACTAAACTAACACATATCAATTATAGCAGTGGGATTGCTAATGAACCCATTTCAAGCAGAGGTTGTTATCATCGGTTTCTTTCTGGGCATGTGTTAGTGTCTTATTTTATGACTATCTTAAAGTCTGGGTTTAGGAAGTGCTCAACGAATCTATATACTATCTTTATCAGATATCGTAGGTTGCACCATTATGTCTCGATCCATACAATCATTTTATAAACATGATGCTGTTCTGGTGCTATTCTTCTACGCCGTGATAGAAGGGGTGGTAGTAGACTGTGGAGCAGTTGCAGTTGTTGGGGAACGCTATGTGAACGATGCCATTTGACTTTGTAAACATATGGATTTTCACGCAATAAAATAAGAATATGATGTTCAGTCTGCAAAGGCTGGAATTGGAACTGCAAAAATAAGGATGGTTGAAAAGGAGCAATTTTATTAGTAAGAAAAGATTTCTTATTATTAAGTTATTTATGAACCCTCCGCTTGTGTTTTGAACTCGGTTTAAGCTTCCAATTTTAAGAAGTTCTTGATTTTCCATGCCGCTATATTTCCCTCCAACCACGCCGAAGAGAAAGGTCCCAGATCTCTTAGACGTTTGCTCTTCTCCCTTCCTTTCTTGGTATTAAAGATCTTACTCTCACTATTGTCACCAACCATATCTTCAAAGAAACCCAACACCTCAACCCACAAATATCATTAGTATCTGCATCGCTATCGGCAATAACGTTTAGTCTCCGTACCCATTCCGCCATACTCACTTCCTCTAGTCGGTCTCTGCCTAATTTGGAAACCAATGAGCTATTTTGCAACATATCAACAAGATTCGACCATGCGATCGGGTATGGATTCACGATGTTGTGCACTTCATAACCCCCAATTTTGGATAACCCAATTGGCTTGGAAGTTGATTCTGGCAGCAGGATTTGCGTGATTGTCTCAGCTGCCACATCAACAGGAATCCAATCTATTGCCTTTTTAGAGAATACCGGAACTGCTCTCATTTGAGGGTGAGCAGATGTAGCAAACATGATAGGAAACATCTCGTTCGTATTCCAATGGCCCGTTTTCGTGGAGCCACACATCTGACCGACGCGCAGCATTTGAATAGGGATATTCAAAACTTCCGGCAGGCAAGCGGTTTGTGAAATACGCTCAATAATGTATTTGCTTTGGGCATAGCCAGTTGATAGCGCGACTGAAGGATCGCTGCCAATGGGACTTTCGGGAATGTCTTTTGAGATTTGTCCGGTTCCCATACAAGTACTGATGCTGCTTGTGAAGGCAAGGGACTTCGTACGGCCAGAATAACAAAATCTAAGAAGAGACATTGTACCTAGTTGTAAATGTCAGTTTCGTTTTGAAATCAGGCTAGTCTATACTCACTTCTGATGCAGTCATTTTCAAACTCCTCCACTCCCATATTGAAGTCCATTTTCCAAGCATTTTGTATAACCATGGTAACACTTGAAGCCAGTTGTTGATAAGTATCGACATCCAACCCTAGTAACGGGTCCTGCATGCTAAAGTTGACGATCTTGATCTTTCCACCATTTCTCAGAATCGAGGCGCTCATTCCCTTGTCCTCTAACGAATGTTGAAGCTTTTGGAAATGATATGGCCCCCGAACCATTGCGTAAATGAGTTCTACCCGAGGTGAGGATGACAAAGTTTCAAGCAGTGCCGTACCAAGGGAGCCTGTAGATCCCGTTAGAAGAATGATTTCGCCGCGTACCGGCAGATAAGTCTTATTTAGAGGTCTGGAAGGCCAAGTCCCAAATTCAAATTCTAACTTTGAGATCATATGAGAAATGGTTTGGAATGTTGGTGTTTCAGATGCTGTTACAGCACTGGTAGACATAGATTTGAGAGACATCTGTTTAGCTTCGAGAAGTGGAGCGAGCTGTGAGATGGATGGATGTTCATAAATAGCGCTGAGTGATATGAGCATATTAAGATGGGTGGAAAGAGAACTACGTAGTGTGAGTGACATGCGTGAGTCGATACCTAGATCATAGATAGTTGTGAAATCCGATATATTCGAAGCTGAGGTTCCTGATAGACTAGCGAAAAGGTCACGGATGACCTCCCGAATACTTTTTTCTGAGTGCGATGTTGTGGTAGGTGGCGAGAGGAAATCATCGTATAGTTGTTTGATTTCAGTAGCATAAATACGTTCGACTTCTTTGCGTTTGACATTGCCTTTCGGAGTAACGGGAAGACTACACCCTTTGGGCAAAATATAAATCATAGATCGTGGGATTTGTGAGTGAGTTGGGTACTGAGTATTTATCTTGTCGACTACTTGCCAAACTTTGTCTTGCATCTGTTTACTAATCGGGTTATGTTTCTCATGGATCTCGACTAGCAGACTGGGGCAAGGAAGCGCGTGGCCGAGAACTAGAGCCTTAGAGATTTCTTTGGACGCTGTTTGAATATCAAGTTGTAAGGAACCAGCGCTGGTATTCTCGCCATTTGTATGCACAAGAGTGTCGTCTTTCCTGCCTTGCATAATGTAGAACCCACTGCCAGGAGGATCCTGTATGAATAGGTCGTTCGTCCGGTATGGTTCGTTGTTAGGTTTGCCCTCCCAAAGCTCTGCTGCAAGATCAAATCCCTTGTATACAACACACTCATACACACCTTTTCCGACCGCTTCCATCTTGAGCAATGGGTTGTCGGGATACAAGTTGCGGAAAGAATACACGTCTGGATTGTCACGTGTATGTGGTACTGACCGAAATGGTGGGCCTATTTCAGTGCTTCCATATGTCGTCTTCACATTAACCCCGTGCTCTGTGAGATCTTTAATGATTCCATTCGATAAGACAGCACCCCCCGGTTGTAGTAGCTTTAATGAAGCCAAGGGGCTGAAGTCTTTGCCATTTTCTACAATATAATCGTACATATTTTCAATGAGAGTAGGAGCGCAGTGAACACAATCAACAGGATATCCCATTGCAGACATTGTTTCCCAGGCTTTGAATATCGAAGATGGTGCCGGTGGCCAGGATTGAGGCGGAAAGGATAGGATTTGGCCATTGGGAAGACCAGATAATGCAACTGAAATTCCAGCAATGTGGTAGCTAATTGATTAGGTCGACATCACTATCATACGAAGATTTACTTACAGGGGAAATAAGAGGAACCAGTTCTCAATATTAAACTCTTGAAATAGACGATACATTCTCGCAATTAGCATCATGCTTCTATTTGTGTGTATAATGGGCTTGGGCATGCCAGTGGTCCCTGACGAGTGAATGACGAAGGTGTGTCGTTCCCATATATCTCCAAAGTCCTGAAATTTGACTGCATTAACTTCTTCCGATTCCAAAGCTGAGCTCTGTGGCAAGCTTTCAAGTAATTCGATCTTTTTAATCCCTCCAGTGTCTACTCTCTTGTTTTTTGAGTCCACGATAACCGCTAAAACATCACAACTGTCCAGTAAAAAGTGCAAAGCGTTTACTGCATTAGATTCTGCTAAAAGCAGGACTCTGACCCCGAGTTTTTGTAATGCAATCTGAGTACAGAAATACTCGATATTCTTTCCTGCACCCAAAAGACCTACAGTTGGCTGATTCCGGGTTTGGTTGGCCTCCTTTAGTTCATCTTGCAATTGGTATGCATATGCCAGGGCAATAGTCTCGGTAACAGAATCGAATTTATCCCAAGTCATGGATTCATATTTTGTACTGGTTTCTGGAGAGGCCGGAAAGAGGAAAGCCTTCTGGCCTCTATATATCGAGCTGTCATGATGAACAAGAGCTGAAAGGCTAACAAGTTCTGGATTTGCATATCGTTTAGAATGGGGGTGTCCATGTAGCCACCAGAGCTCTTTGTTGCGTTGTGATGCCTTGGCTGATGGGACAACTAGAGGATCTGAGCATAGTGGTGGCTCTTTTAGCAAATACTTTTGCACTGGCTCAGGAATTGCAGGATCAAGCAACATAGGAGCCATCTTGAAAAAGT
>Ga0247812_10001293_pt1 | contig 14218 bp, 10 predicted proteins | sample UWRJL149409B1_FD_178011 | JGI IMG/M metagenome (GOLD analysis project Ga0247812, IMG submission 178011) | Plant litter microbial communities from Arlington Agricultural Research Station in Wisconsin, United States - UWRJ-L149-409B-1 | ecosystem: Environmental > Terrestrial > Plant litter >...
CCTCTGATCGGACGCTCTCCACAGCCATGACGGCCGGGTCCGCGAGCGGGCCGCCGCCCCAAGCATCCGACGAACCAATGCCGCAGCCCTCGCTAGCGTGTTTCGAGCGTCTGGCCGACGCGGAGGGCGAGATGGAAATGGCTCATGATCCCGTCTGGAGAAAGAAGGCGCTCCAGGAGCTGGCTGAAATGCGCGCGAGAACCTCCAACTACCGGGCTGAGATCGACGCCGCCCTAGCTGAGTATGGCCGTTCGCGAGACGCGCTTCAGGCGGAGTTCGACAGCGGTGAGATGGCCGAAGATGACTTCAACTCCGCCCGCGCAGAATTGGAGATGCAGGCGCGAGGACTGATTGAGGATCGCGCACGGGCAGGGTTGGCGGAGTGCGACATCTAAGTGTGCAGATGCGTGTCCTGCCCGGTAGTGTCGGCAACAGACCAACGCCCGAGCAGATCGCCGGCTGGCTCAAGCGCACCTGGCCAGGGGAGCCCAGACTGAGCGCCCGATCCGCCCGCCGGCGGTCTGGAGGTCGGATGCCGCCCGTGGGCGACAGCACCGAAAACACCGACGACTCCCGATCGAACCGTTGTCCGATCGAACTCATCGACTCGCGGGCCTTCCAGCGATCCCAGATCGCAGCCCTTTGAGCCGCCGAGTAGTAAATCCTCTTCCGCTGCTTCATCGCCCACGCTCCATCTCCGAGGAAAAGTTAGCGTGTTGCGTTCACCGGTTGAGCCCACCGCGCTTTTCGGCTTCCGAAGGCGTATGATGAAGGAGGGGGCTCGTTCTCGGGAGATGGCCATGAGCCAGCTCGACCTTTTCCGTCCACGTCGCACGGCCTGGAATGTCGGCCGGATGATTGGCGCAAAGGCACCGCTCAAGCCTAAGCATATTTGGTCGATCCGCCACCATCTAAAGACCGATGGGTCCGTTCGGGATCTGGCGATGTTCAATGTCGCTCTGGATGCGAAGCTACGAGGCTGCGACCTCGTGAAGTTGCGCCTACATGATGTCGTTCATGGCGGCGAGATCCGACAGCGCTCTGTTATCGTCCAGCAGAAGACTGGCCGGCCGGTGCCATTTGAGATCACAGAACCTACACGCGAGGCTCTGAGGTCATGGCTTCAGCAACGCGGGCCTCGCTCCGATGACTGGTTATTTCCAAGTCGAAGTCGGGCCGGATGCCACATTGGCACGCGTCAATATGCCAGGCTCGTCAATGAGTGGGCGCAAGCCATCGGTCTCGATCCCGCGGGGTACGGCACGCACAGCCTCCGCCGCACCAAGGTGGCGCTGATCTATAAGAAGACCGGAAATCTGCGTGCCTGCCAGCTTTTGCTCGGCCACCGAAAGCTTGAAAGCACAGTCCGATACCTCGGGATTGAGGTTGACGACGCCCTCGAGATTTCTGAGCAGATCGACCTGTGATCTGACGCCGAAAAGCGGACCCGCCGAACGTCGGCTGAGGGTCGTGAGCAGCCAAAAGCGCCAGCACGAAAAGCGGACGTTCATCAGGCTAGGAGGCACGCTGTATGACGTATTTCCAGCGTGCCGCGACTGTCTGGTTTTAGAGGGTATTTTTCAAAAGTTTCGAGACCCTGCCGTGATCGTCCTTCTTGGGGCCGATTTAGCTTTGTAGGAAGATCCAAGCGATTGATTTTGTAGAGTAGCTTCTGTTGTCATGGGCGGCTTGTAGCGTTTCCGCAGCACTCGAATCTTTCAACGGTTTCGGCGAGCTGACGTTGCCGTCACGAGAATTCAAGCTCGCAAAGTTCAACCTGACCCAAAAGACATTCGGCGATCGATAGTTTTTTCCGTCGGCGGCAACGGAAAATCCCGACCCATTCATCCTAGTCTGATCCGGTGTATCGAAGGGCGAAGGCGTGGGTGACGTACGGCAGGAGATCGTCGCGTGGGTGGGAGGTCACGTCCTCCCCCACGAAGGCGCGGTCCGCGGCCTGCTGCGTCGCGCGCGGCTTGCCGATGACGAGATCGACGACATTGTCCAGGAAGCCTACTGCCGGCTTGCTGCGCTCGACAGCACCGATCACATCGCCGATGGGCGAGGCTATTTCGTCATGACCGCCCGCAACATCTTGCTGGAAAACATCCGTCGGAGCCGCATCGTCCGCATCGACGCCGTCGCCGATCTGGATCGTCTCGGCGTCGTCGAGGATAGCCCTTCGCCAGAGGCCGCCACAAACGATCGTCGCCGTCTGGAGCAGGTGGGGCGCCTGATTCAGGAGCTGCCCGACCGATGTCGGCAGGTCTTTATCCTGAGACGGGTCCAGGGCTTGTCGCAGCGGGAGGCCGCAAAACGCATGGGGGTCACCGAAAATGTCATCGAGGCGCAAACGGCGCGAGGATTGAAGCTGATCCTCAAGGCGGTCGCGGAAGACGACCAGCCGTTTCGGCCTTCTGAACAAGGGGAACGAAATGCCGCAAAGCGCAAATGACATTGACGACGAGGCCGCAGATTGGGCGGCCCGTCTCGACGGCCGTCCCGGCGAGGACGCCGGCGTTGAAAGCTGGCTCGCAGGCGATCCCCGCCGGGCCGGCGCACTCCTGCGCGCTCGCGCGGCCCTGAGTCTTCTGGACAGGGCCAGGGCCTTGCCAGGGGTGAACTTGCAATCGCATCGCTCCATGCCGCGTCGACGGCTTCTGGTCGGCGCCGGGACCCTTCTGGCGGCCGGCATTGGCGGGCTGGCGTTCCTGCACTTGTCCGCCGAACGATATCAGGCGGGCGTCGGCGAGATCCGTCGCGTTCCCCTGGCTGACGGGTCTTCGGCGACCCTCAACACCGCGACGCGTCTTGCTGTTCAGCTGGACAAGACCCAGCGAAACATTCGTCTGGATCAAGGCGAAGCATGGTTCCGGGTAGCCAAGGACCGAACGCGGCCCTTCGTTGTTGCGGCGGGTAATGTTCGGGTGCGCGCGGTGGGCACGGCCTTCAGTGTTCGACGGCAGGGGGACGGCGTCCTTGTGCTGGTCACAGAGGGGGTAGTCGAGGTCTGGCGAGAGGGCGCCCAGAGTCACCGCGTCAAGGTCGGCGCAGGGTCCCGCATCGTCCTTGTGGCCGGGCAGCCGCCGCAGCCCATTTTCGAACCAGCGCAGGTTATGGACGACGCGCTGGCCTGGCGTCAGGGTCTCATCGTGATGCGGGGCATGTCACTCGGGGAGGCGGCCGCCGACTTCAATCGGTACAACACTCGCAAGCTGATCGTCGACGATCCCGACCTCGCCGCCGAGACTGTCGTCGGCCGTTTCCGCACGGATGAACCCGAGGCCTTCGCTAGTTCCGTGGCGATCGCTCTCGAGGCCGGAGTGGAGGTCCGCCCGGATGCAATCGTGCTTCGCCGGCCGCGGGCCGCGCAATAAATTCATGCCGTACCCGCCGGAAAACTCGGCCTCGCTCATCCTTGTATCTGACCGGGGCCATGGCGGCTTCGGGAACGGGGGATGCCATGACTTTCAACCATAGCGGCCGATGGGCCGCCGCTCTTGCAGGCGCGACGCTGGCCGTGTCGGCGGCGCCCGTCGCGGCCCAGACGCGGACGTTCGACATCCCGGCCCAGGCCGCCGCGGGCGGCGTCGCCGCCTTCGCCGAACAGGCGGGATTGCAGATCTTCGTCTCCGAGAGCGCGACGGCGGGACGTCGGACCTCCGCCGTCCGGGGGAGCCTTTCGCACGCCGCTGCCCTGTCAGCCCTGTTGAGGGGCAGCGGACTTGAGGTCGCGGCCAACGACGGGCGCACCGTGACACTGAGGGCTGCGCGCCCCCAGGGGGCAGGGCTCGAGGCGCTCGAGCCCGCGATCGTTGACGATGTGGTTGTCACCGGCTCCTTGATCAGGGGCGCCGCGCCGGCCGGCGCGCATATTACCGTCTTCGATGAATCAGCGATCCGCCAGACCGGCGTCGCCACAGTCGCGGAGGTTGTTCAGACTTCGCCGCAGAACTTCCGCGGCGCCGCCCAGGAGGCGTCCGTTCTGGCCAACCAGGGCGGCGCGACCGGGATTGGATACAGCCTTGGCACCTCGCTGAACCTGCGCGGCATCGGCGCCGACGCCACCCTTGTTCTGCTGAACGGACGCCGTATGGCGCCGTCCGGCTATGGCGATTTCGTAGATGCCTCCGCCATCCCGCTGGGCGCCGTGAGCCGGATCGAAATCCTCGCTGATGGCGCCTCGGCGACCTATGGCTCTGACGCCCTCGCCGGGGTCGTCAACGTCTTTCTCAAGACGGACTTTACCGGCGTTCAGGTCGATGCGCAGGCGGGCTTCGGCGACGGGCTGGATGAGCAACGCGCCGGGGTCCTTCTCGGAACGGCCGGGCCGGCCGGTTTCGTGATGGGCGGGTATGAGTACTACCGCCGGAGCGATCTGCTCGCGATCGACCGGAGCTACACGGCCAGCAGCGATCTGCGGCCGTTCGGCGGGCAGGACTATCGCAGTCCCTATTCGCTGCCCGGCAACATCGTCGGTCCTGCCGCCTTCGCCGGCGCGATTCCCACGGGACAGGATGGGCGCAACCTCGATCCGTCACAGATCCAGGTGGGTCAGACTAATCTCTACGACACTCGGCCCGTTCAGCGCATCCTACCGGAGCAGACACGGGAGTCTGTGTTTCTGAGCGGAGAGCTGCAGATCGACCCGCGTGCGACGCTGTATGGCGATGCGCTCTACAGCGACCGCGTCTCGGAGTTCCTCAATCCTCCGGCCGCCAACTTCCTCGTCGTGCCGTCGACCAACTACTACCGTCAGCTCAACGGGTTCGGCGGAGCCGACCCCATGTTCATCATGTACAACTTCGCCGGCGACATCGGATCCTTGGCGGCGCGGGGCCAGAGCCGGATCTACAGCGCCTCGGCCGGCCTGCGCGCCGATCTGTTCAGGGACTGGAAGATCGACGCCTTCGCCGCCCGGGGCGAAAGCCGCGAGCGTTCGGAGCAGCTCTATCCGGACATTTTCCGCCCCGGCAGCGCCCTGGAAGTCGCGCTGGCCAGCAGCGATCCGGCGACGGCCTTCAACCCGTTCGGAGATGGCGGCGACAACACCGCGGCGGTCATCGCCTCGTTGACCGCGCCTTATCTTGAGGCAACCCGGTCCGCTTACACCTCGGTCAACTTCAAGATGGATGGTTCCGTCCTCGATCTTCCCGGCGGCGCGGTCCGACTGGCCATCGGCGGGGAACATCGCTGGGAAACCTACGACAGCCGCTACGCGATCGACTACCGGGTTGGTGCGCCCGCGGGCGATGGGATCTCGGGTGATCGACAGGCCAGCGCTGTGTTCGGCGAAGTCTATCTGCCGCTCTTCACGGAGGCCAACGCCAGGCCGGGTCTACAGCGTCTCGAGATCTCCGCGTCGGTGCGCTACGACGACTATGACGACTTCGGCGGCACCACTAATCCGAAGGTTGGCGCGACCTGGTCGCCCGTCGCCGGTTTGTCGCTGCACGGCTCCTGGGGGACGTCGTTCAAGGCGCCCCGGATCCGGGATCTGTATCAGCCCCAGATCGCCCAGCTCTATCCTCTCACCAGCGCCTATGGCGGTCCCGACACGAATGGCGACGGTCAGACGACCCTGCTTTTGATGATGGGCGGCAATCCGGATCTGACGGCTGAAACCGGGGAGGCCTGGACAGCAGGCTTCAATCTGGCGCCCAAGGCTTGGGACGGACTTACGCTGAACCTGACCTACTTCAACCTGAGCTTCGACGACCGTATCGCCCAGTTGCCGAACCTCCTGGCGCCCATCAACACGCCTGAAGCCTATCTCGGCAGCGTCTACTTCCTGAACCCGACCCCGGCGACGGTCGCGGCCTATCTGGCTTCGGCCTCTCGCGTCGTGAACAGCCTACCGGTCGATACGCCGGTCGAAGGCATAATCCTGGCCGGCGTCGCCAACGTCTCACGCGCGGCGCTCGATGGTCTCGATTTCCAGGCGAGCCAGTCGCTGGAGACTGGGCTGGGCCGGTTCACCGCCAGTGCGAACGTGACCTGGTATATGAACTACACCAGCCAGTTCTCGCCCTCCGCCCCTGAAGTGACCGTCACCGACGTCGTCGGCTACCCTGTCGATCTGCGCGGACGGTTCGGCTTGAGCTGGTCGCAGGGCGGATGGTCGGCTTCCGCTTTCGCCAACTACATGGACGACTATCTCAACAATGCGGTGACGCCGAACCGCAAGATCGACAGTCAGACGACCGCTGACCTGCAGGCGAGCTATGGATTCGAAGATACCGGCCCCGCGGTCTTGAGAGGACTGACGGCGACGATATCGGTCAACAACGTCTTCGACCAGGACCCGCCCTACGCCGAGTATAACCAGTTCGCATATGACGCGACCAACTACAGTCCCGTCGGGCGCGTGGTGACGCTCAGCCTGGTCAAGCGCTGGTAACGGCCACCGTCTTCTCTCGCCGAATTCCGAACCCTTTTTTCTGACCGGCGTGCTCGCCGGAGCGAGCTCCCATGTCCGGACACCGATTTCTCGAGACCACCGCCTGTCTCGTCCTTCTTGCGACCGGAGCGGGAGCGGCGGGGGCGCAGACGTCGCTCCGGACCACTGCGAGCGGCGGCCTCTCGCCCATGACCTTCGAGGAGGTCATGACGGACCAGAGGCGGCTGGAAGGTGCGAAGTTTTCTCCTGACGGCGCAAGGCTCGCCTACGGCTGGGCGCGCTCAGACAGGCCGACTGCGGGCCTTGCGTTCCCAGTGGGCCAACATGAGGCCTTCATCGTGGATGCCGCGGGAGGAGCCCCGCGACCGATGGTCCGGCCAGACGGGGACGCCGCGGCCTTTCTTCAGCCTTGTGAACCCTGGCGACCGGACAGCGAAGGGGTGAGCCTGATCGTCCTGAAGGATGGCCGGCTAGCGATGGCCTATGCCGACGCCGACTCCGGCGAAGTGACCACGCTCGGCCTTGGCGCGGAGAGCCTTTGTTCGGTCTGGGTTGGCACGAACATGGTTTACGCCACTGCGGCGGACGGCGCGCCAGGCGGTGTCGAAAGCCAGAGGTCGCTCGAATGGCTGACGCGGCGTTGGCAAGCGGCCTGGGCGGGCGGGCCCGCTGAGGTCACCGTCCACTCCAGCAATCCTGATTTCCCTGCGCCGGAACAGGATCCCGCCGCGGGCGGGTTGGTGGTCGCCGATACGCAGACCGGGCAGGTTGATGTCATCGCTGCCGGCCGGTTCTCGAGCATCGTCGCGTCGAGCGATGGCAAGACGTTCGCCGCTCTCAAACAGGGCTCCGTCGCTCCCTCCGCGTTCAACACCATGACAGGACGGCGGGCGGAGTTGCAGGTCTTCCGGATTGATGGCGAAGGGACCCGGCTGATCGCGACCTTGGCCGACTTTGACAGCGGATACATGATGATGCGCTGGTCCCCGGACGGCCAGAAGCTTCTGGTTGGCGGCAGGACGGCAGAGGGCCAACTCGCTTTGCGGGTGATGTCGACGGATGGCTCCCCGGTCCGGTCGGTGGCGATCCCCCCGCATGTTTCGATCGCCAACGCCGCCGCTGCGGTCGTGGAGCCCATCCTGCCTCTGGGCTGGATTGCCGGCAGGCCGGCCTTCATCGGCGAGACTGCAGGTCGCCGCGCGCGATCAGCCGACGCGGGATCTGATTATGGCCAGAACCGTGAGGTCGGGCGAGGGGTGTATGTCGCAACCGACACCGGGGCGGATGCGCTCACCGGTTTCTCGAGCGCTTCCGTCGAGGGGTTCGCAACGACCGCTCATGGCGATGGCCTCGTGGTGACGGACGGCTCGCTTTGGCGCCTGTCCCCGGGCCAAGCCGCCCGACAGATCCCCGTCGAGGGACACAGGCTCCTCGGTCTCTCAAGGGTCTCGGGTTCAGGACAGGGGCAGCCGACGTTTTTGGTCACCGGTGACGGGGCGGCCGAGCGTGTCGCGATCTCCGCGGAAAACCTTTCGGGACAGGCCGTTCAGATCGTAGTTCGCCTGGTTGACGGCAAGGTTTTGTTCTCGACGCCGACGGCCGGCCTCGAGGGCTTCTCCGCAGACCTCGACGCGGCGGCGAGCGTCCATCAGGAGGGTTGGACCGGCGTCTTGCGCACTGAAGGGGAAGTGTCCCGCGACGTCGCCGTCGCCAATCCGGAGTGGCGGGACCGGCCGCTTGGCGAGACCCGACGTCTGACCTACGAGGTCGATGGGCTTCCGACGACCAGTTGGGTTCTGCTTCCTCCCGGATATAGCGGTGGGGCCTTACCGGCGCTGGTCTGGATTTACGGCGGTCAGGTCTTTGGCGCAGAGCCTCCACGCGCGTCTCGACCGGAAACGGCTGTCACACCGATCTTCAGCGGTCAGCTGTGGGCCGCGAGCGGTTATGCCGTGATCTATCCCAGCGTGCCGATAGGCCAGGGCTCGGCCGGCGATGTTGGCGACAGCCTTGCCCGATCCACAATCGCCGCGGTCGACGCTGCAGTCGCCACGGGCGCTGTCGATCCCGACAAGGTCGCCCTGTTCGGTCACAGCTTCGGAGGCTACTCAACGGCAGCGGTCCTGGCCCGACGATCGGATCGTTTCAAGGCGGGCGCCGCGGTCAGCGGGGTCTACGACTTCCTGTCCGCCTGGGGAGCGCGGCCCTCCTGGGAGAAGCTGGTCGATCCCGACGGGCACAGCTTCGACCTTGAAACGAGGGCCTATATCGAAAAGGGTCAGATGCAGCTCGGGGTCCCGCCATGGGAAGACAGCGCAGCCTATCTTCGGGCCAGTCCCCTGTTCCGCGCGTCAGACATCACGACGCCGCTGATGCTCATGGTGGGCGACCTGGACCTCGGTGCGACAGATGTATCGCAAAGTGAACGGCTCTACGCGGCGCTGCGCCGCACGGGCAATCCGGCGGTCATGGTCCGGTACTGGGGCCAACGCCATGCCCAGGAGGACCCGGGCGCTGTGCGCGATGAGTGGGAGCGGCTGTCGTCCTGGTTCGCTCACTATTTGAAATGAAGCTCGCGAGCGGGTGGATGAAGACGACCAAGGTCACTGCCGAAATGCGGTTGTCCAGCGAGATGAGTGATCACGAAGCTGGAAACATCAAACCTGATGGGATTGCCCCATCCCATTCGCACTTCCTTGCGCCCGGCTATCTTCAGCCCGGACGAGCCAGAACCATGAACCAGGACCTGAGGCAGTGCCTCGCAACGGCCTTTGTCGGCCAACTCGCCGTGAGAGGCCTGCTTGAGCCGACGTGTCGACTGGAGTCTGTCGTCGCGGCGTTCGAGGGCTCACCGTTCATGCGTACCTTCGCCACCATGCTCTGGACGAACGCCTTCGGCGATATGGTTCCGCATCGCGCCATCTTCATCGTCGGTGACGCGGCGAGCGAGTCGCTTGAACTCAAGGCGCTTGACGAGGATGGCCGGACACTGTTCCGGCTGAACTACGCCATCGATGACGCAGGGCGCGCCGGGACCGACGACGGCGCGGCCGCCGTCTAGATCAGCGGTTGCCCCGGTTCACAGGATCGCTGTCAGCGTCCGTCCGGCCGTGTGGCGGGTTGTGCTATGGCATTGCGTGCTTCCGGGACGGCCAGTCAGCGCCGGCCGTCTCGAAACCTTGGTCTCGGAGTCTCTGCAGCGCTTCACCGCGGCGAGGCTGATCACGCGGCCAATCTTCTCTCGTGCAGGGCCCTTTTACGGCCCGAGGTGAAGCCAGACGCCAGGTTCGCAAACGAACGAGCGTGAGCGATGGGGCTCTGCGCGCGAGATTCACTTGAAGTTTGCAATCGCCTTCTAGGCTCCAGCCAGGGAGCGCGTTGATGTTATCGTTAAAGAATTTTGGGCCCCTGCTGTCTGCGACGGCGCATGAGCGTCGCAAACAGGTGCCGGTCCGAGTCATGCTGAGCGGCATCGTGGCCTGGGCGCTTCACAGCGCGGGGCATGGCGCCTGGATTCCAGCCTGGCTGGCGTCCGTCGCCGTTGTTCAGGCTTTCGAGATTGGCGCCATGTTCCGGTTTCGGAGCTCCAACCGTATTCCAACGACACTCGACATTTGCCTTGCACTGGCTTCGACCTTCTTCATGGCAGGTCTTTTCGCCTGGATATCCGTGGCGCTCTGGTCGTTCGACGGCCGAGGTCTTCATGGCATGGCCATGTTGATAATCGCGGGCGGGCTTTTGACCAATGTTGCATCCGGCATCGAGGCGCGCGGCATCTTCTACGTGGGCGCGGCGCCCTACCTCGTGGCCCTCATCACGATGCCGGTCATGGCCATCCTTGGATCGCCTTCGGGCGATCCCATACTGACCACCCTCGCATCGGTGCTGTTCATCGGCGCGATTTTGAACGTCTACGGACGTGTTCACTCTGCGCGGGTCGCAGAACTGCGCGCCCTTGCTGAGGCCGAGACGCGCGTCGACCAGGCGCAGACAGCGATGGCGGACCGCGCTGCCATGGCCGCCATCATCAGCCATGAGTTGAGAACGCCGGTCAGCGCCATTCAGGCCGGTGCTCAGGTCATGCTCGAAGACAACGATCCGGCACAGCGGCGAGACACCGCCGAACTGATCCTCGACGCCAGTTCTCTCATGACCCGGATGCTCAACGATCTCCTCGATCACTCGAAGATGGAGGCGGGAGCGATGTCGCTGGAAGCCCGCGACTTCGACCTCGCCGTGTTGCTTGCTGATACCGAAAGGTTCTGGCGCGCCCAAGCCGACGCCAAGGGTCTGGTCCTGCAAAGTGCAACAGTCCCGCAAGCGACATGGCTGCGAGGCGACCCGCACAGGCTGCGCCAGATCCTGAACAACCTTCTGTCCAATGCGATCAAGTTCACGGCCCATGGCGAAATTGCCATCCTGGTCGCCATAGAGGCATTGGACGATCAGACGCGATCGGTCCTGATCACAGTTCGCGACCAGGGCGCAGGGATAGCGCCGGAGGCTTTGGCCCGCCTGTTCACCCCCTTCGCCCAGGGATCATCCGAGGTCGCGCGCACCTATGGCGGTACCGGTCTGGGCCTCAAGGTCAGCCGGGACCTCGCCCGTCTCATGCGCGGCGACCTGACGGTGGATAGCACTCCCGGCAAGGGCGCAGCCTTCACACTGTCTGTCCTGTTGCCCGCTGGCGAGCCCGAAACCGCCCTCGCAGCAGAGACCGCGGATCCGTCGGCCCTGCAGTCCCGTCTTGCTGTCCTGGCGGTCGATGATCATGAGATCAACAGGAGAACCCTGGCCCTGGTGCTGCAGCCGCTTGATGTCGACCTCTACACCGCATCCGATGGCCTGCTGGCTTTGGAGATCCTCGCGCGCCAACGCTTCGACGCGGTGCTGATGGATGTGAATATGCCCGGTATCGACGGGAATGAGGTCACCCGACGCTTGCGGGTTTCCAACGGAATTAACGCGGATACGCCCGTCATCGGATTCAGCGCTGGAACCGAGGCCGACCAGATCGCCGCCTGCCACGCTGCGGGTATGACAGACTGGCTCGCCAAGCCGCTTGAACCTCACAAGCTCTACGACGCCCTGTATCGCGCCACCACAGGTTCAGCAGCACCGGTGGATGAGGCCGCCTGAGAACTGCATTGGCGCATCCGGGTTTGGTTGACACCGTGCGACGATGTCGGCTGCGGCGTTGAGCGGTCTCCCACGCTCATGGCGCAGCAAATTGGAATCGTTCGACGAGCGCCCATGGCCCTCCGAGATAGCGCCAGAGCAGCAGCCCTTCTGCAAAGATGGGGAAAGGCTCGAACGCCAGTTGCAGGTCCTCGAGCAGCTGGCGGGCCTTCTCCGGCTCCGCCTTGTTCTGGACGGTGATATGCGGCCGGAAAGGCGCCTGGTCCTGCCGGGTCAGCCATGGTGAGAAGGCCTCGGCCAGCTCGCTCCTCAGCTGCTCGAGGTCGGACGACGCAAGCCTGTAGGCGACGCCGCGACCGAGGGACCACGGGCCCCGCACATCCATCTGAACAGGACGACGGTTTCGGCACGCTACTTTCAGCGCATCGACGACGGCTTGCTCATGTTCGCCCGGAAGCGCGTGGAAGAGCGTCAGGTGGGCGGGGACCTGATTGCGGTGGCGTGGGAAGTGCGACTGGCGCAGGTCTTCGAACCAGGCGAACGCGCCTTCGTCGAGAGCTGTTGTGACGATGAGAGGCGGCTGATCAGCCATGGTCTGAGGCCGGTCGCGCCATACCTCTCCGCCATGCGTCCGCGGCCGCGCGGTGCAGGATGGCGTGACGACGCGCCAATCGGTCGATGTCGTTGTCGTAGCCGCCGCCGATGACGCCGACTACCGGCGCGACGGGCAAGCAGGTCTCCAGAACATAGGCGTCGCGCGCGGCGAGCCCCACATCGGTAAGAGCCAGCCTGCCGAGACGGTCGCTCATGTGCGGGTCAACCCCGGCAATGTAGAAGACGAGGTCGGGCGCGACGCGCTGGAGCAGCCCCGGAAGGATTGCACGCAGCTCGGCCAGATAAGCTTCGTCGCCGGTCCCGTCCGGCAGGTCGACGTCCAGGTCGCCTGGCCCCCGTCGCACGGGATAGTTCTTCTCTCCGTGCATGGAGAAGGTGAAAACCTGCGGCTCGTTCTCGAATATCCGGGCGGTGCCGTCGCCTTGGTGGACGTCCAGATCGACGACGAGCGCCTGCCGGATCTCGTCGGCGTCGATCATGGCGCGCGCGACGACACCGATGTCGTTGAAGACGCAGAAGCCCGCGCCGCTCTTCGGTCCGGCATGGTGGCTCCCGCCGGCGGTGTTGCAGGCCAGACCGTGCCGGAGCGCCAGACGCGCCGCCAGCAGCGTCCCGCCGACCGCTGCCTGCGCACGGTCCGAGACACCCCGGGTGACCGGCATACCGATAACCCGTTCCACATCAGGCGGTAAGGCGGCGTCCAGCACCTGCCGCACGTAGGCGGGGTCGTGCACAGCGGCGAGCATCTCGAAGCTGGCGGGTTCGGGAATGTGCAGCCCCTCAGGCCCGATCAGATGCTCCTCTCCGAGCACCTGGGCCAGCCGGGCGTATTTGTGCATGGGGAAGCGATGACCGGGCGGCATCGGCGCGCTGTAGGCCGGGTGGTAGACGACCGGGGGAAGAGGGCGCTGCAGGGTCATGTTGATGAGGTGACAACACACTGGCGCCCATGGGGCTGCTTAAACACCGGAAACGAACGCTGACGGTTCAGTGTCAGCAGTCGTCGTATGTGCGAGCGGCGCTGACTGCGAAGACGATCGAGACTTGAGACGGCCTCACCGCCTGAGGTCCTCAGGCTACCGCCTGTGCCTGATGTGACGTTTCGCCAGACTGCGGATGCTGCCTGTGCCTGCAAGAGCAAGCGTGCGTTCAAACTCGCCGCGCAACAACTTGAGCGACTGAGCGACGCCAGCCTCTCCGCCTGCCGCCAGGCCATACAGATAAGGCCGGCCAATGGAACAGGCGGTCGCGCCCAGGGCGAGCGCCTTGAAGATGTCCGAGCCGTGCCGAACGCCCCCGTCGCATATGACATCCGGCCCCTCGCCGAGCGCGTCTCTCACGGTGGAGACCTGATCGATCGGCGCTGGCGCGCCATCGAGCTGGCGGCCGCCGTGGTTCGAGATGATCACCCCACTGGCGCCCGACTGGATTGCGCGGGTGGCGTCCTCCGCCGTCATGAGCCCCTTGATCGCAAGAGGGCCATTCCACTCGGATGCGAGCCATTCGACATCGCGCCAGGTCAGGCTGGGGTCAAATTGACGACTGATAAATTCGAAGAGGCTCATCGGGTTGGTCGCCAGGGCGTCCGTCCTGTGACTGACGTTTGCCAGATCAAACCTCGCTCCTGTCAGAGCCGGTATCGACCAACCGGGATGGAGGGCGAAATCGAGGAGCGAGCGCGCCGTCAGCCTGGGCGGCAAAGACAGGCCGCTTCGACGGTCGCGTAGCCGGTTGCCCGCGACCGGCGTGTCGACCGTCAGACATAGTCCGGCGTATTCGGCTTCGCGGCATCGCGAGACGAACTCTCGCGTGAGGCCCCGATCCTTGAATACATAGATCTGGAACAGCTTTGGCGCCGGTGCTGCCTCAGGCAGATCCTCCAGCCGCGTCGTACCCATGGTTGACAGACAGTAGGGAATGCCTTGGCCGGCAGCGGCCCGGGCGACGGCTGGCTCGGCCGAACCATGGAACATCCGGGTAAGGCCCGTCGCGGAAAGCATGAGCGGCCACGCGGCAGGCTGCCCGAAGATGGTCGTTGCTGTCTGGATGGAAGACACATCCGTC
>Ga0247812_10001296_pt1 | contig 14197 bp, 14 predicted proteins | sample UWRJL149409B1_FD_178011 | JGI IMG/M metagenome (GOLD analysis project Ga0247812, IMG submission 178011) | Plant litter microbial communities from Arlington Agricultural Research Station in Wisconsin, United States - UWRJ-L149-409B-1 | ecosystem: Environmental > Terrestrial > Plant litter >...
TCGAGCAGAAATTCAGCCTGCGGCGCATCGTGGATCTTGCCCAGGTTGTGGGCAATGCGCGTGACATCGAGCCAGTCGCCATTAGGGTCGACCATGCGCCACGAGGCCAGGTTGTCGAGCGCGGTGCCCCACAACACGGCCTTCTTGCCGCCCGCGTTCATCGCGATATTGCCGCCCACGCAGGATGCGTGCGCCGACGTCGGATCGACCGCGAACACGAAGCCCGCCTTCTCGGCCGCCTGCGACACGCGCTGCGTGACCACGCCCGCATAGGTGTGGATGGTCGCGTACTCGCGGTCCAGGCCCGGCATGGCGGTCATTTCGACGTCGCCGATGCCGATCAGTTTTTCGGTGTTGATCACGGCCGACATGGGCGTGAGCGGAATCGCGCCGCCCGTGTAGCCGGTGCCGCCGCCGCGCGGGATGATCGTCAGACCAAGCTCGATGCAGCCCTTGACCAGGCCGGCCATCTCGTCTTCGGTGTCCGGCACCAGCACCAGAAACGGGTACTCGACGCGCCAGTCGGTGGCGTCGGTCACGTGCGAGATGCGGTGCATGCCGTCGAAGCGGATATTGCGCTTGTCGGTGTACGCGCCCAGCACCTTCAGCGCGCGCTTGCGCAGGTCGTACGTCTCGGAGAATTCGCGGCCGAAGTCGTCGACTGCGCGGCGCGCGGCCGCCAGCAACTGCTCGACGGCGCTGCTGCGCGCTGCGGCCACGGCCGGGTCGCCGTCATCCTGCGCGTCGACCGTCGTGCGGCGCTTGTCCACTTCGGCCAGGCGGTGGTGCAGCGCTTCGATCAGGTTGGCCCGGCGCTTCGGGTTGTCCAGCATGTCGTCCTGCAGGTACGGATTGCGCCGCACGACCCAGATGTCGCCCAGCACCTCGTACAGCATGCGCGCGGAGCGGCCGGTCTGGCGGGCGCCGCGCAAGCTGCCCAGCAACTCCCACGACGACTCACCGAGCAGCCGGATCACGATTTCGCGGTCCGAGAACGAGGTGTAGTTGTACGGAATCTCGCGCAGGCGCGCGGGGGCGTTATCGGCTAGCAGGGTATGGATGTGTGCGGGGGCGTTCATGAATACTCGTCGACAGTCGGACAGGCCCGAAGGACGTTCATTCTATCGTATTGCGTTGCACCACGCTTGGGACGGCCCCGTCCGCCGTTGCGTGCGACGCAACAAAATATTCATACTGTGTCGGATATGCAAACATTATTCAGCCACAGGCGCGGGCGTGCAGTATTTATCAAGCACGACACCGCGAATGACATATGTCGTCCGGCCTGGTTTGCACCGTTATCGTGGACTGTCCGGCACCTCGAACGCCTCGCCGGTTTCGAAGAAATGCCCACCGGCCACGTAATGGATGCTTTTCTTGCCACCCGCTGCCATATTCCAGTGGCCATCGGCAAACACCGCAGGGTCGGCCCAGGCCGCCACGACCTCGCCCAGGAACAGGTCATACGTGTCCTGGATATGCGGTTCGGGGAGTACACGGCATTCTAACCAGGCCAGGCAGCCGTCGAGCAGCGGCGCGCCGACCTGCTCGCCGGTCCAGGCGCCCGCATTGAACGCCGCGAACTTGTCCACCTCGCGACCCGACGTCGAGCCCACCTGCAGGGTCAGGCGCGCCAGCTCACGCGACGGGATGTTCAGCGCGAATTCGCCGGACGCCTCGATCATGCTGCGGGTGAGTGTGTTCTTGTCGATCACCACCGCCACCTTGGGCGGATCGAAGTCCAGCGGCATCGACCAGGCGGCCGCCATCGCATTGACGGCGTCACCGTGGCGACTGGACACCAGGACCGTCGGCCCGTGGTTCATCAGGCGGTAGGCTTTGGCGAGGGGTACGGGAACGCGGTTGGTCATGCAAGTATCCTTGAGGTGATGGTGCCGGCAGGATGAACACCTGTTCAGGCATTGCCTCCCCGGGTCTAGCCGGTAATGCGTGTCAGCATGTCGCCAAGCGACTTCCAGAAACTGTCCGGCACGTACAGCAGCGCCAGTGTCATGGTCAGGTAGCGCGCAAACTTGCCGATCGCCATATACATCAGGCTCGGCCAGAACGGCAGGTGCAGCCAGCCGGCCAGCGTGCAAAGCGGATCGCCCACGCCTGGCAGCCATGACAGCAACATCGTCTTGGCGCCGTAGCGCTTGAGCCAGCCGAACCAGCGGCTCTGGCGCTCTTTGGCAAACGCCACCTTGGCGCGGTAGCCAAGGAAGTAATCGACTGCGCCGCCCAGCGTATTGCCAATGGTGGCGACCAGGATCGCCGGCCAGAACAGTGCGGGATTGGCCTTGATCACCGCAAACACGGCCGGCTCGGAACCCAGCGGCAGCAGCGTGGCGGAAATAAAACTGATGATGAAGACGGAGGTCAACCCGACAGTCGGCGCCGCAACGAGGTCAAGCAGCCATTGGACAGCGGTTTCGATCATGCGAGCTTAGGCGAGGGAAATAGGCGTCCATTATAATGGTCCGGAACTTTCGTCACGACACGATACGATCGCCTGTCACCCAGCGCGCCGGATCGTACTGCGCGCCACGGTCACCCACCCTAGCGGAACAGTTTGCGTCGTCCGTCCCGCCAGCCGCATTGGCCTGACCCTTGTGTTTCGACCATGACTACCGACTATCTCAAAAAAATCCTGACCGCGCGCGTCTACGACGTTGCCGAACAAACGCCCCTCGATCTGGCCCCCACGCTGTCCGCGCGCATGGGCAACCGCATTTATTTCAAGCGCGAAGACATGCAGAGCGTGTTCAGCTTCAAGCTGCGCGGCGCCTACAACAAGATGGCCAATCTGACGCCCGAGCAGCGCGCCCGCGGCGTGATCTGCGCCTCGGCCGGCAACCACGCCCAGGGCGTGGCCCTGTCGGCCTGCCGCCTCGGCTGCCGCGCACTGATCGTGATGCCCACGACCACACCGGGCGTCAAGATCGACGCCGTCAAGGCGCGTGGCGGCGCCAGCGTCGAGATCGTGCTGCACGGCGACTCGTACACCGACGCCTACAATCACGCCCTGCTGCTGGAAAAAGAACAGCGCATGACCTTCGTGCACCCGTTCGACGATCCGGACGTGATCGCCGGCCAGGGCACGATCGGCATGGAAATCCTGCGCCAGCATTCCGGCCCGATCCACGCGATCTTCGTCGCCATCGGCGGTGGCGGCCTGATCGCGGGCATCGGCGCCTACGTCAAAGAGATTCGCCCGGACATCAAGATCATCGGCGTGCAGACACTCGATTCGGACGCGATGGCGCGCAGCCTGAAGGCCGGCCACCGCGTCACGCTGAACGATGTGGGTCTGTTCTCCGACGGCACCGCGGTGCGCCTGGTGGGCGAAGAAACCTTCCGCGTCGCCCAGATGGTGGTCGACGAGATCATCCTGGTTGACACCGACGCGATTTGCGCCGCGATCCAGGACGTGTTCCAGGACACGCGCAGCATTCTCGAGCCAGCCGGCGCGCTGGCCATCGCCGGCGCCAAGGCGTATATCGAGCGCTCCCAGATGGACCGCGAGCCGGTCAAGGGTGAAACGCTGGTGGCCGTGGCCTGCGGCGCCAACATGAACTTCGACCGCCTGCGCTTCGTTGCCGAGCGCGCCGAACTGGGCGAATCGCGCGAAGCCGTGTTTGCCGTGACCGTGCCCGAGCAGCGCGGCAGCTTTCGCCGCTTTTGCGGGCTGGTCGGGCCACGCAATGTGACCGAGTTCAATTACCGCATCAGCGATGCCAGCGAAGCGCATGTGTTCGTCGGCGTCCAGGTGGGCAGCCGCACCGAGTCCGGGCTGCTGGCGCGCACGTTCGAAGAGCATGGCTACAAGACGCTCGACCTGACCGGCGACGAGCTGGCCAAGCTGCATATCCGCCACTTGGTCGGCGGCAAAAGTTCGCTGGCCCACGATGAATTGCTGTATCGTTTCGAGTTCCCTGAACGGCCGGGCGCGCTGATGCGCTTCCTGGACAGCATGGCGCCGAACTGGAATATCTCGCTGTTTCACTACCGCAACCAGGGCGGCGATGTGGGCCGCATTCTTGTGGGCCTGCAAGTGCCGCCGACCGAAATGGCCGAGTTCCGGCAATTCCTGGCGTCGCTCGGTTACCGTTACTGGGACGAAAGCAGCAATCCCGTCTATAAATTGTTTTTGGGCGCCTGACGCCCCATTTCCATGAATACACCTGACCAATCGCCCCTCGGCAAATCCTCCGCCTACCAAAGCCAGTACGCGCCCGAGTTGCTGTTCCCGATCGCGCGCCAGCAAAAGCGCGATGAGCTTGGCCTGTTCGCGGATGCCGGCACCATGCCGTTCTTCGGTGTCGACATCTGGAACGCCTACGAACTGTCGTGGCTGAACATGCGAGGCAAGCCACAGGTGGCGATTGCGACGATCACGGTCCCGGCCGATTCGCCGAACATCGTCGAATCGAAATCGTTCAAGCTCTACCTGAACTCGTTTAACCAGACCCGCCTGGCCGGTCCGGACGCCCTGCTCGCCCTGCTGCGCGACGATCTGTCGGACGGCTTCGGTGCGCCAGTCCACGTCACGCTGACCAGCCCGGAAGCATTCGGTGCGATCAAGATGGGCGAACTCGACGGCGTGCTGCTGGATCGCCTGGATGTCGAGATCGACGGCTACTCGCCGTCCCCGGAACTGCTGAGCGCAAACCACGAGAACGGCCAAGTCGAAGAAACGCTGGTGTCGCACCTGCTCAAGTCGAACTGCCTGGTCACTGGCCAGCCGGACTGGGGCACGGTGCAGATCCGTTACGTTGGCCCGCAGATCGACCAGGAAGGCTTGCTGAAATACCTGATCGGCTTCCGTGAACACAACGAGTTTCACGAGCAGTGTGTCGAGCGCATCTTCATGGACGTGCTGCGCCAGTGCAAGCCGACCAAACTGGCCGTGTATGCCCGCTACACGCGGCGCGGCGGCCTGGATATCAACCCATGGCGCGCCAACTTCTCCACCGGCAAACCGCCGAATCTGCGTGGCGCGCGCCAGTAAATATCGCGTTTCTGACACGATGCGACTCGCACGCCTGTACGTTTTTGGCGACAGCCGTGCGCCGTGGCTGGCAGTATGCACAGCCATGACGCGCTACCGAAACTGCTTGTTTTTTCAGCAGTTCATGTGCAAAAATCGGCCGATCTCAGCGCAAGCATGTATTTACTGGTCGCGTTCTGCGATTTGTTAAAAAAATTGCGTGGTGGCGTTAACATGAATCAACGCCGCTGTTGCCCTGTTTCGACGGGTATCGAACGACCGTCCCGCCAACTGGCCTGACGCTCGCGATTTCGAGTGTCCCGGCCATAAAACAGGCCTATAATCCGTGCTCGCAAGCACGCCACTTGTGCCGCGCACTTGTGCCACGCACCCCATGTTATGACCAATTTAAGCAAAATCCTCTCGCTCGAAAACGTCCAGCTCGACATCGAAGTGTCGAGCAAAAAGCGCGCCTTCGAGCAAGCCGGCCTGATCTTCGAGAACAATTGCGGTATTGCCCGTTCGATTGTGTCCGACAACCTGTTCGCCCGCGAGCGTCTCGGCTCCACTGGCCTCGGCCACGGCGTGGCCGTCCCGCATGGCCGTATCAAGGGCAGCAAGAGCCTGAAGGCGCCCCTGGCTGCCTTTGTGCGCCTGAAGGAACCGATTCCGTTCGAGTCGCCCGATGGCCAGCCGGTGAGCCTGCTGTTCTTCCTGCTGATTCCGGACCACGTCACCCAGCAGCACCTCGAGATCCTGTCGGAAATCGCCGAGCTGTTCTCGGACGAAGCCATCCGCACTGCGCTGGCGACCGACGCCGACCCGAAGGCTGTCCACGAGCGCATTATCAACTGGCAACCCAGCCTGCAAGCTCTGGGTTAAACTTCACGTCACTGCACGCGCGGCAATGATGTCGCGCGCCTTTTTTTGTGACGAAGACGATGCCCATGCTGCAGTCCCCGCTGACCATTCAACGGCTGTACGACGATAACCGCGACAGCCTGCAGCTCGGCTGGTTTGCGGGCTTTCCCGGCGGCGAACGCCAGATCGCCGGCGACGCCGCGTCGGCCGCCGACCAGGTCGGCCACCTGAACCTGATCCACCCGGGCCGCATCCAGGTCTTCGGGCACCAGGAACTCAATTACTACCACCGCCTGAAAGCCAATTCGCGCACCCACGTGATTGGCGAACTGATCGGCGGCGGGCCGCCGGCGCTGATCATCGCGCAGGGGCTCGAAACACCGCCTGATATCCTCGCCATCTGCGACGAGCAGAACATCCCGCTGTTTTCCACGCCGCTGCCGGCCGCGCAGGTGATCGACTTCCTGCGCGTGTACCTGTCCAAGAAGCTGGCCCAGCGCGTGATCATGCACGGCGTGTTCATGGACGTGCTGGGCGTGGGCGTCTTGATCACCGGTGAATCCGGCTTGGGCAAAAGTGAACTGGGGCTGGAACTGATTTCGCGTTCGCACGGCTTGGTGGCCGACGATGCGGTGGAATTCTCGCGCATCGCGCCGAACATGATCGAGGGCCGCTGCCCGCCCCTGCTGCAAAACCTGCTCGAGGTGCGCGGCCTGGGCCTCTTGGACATCAAGGCGATCTTTGGCGAGACGGCGGTGCGTCGCAAGATGCGCCTGAAGCTCATCGTCCACCTAGTCAAGCGCGGTGCGCTCGATGAAGAAGTCGAGCGCCTGCCCTTCCATTTCCCGACCGAAGACGTGCTGGGCCTGCCGATCCGCAAGGTTGTCATCCCGGTGGCGGCCGGCCGCAACATCGCCGTGCTGCTCGAGGCGGCCGTGCGCAACACGATCCTGCAACTGCGCGGCATCGACACGCTGCAGGAATTCATGGAGCGCCAGCGCCAGGCCATGAGCGCCGATTGACCCGGCGCCCGCGGCCCGCGGGTGCACGGCTGACCGGCGCTTGCGGTATCATCGCCCCTATGCACATCGTCCTCATCACCGGAATTTCCGGCTCGGGTAAATCCGTGGCCCTGAATGTCCTGGAAGACGCCGGTTACTACTGCGTCGACAACCTGCCGCCGGCTCTGCTGACGGCCCTCGTCAATACCGTCAGCGAAAGCGGCGGTGGCAAGATCGCTGTCGCGGTCGACGCGCGCAGCGCCGAATCGCTGGCCGAACTGCCAGTCAGCGTGCAGCGGCTGCGCGAGGACGGCCACTCGGTCAAGGTCATGTTTTTGACCGCGAGCACCCATTCGCTCGTGGCGCGCTTTTCCGAGACGCGCCGCAGCCATCCGCTGTCGCACGAACTGCGTCCAGGCGAAAATCCGGCATCGCGCCTTACGCTGATCGAATGCATCGCTGAAGAACGCGAGCGCCTGTCGTCGATCGAGAACCTGGGCCACGTGATCGACACGTCCGAGCTCTCGTCGAACAAGCTGCGCGGCTGGATCAAGGAACTCGCCGAGATCGACCATGCGCCGCTGACGCTGTTCTTCGAGTCGTTCGCCTTCAAGGTCGGCGTGCCGCTCGACGCCGACTTCGTGTTCGACGTGCGCGCGATCCCGAATCCCTACTACGATCTGGCTCTGCGCCCGCTCACCGGCAAGGATGCCCCTGTCATTGCCTTCCTCGACGCGCAACCAAGCGCCGTCGAGATGCTATCCGACATCCAGAACTTCGTCGCCAAGTGGCTGCCGTCGTTCAAGACCGACAACCGCAGCTACCTGACGGTGGCGGTCGGCTGCACGGGCGGACAGCATCGCTCGGTGTACATGGCCGAACACCTGGGTGCGCACTTCGGCGCGACCGAGCGTGTGATTGTCAGGCATCGCGAGCAGCCGAAGCATCGGGCGGCGTAAAACCCGTCCGCTTGCACCGGATTGCCGATTGACGCAGAATGATCGCATCTCTGATGCGGGAGACATCATGCGAACCACAGTGACGATTGACGATGAGCTGTATGCGAAGGCGCTAGAGATGGCAGACCCCGGGATGGACAAAGCAGACCTGTTCCGGGAAGCAGTCAAGACCTTTGTTCGGGTGCAAGCCGCTAAGCGCCTCGCGGCCCTGGGCGGTGCGGCACCTGGAATGCCAGAGGTCCCGCGCAGGCATCTTGATGTGATGCGATGAACGCTGTTCTGGTCGATACATCGGTGTGGGTCGATCACTTCCAGCGTCATAACGAAACGCTGGTGGATCTGTTGTCCCTGGATTTGGCGCTGTCTCACCCTATGGTCGTCGCAGAACTGGCATGCGGTACGCCCCCTGCCCCGCGCTTGCGTACTCTGGCCGATATCGCGGTCCTGCGACAAGCACGACAGGCCAGCCTGACCGAAGTCCGGGAGCTCGTCGAGCAGGAAAAGCTGTATGGGCTTGGATGCGGCCTGGTCGATCTTGCACTGCTTACGTCCACCTTGCTGACGCCCGGTTCATAATTATGGACACGGGACAAAAGACTGGCGCAGCTCGCATTGCGCTTCACTGTCATCTATACGCCCGCATTACATTAGAGTGCGCCATGTGCATTATCGACGCGGTACATGGCCAGCACGCCTTCGGCTTCGGTCTACATGGCCGAACACCTGGGCGCGCACTCCGGCGCGACCGAGCGCGTGATTGTCAGGCATCGCGAGCAGCCGAAGCACCGGGCGGCGCAGGCTTGCTGCCTGCACTGTCACACGTCTGACGCTGCCGACGAAATTCCATCGTCCAGTTGGTTTCCCATGTATCTCCGGCATCGGCAGAAAAAGCCTGGTCCCAGTGCAGCAAGTTTTGATCGATCTGGCGCCAGATGAATCTGACGATAATCGGGATTTCCTGGAAAGTATCGTTGGCGAAGAACGTACCAACGCCATCAATGAATTCGCCTACCACTGGAACGTCGATCTGACTCGGAAGACGACCGTCAAGCCACCAGATTGACCATCTCTTCGTGTTCTGATCGTAGGAGCGTAACGCGATAGCGCGAAAGACCTCGTCATTCAGCCGCAAGATATTGTCTTCAAGGTTGCCAAAGCCTCCCAGAATTTTTTGGGTCGACATCTCACCATCAAACTCAACCCATTCATTGCAGTTTGCCAGGCGTTCCTTGAGCCGCCGATGCCTGACTACCCAGTCCCCAATAACAAAATCGAAGTCCGTTGGTGCTGAACTCATCAATTCCAGTGCCATGCCACTCCTTGAATAATAGATGGTCTGTCGGCCCGCACACTCGTCGCCACCGACCACGGATTACCGCCGCCGACATCAATATGGCGCCTCGTCACTTCAGCACCGACGCCGCATCCACGATCCGCACATCATGCATCTGGTGCAGATACGATTCCAGATACCCCTTGTGCGACGCGCCGACGATGACCAGCATGCGCTGGCCGGGCCGCATGCCCAGCACGTCCCGGATATTGGCCGCCATGCGCAGGTTGCGCGTTTCCCAGTAACCCACGTACTGACGGCCGAAGCGCTGCGCTGACGGCTCGTTGAGCGCCGCACCGAAGTCGCTGCGGTAGATCAGGGCCGCCTGGCCAGGCGCATTGTCGGCGCGGTACATCGCCAGCACGCCCTCGGCACTGGCCAGCAAGCCCTCCTGCGCCTTGTCCACCGCCGTGCGCTGCTTCGTGGCCGGGTTGTCCCACGTTTTCATCAGCGCATCGCCAAACGCCTTATCGTCTCCCGTCGCGCTATCGGCGGTGTGGTCGTCCATCGCATACAGGCGTTCAAGGCCAAGCCGGACGGCCAGACGTGCACCGATCATCAGGCTTTCGTCCGTCCTGGTTTCCAGCTTCACGAGCACGCCAACCAGTGCAGCGTCCAGGCCGTCGCCGGCACGGCGCTCGGCCTCGGGCAGGCGCAGCCACTGGACCAGTGCCGATGCGCGCTCGCCGCCAGCGAGGAACAGCGCTGCCAGATGCCGGCGCTGCGCCGGGGTCGGCGCGTCAGGCCAGGCAGCCAGCAAGGCGTCGGCAGCCTCGGTCGACGCCGCGACATCCAGCCCCGTGGCCAGCCGTGCCGGTGCGGGATCCCAACAATAGGAATCGATCGAGTCCTTGTAGCGCGCCGGGTAGCGTCGCATGAAGTCGCACTGCGGCCCGGATACCGCCTCGATCGCAATCGCCTGCGGCTTCCATGCGGCCAGGCGCTCGTTCAGCAGCGTCAGGCTGGCGGCCTGGAAGGTTTTGGGCAACTGCGACAGATGGGGCGAGCCCAATACCAGCACCTCGTTGGCAGGCCCAGAAGCCGGTCCCTTGAATGCGCTCGCATCGAAGTCAGGCTGATAGCCTTGGGCCGCGGCGCTGCCGCACAAGGTCATCGACAAGAGCAAGGCAGTCATGCGCATCGTGAGTCCTCATCGGTTCATGAAGCCACGATGTTTGCACCGCCTGCGCGAAAAGTCACGCGCAAACGGATATGCATGAGGAGGCTTACGCGAGATGGCGCAGCGGGTGCGCGTGCGCCGGCCACACCGGCGCGAAGAAGTGCGCGACCATTGCATCGGTCACGAGGTCGAGCGACGGCGGATTCCATTGCGGCGCATTGTCCTTGTCGATGACGAGCGCGCGCACGCCTTCGAGCACTTCTCCGTGCTCGAAGTTGCGGCGCACGAGCGAGCGCTCCAGGCGCAGGCAGTCAGCGACATCGAGCGACGCGCCGCGCAGCAGGAGCTCGCGCGTCACGCACATCATCAACGGCGAGCGCTGACGCATCGCGCGCAATGCCTTCTGCGCGAATGGCGTGTCGTCACCTTCGAGCGATGCCATGATCGCCGCCACCGAGTCTGCGCCAAAGTGGGTATCGATGCGCGCGCGGTTGGCCTGCAGTTCGCTCTCGCCGGCATGCGCCGTGGCAAACGCGCGGATCGCCGGCGGCAGATCCGCGCCCGACGTCGCCTCGATCAGCGCCTGCAATGCCGCCAGGTCAGTGCCCGGCACGAACACGTCGGCCAGGCCCACGTATAGCGCGTCGGCCGCGCCGATCGTCAAGCCGGTCAAGCCCAGAAACATGCCCAATTGCCCCGGCGCGTGCGACAAAAAGTGGCTGCCGCCGACATCGGGGAACAGGCCGATGTTCACCTCAGGCATCGCCATCTTGGTGCGCTCGGTGACGATGCGCAGGCCGCAATCGGGCCCGCCCTGCGCGATGCCCATGCCGCCGCCCATGACCACGCCATCCATCAGCGCGATATACGGTTTCGGGTAAAAATGGATCAGGTGATTCAGCGCGTATTCTTCGGTGAAGAAATCTTCGAGCAGTGCGCTGTCACTTTGTGGCGAGGCGTTACCGACCTCGTAAAAGAAGCGGATATCGCCGCCTGCGCACAGGGCTTTTTCGCTGCTGCTGGTGATCACGACCGCATCGACGGTGACATTGGTCTGCCAGTCGAGCAGGATCGCGGTCAGCGCGCGCACCATGTCCAGCGACAGCGAATTGAGTGCCTTTGGCCGGTCGAGGGTGATGATGCCGGTGCGGTTGGCGATGCGGGTCAGGACGTGTTCGGACATGGCGTGATCCATCGAAAGGAAACACGTATTTTACCGGCAGCGGGATGCAAAAAGGGCGTCCCGAAAAGACGCCCCTGGCGGTGGTGACCTGCGCTCGATCAGGCGGCAGCGACGTCTGCTTCGTCGACGTCCAGGCGTTTGATCGCTGTGCGGTTATGGTCTTTGAGCATCTGCTTGTGCTTCAGAATTTGTCGATCCAGTTTATCCATCAACATGTCGATCGCGGCATACAGGTCTTGCGCGACGCTCGCCACGTGCAGGGTCTTGCCCGACACCTGGACATTGATTTCAGCTTTTTGCCTTTTTTCTTTTTCAGTGAGGTTATCGACGGCCAGGAAGACGTGGGTATCTATGACTTGATCGAAATGGCGAATAATGCGTTCCAGCTTATTCTGAACGTATTCACGGATGGCAGGGGTTACTTCGAGATGGTGACCACTGATGGTGAGGTTCATACACACTCCTTTGAAGATGTCACGTCGCTTGCACCATACAGGAGCTGAAGGCACAGACTGTATGAGCGGCGTTGTTACAAGGCTTTGCGGAGACTGACGGGGGGGATCTTGAGCGCTTCACGGTATTTTGCGACCGTCCTGCGCGCAATGACCATGCCTTGTTCCCCGAGCATTTCCGCGATCTTGCTGTCGGATAATGGATTCTTAGGGTCTTCTGCTCCTGTCAATTGTGCGATGAGCGCACGGATTGCCGTTGAGGATGCTTCGCCTCCCGCTTCGGTGGCAACGTGGCTACCGAAGAAATACTTCAACTCGAACATGCCGTGCGGGGTCAGCATGTATTTCTGGGTTGTGACACGAGAGATCGTGCTCTCGTGCAGACCTAGTGTATCAGCTATCTCACGCAAAACAAGGGGCCGCATGGCAACCGCGCCATGGCTGAAAAAGTTGCGCTGGCGTTCAACAATCGCCTCGGCCACACGCAGGATCGTGTCGAAACGCTGGCGCATGTTCTTGATGAGCCACTTCGCCTCTTGCATCTGCGCGCCCATCTGGCTCTCGCTGCGGCCCTGCTTGAGCATGGTCGCGTACAGGCTGTTCACGCGCAGGCGCGGCATCACGTCCTGATTCAGCGTGACCGCCCAGCCATTCTTGGCGCGCCGCACGATCACGTCCGGCACCACGTAATCTGACACATTCGACGCGAACGCGGCGCCCGGATGCGGATTGCACTGGCGGACCACGGCCTGCACTTCGCGCAGGTCTTCGTCGTCGCAATCGAGCGCTTTTTTCAGCTTGCTGTATTCGCGCTGCGCGAACCAGGTCAGGTAGCCTTCGACGATCTTCAGGGCCATGCGGCGCGTAACCATCGGCACGCCCGGCATGAGCCGGATCTGCAGCGCCAGGCATTCGGCCGCGCTGCGCGCGCCCACGCCCACCGGGTCCATGCTCTGCACCATCGCCAGCGCGCAGCGCAGCTCGTCGAGGTCGACCTCGAGTTCTTCGGGCAACCGCGCGTGGATGTCGTCGAGCGGTTCTTCCAGGTAGCCGTTGTCGTCGAGCGCGTCGATCACCAGTTCGGCCAGCGCGCGGTCGCGGGTCGACAGCAGCGTTTCGCGCACCTGCTCCATCAGGTGTTCGCGCAGCGTGATGGCGCACGCCTCCAGCTGCGGGCGGCCGTCTTCGTCGTCGCTGCTGCTGCTACTGCCGGACGACGCGCCGCTGCCTTCGTTCCAGTCGGTGTCGGGCCGGTCGCCATCGACCGCGCCGCCTTCAGCGCCCTCGCCCTCGGCCGGCGCGCTGCCCTCGCCTTCGGCCTGCTGGCCCGGCGCCGGTGGCGCCTCGCCCGGTGCCGGCGCATTGTTGATCGCCCCATCGCCCAGCAAGCGCACCGAATGATCGAGCGGATCGTCGAGCCTTTCGAGCAGCGGGTTATCGCCCAGTATCTGCTCGATCTCCTGATGCAGTTCGAGCGTCGACAGCTGCAGCAACCGGATCGATTGCTGCAGCTGTGGCGTGAGCGCCAGGTGCTGCGAAGTACGGAGCTGAAGGGACTGTTTCATCAATTGAGTATGGCTTACATGCGGAAATGTTCACCAAGGTACACGCGGCGCACCGACTCGTCGGCGATGATATCGTCGGGACGGCCGGATGCGAGCACGGCGCCCTGATTGATGATGTAGGCGCGGTCGCAGATGCCAAGCGTCTCGCGGACATTGTGGTCGGTGATCAGGACGCCGATCTTGCGCTCCTTGAGGAAGCGAACAATGCGCTGGATCTCGATCACGGCGATCGGATCGACGCCGGCAAACGGTTCGTCGAGCAGCACGAAGCGCGGGTTGGTCGCCAGTGCGCGCGCGATCTCCACGCGGCGCCGCTCACCGCCCGACAGCGACAGCGCCGGGTTCTCGCGCAGCTTTTCGATCTGCAGGTCGGCCAGCAAGGTATCGAGGCGGTCGCTGATCTCGGTTTTGGTCAGCGACTTGCCGTTCACCTTCTGCAGTTCGAGCACGGCGCGGATGTTTTCTTCAACCGTCAGCTTGCGAAACACCGACGCTTCCTGCGGCAGATACGACAGGCCGAGCACGGCGCGGCGGTGGATCGGCAGGCTGGTGATGTCGGTGCCGTTGATACTGATCGAGCCGGCGTCCGACGGCACCAGGCCGACGATCATGTAGAACGACGTAGTCTTGCCCGCGCCGTTCGGGCCCAGCAAGCCCACCACTTCGCCGCATTCGACATCGAGCGACACATCGCGCACGACCAGGCGCTTGCCATAGCTTTTCTGCAGGCCCC
>Ga0247812_10001299_pt1 | contig 14186 bp, 15 predicted proteins | sample UWRJL149409B1_FD_178011 | JGI IMG/M metagenome (GOLD analysis project Ga0247812, IMG submission 178011) | Plant litter microbial communities from Arlington Agricultural Research Station in Wisconsin, United States - UWRJ-L149-409B-1 | ecosystem: Environmental > Terrestrial > Plant litter >...
AACCGCGCCCGTCTTGGGTTAGCCGCTCCCCATGAACGATCCCGCCACGATCCGCCGCCTCTATGGCCGCAGCCAGAACCATGCCCTGCGCGTCGGCCAGGCCGCGCTGGTCGAGGAACTGCTCCCCGCGATCAGCGTCCCCGAGACCGGCCCCGTCACCGCCGCTTCGCTATTTGGCGCGGATCGCCCGCTGCATTTCGAGATCGGCTTTGGCGCGGGCGAACATCTGGCGGATCGCGCGGACATGCTGCCCGATCACGGCTTCATCGGCTGCGAACCCTTTCTCAACGGCGTGGTCGGCGCGCTGCAGCATATTCGCGATCGTAACCTGCCCAACATCCGGCTGCACATGGGCGATGCGCTGGACGTGATCGAGCGGTTGCCCGATGCGTCCTTGCGCTTCGTCTACCTCCTCCACCCCGATCCCTGGCCCAAGGCGCGCCATGCCAAGCGGCGCATGGCCAATCATGGCCCGATGGACCTCATCGCCGCCAAGCTCCAGCCGGGCGGCGAGTTTCGCCTGGGGACGGACGATCCCACCTATTGCCGCTGGGCGATGATGATCCTGAACCAGCGCCGCGATTTCGAATGGCTGGCCGAAAAGCCCGCCGATTTCCTCATCCGCCCGAGCGGCTGGCCCGAGACCCGCTACGAACGCAAGGCGCGCACAAAGGGCCATGAGGTGTGGTACTTCCGATACCGGCGGATTTAGGCCGATTCGGGAGCTGCACGATGTTTTCGGCGGCTTAGCTACGCCAGACGAAGCGGTGTACCGGCTTCCCCAATCGGCGATCGCTCGGCGATGACTTTGGACCCTGAAAGCGGCTTATGGCTTCAGAAAGAGCTCCCGAGGGGCGGCGTTGTGTCCGCCTCCCGCGCATGCACGGGGTGCGCAAGTCCGAAGACCCAAATGATCGGCACCACAATGGCGCGGATCATCGCGACGTGATGCCGGATCGGCGCAGGCGAAGGGGGCATCATCCGCTTCTCTGGGCACGAGTCTTGCGCGGAAGCTCAGGTTTTGCGGCGTGGCTTTAATAATGTCGATCTCGATGTCACGGATGTGGATCGTCTTCTGCGATAGCTGGAAGCGCATGGTCTGGCCGCTGCTGGCATGAGAGAGATCGTCGATGCTGTAGCCCCGCAGCTCGAATGTCATTTCTCCGTCGTCTATGCCCTGATAGGCGATGTCGTAGATCGTGCCGCTCTCGTCCGTATCGTATTTGCTGCTGTCGGGGATATCCACGCCTTTGCCATAGTCGCGCGGCGGTACGACGGCGTGACCTGCAGCTATGGTCTGCGGCGTGCCGAAGCTATCCGGAGCGGGGGCGGTGAAGCGGATGACGGGCACGCTCGGGTCCGCGCGCATCCGTTTATGGTGGTCTGTCGGGCTCAGCGACGCCTCGGTGTCGGCGATCAGCGCCTCGGCAAAGGCCGTCTGATCGATCGCAAGGGGGAAGCCGCCGGTCTGGCTGGGATCGGCAGCGCAGACGAACTGCAGTTGCGCGTCGCCCAGCGACCCGTTGGCTACGGGATCGGACTCGGGGTAGCTCAGGCCCGTCTTGTCGAGCCGTTCGTCGTTGGCGCCATAGCGCAGGGCTAGGTCCCAGGTCTCGGTGCGCTTGCGGCAGTCCGTGATCATATAGGCGCGGATGGTGGCGGCGGGGTTGCCTGGCTCGCGCAGGATCTGGCTGGCCTGATACCGGACCGTGTCGCCCTCGCGTTCGATGGATTTGACATCGACGAACAAGACCCTGTCGGCAGCCTGCGCGACGAACCACCATTGAGAGGAGCGCGCCTGCGCCACCGAGGGCCAGAGCATGGCCCACGCGCAGGCTAGAATTCCCAACTTCATCAAATCTCCCACGACTGGTGCGGACGCCCGCTGCGGCGTTATGGCACAGCGGCTGGCCTTACAACCGAACCTTCTCGGCAAGAATTGAGGTGTCGGGGCGGTTGTCTCACGCGGGCCGCCCCTTTCGCGGGAGATGGTCGCGGGCTTGATCAACGGGTCCTGAGCGCTTTGCGCCGTCGAGATTGGCCGTGCACGCGGCCGACATTTCATCCATGGCAAATGCTGGCAATCCCGACTTGGCAGGAGGAACCGTGTTTCGTGCAATCATGTGGTTCGTGATGATGAGCCTCCTCTTCAGCGCACAGCCCGCAGCGGCATGTGATCCGGCCGTCACGCCAATGAAGGAAGTCCTGGCAAGACGCGATTTGAGCTTCGTGGTGGGACGATATTCTGCAGACGGAGTGTTTCTGGTGGAAGAGGCTCTCGGCGGCGCGGTATCCCCGCACGCTTATCATCTTTTCGAGCGCGGTCCCTTTGGGAGCCAGTGTGAAGTCAGCCTGATGGCAGTCTCTTCCCCGACGCCGCGAGAATTTGCGAGAGGGACACGGTTTCTCCTGCCGGTCGAAAATGAAAATGCGAAGAGGCGCCAGTTGATGATCGTCATGGGATATCCCTACCGGCTTGTTGTCAAAGGGGACAAGGTCATCGATCAGTACTTCGGCACCTCTACCCGACTATCTGATCTGAAACGCGTGACGTTGAGCCGTCGACGGTCAAGCCGACCATAGAACCGGGTTGTTACTCTATTGCCTTGGTCGGTATCTCCGTCCCGGTGCGCATCGTGCAACCGCCCCACGCACCAGGCGTTGGAAGAGGGCACGGCAAGGAACGTCAGTCATGGCAACGACAACCAAAAATGAGATTCCGGGTAACGGTGATTCTCGTGCGCCGATCGGCGCCGCGGCGATCGATGGTGGCAGCAATTCCGATCGCGGAAAACGACCTTCCGTCAGCAAGAATGGGGAGGTGCACGGTAGCGGCGCCGGCGCGGGCGGGGGAAATCCCGGCGAAGACTATGACGACGATCCGGTCGGCGGCGGCGGCAAGATACCGGGCCAGCACCGGTTCAGAACCGCTACCTGAGGAGATCGGGCAAGGCCGACAGATCGGGCAGCGCGGCCTCGGGCGTTCAATCGGTCGCCGAAGGCGGTCTCGCATCTGCGCAATCGGCGAGCGTGAGATTTTCCTTTGACGCCGTTGCCGTTAGGGTGCGTGCCAACAGAGGGATGAATTGATGATGACCACGCGCACGCTCCTGATCGCCGCGGCGATAACACCGCTGCTCCTGCTCGGCGGCTGCCTCAAGGGCGATTCGGATGTGATCCCGGATGATGCCCGCACCGCGCCGATGGCGATGGGGCGTTATGAATCGTGCGAACAGGGCGAGTGCAAGGCAGCGTTTCTCTATCTCGATCCCGAGTCCAAGGGCTATGTCCTGATCCGCGGCGAGGAGGCGACCACTGCCGAGATCGCGCCGCTGGGCGGCAAGCGCTTCCTGATCTATGCCTCCGCCTCGATGGGCGGCGGGATGCTGGTCGGCGAGAAGGTGTCGGAGAGCAAGTTCATCGTCCGCCAGCCCGATTGCGACCGGATCAAGGGTGCGCTGGAGCCCTATCTGAAGGCCCATGCCGATCTTCATGCGGAAGACGATGTGTGCGAGGTCAAGGATCTCGATCAAGCCAAGCGCTATGTCGCACTGATCGAGGAGCGCGCACCGGGTGCCTATGATCCGGACAAGGAACTGACACTGACATTGGTGAAGAAAGTGGATTGAAGGGCAGGGCCCCTATTCGAGGGCCCTGAGTTCCGCCGATCCGTCCACGCATGCCGGCCCCGCCACCGGTGCCCGCACCGGCTTCTCATAGGGCGGCACCACGAACGGGACCCCGATCCCCTTGGCCGCAAATGCTTCCGGCGCATCGCCGGCGCAGCGCGCGAACAGCGCCAGCATCTTCGGCGGCGTCTCATAGCCCTCGAATGACAGGCGGAAGGTGCCCCAGTGGATCGGCAGCCCGCTCGAGGCACCCAGGGCGTCGAACACCGCTACCGCCTCGCGCGGGCCGATATGGCTGGCGGTGCGCATCTCGCCCGGCTGAAAACGGAAGGCGCCAATTGGGAGGATCGCCAGCCGGACGGGACCGATGGCAGCGGCCTCGCCGGGCCAGCGCATGTCGCCCGCGCCGGTATCGCCCGCAAAGAACAGGTTTCCGCCGGGTAGGGTCACGGTAAAGCTGGACCAGAGCGCGCGATTGCGATCGGTCCCCCAGCGCGATCCCCAATGGTGATTGCGCGTCACGATCACGTCGATCCCCGGGCGCACCGCAATCCGTCCGCCCCAATCGAGTGCGATCGCCTCCGCGCCTGCGCCGCGGATCAGCGTGTCATTGCCAAGACTGGTGACGATCTTCGGCCGGTCGCGGTCCCACAGGAGCTTCAGCGTCTCCAGATCCATATGATCATAATGATTGTGGCTAACCAGCACGAGATCGATCTTGGGCAGATCAGCGAAGCGGATGCCGGGCGGCGCCACGCGACGCGGTCCGACCAGCCCGAACGGACCCGCGACATCGGCCCAGACCGGATCGGTCAGGATGTTGATCCCCCGGGTCTGCACGAGCACGGTGGCATGGCCCACCCAGGTCGCGACCATCGCATCGCCGTCCACCCGCGTCGCGGGCTTCGACGGCGTCACGGCAACCGTTTCGGGCCAGGCCGGCCGGCCCGATTCACCGAACACCCAGCGCGCGATGAAGCCGCCGCGGCTGCCGCCGCCGGGCAGCCGCGCGGTATCCTCGCCATCGGGGTTGAAGAAATGCGCACCGTCATAATGCCCGCTGCGGGGACCGCTGTAATAAAGGCGGTCCAGGAAGGGCGGCATGATCAGGACAAGAAGGCACAGGCCTACCACCGCAAACAGCAGCGCGGTGCCGAGCCGTCGGAGTATCCTTCTGCCGCGCATTCCTAGTTTGCCTGCCTGATCATGCGCGCTGCGTCTCCCGTCAATTCAAGCGCCCAACGCGCCGGTGGGCCGAACGGACGCGGCCTGCGCAAAAATCACATTCGCTTGACGCGCAACATGATGGTTGCCTAAATGCGTCGCATGACCGATCCCTTCCGCGCCCTTGCCGACGAATGCCGCCGCGCCCTGCTCGACAGGCTGTTTGCCGAAAATGGGCAGACGCTGGTGCAGCTTTGCACCGGCATGGCCATGTCGCGCCAGGCGGTGTCAAAGCATCTCGCGATCCTGGAGTCCGCCAATCTGGTCACGGTCCAGCGCCGCGGGCGCGAGAAGATGCATTATCTGAACCCCGTCCCGCTGGCGCAGATGGTGCGGCGCTGGATCGGCAAGTTCGAGGATGTGGCGCTGGTCGCGCTCCGTGATGGGCCGGCCTAGAAGCTGCCCAACAGCGCCAGAACCACGCCGACACCCACCAGCAGCATCCCCACCAGCTCGCTGCGCGCCAGCGGTTCGCGCAGATAATAATGGCCGAAGAGCAGGGTGAAGATCACCTCCACCTGGCCGACCGCGCGGACCAAGGCGACGGGCGCGGTGGCGAAGCCGGTGAACCAGAAGGCCGATCCCGCCGCGGCCAGCAGCCCCACCTGGCCCGAGACGCGCCAGCTGGAAAAGATCTTGCGCACCTGATCGCGCTCGCGCAGCACCACATAGGCGCCCTGCATCAGCGTCTGCAGCGCCAGCGCGGCGACGAGCACGGTGAGCGCCGCGAGCACGCGATCGGGCGTCTCCACCCCAAAGGTCGCGCGCTTGATCAGCACCACGGTCAGCGCGAACAGGAATCCCGCGCCCAGCCCGCACAGCGCGGCCGGCTGGCCAAGCTGGCGGATCATCTGCGTCGGCGTCATCTTCTGCCCGCCGCTGGAGAGCACGATCACGCCGATCACGCCGACGGCGATCCCGGCCCAGGTGAGTGGCGAAAGATGCTCGTCCAGCATGAGCATTGCCAGGAACGCGCCCTGCACCGCCTCGGTCTTGGCATAGGCCGTGCCCACGACGAAATTGCAGAAGCCGAAGGCCAGGATCAGCAGATTGGTGGCCAGGATCTGCCCCAGCCCGCCGGCCGCGACGAATAGCCAGAAGCTGGCGTCGTGCGCGGGCACGGCAGCGCCGGTGGCCCAGGCGTAGAGAAGGAACAGCAGGATGCCGACGGGCAGACCATAGAGATAGCGCACCAGCCCCGCCGCATTCACCGATAGCGACTTGCGCGTGCGCTGCTGCACGGCAGTGCGCCAGGCCTGAAACAGACCGGCGAGCAGGGTCGCGGGAAGCCAGATGGCGGAGGTGATCATGCGGTGAGCCTCGCGAGTTCCGGATGCAGCTGGAGTGGCGGCATCACCTGCCCCTCCCCCATTGCTGCGCAATGGTCCCCCTCCCCATCTGGGATGGGGAGGAAAGGCGCATATCCTCCCATCCGCGCATGGGGAGGGGGACCGACCCGGCAGCGTCGGGGTGGTGGAGGGGAAAGCGATATCCCCTCATGCGCCGCATTCGGCTATTATATATTGAACCACGGAATCGATTTCTTTCATCACCATAGGCGCGGGAATTCGCAGCGTCCTTATGCCCTGTTCCGCCAGCCACCGATCGCGCCGTTCGTCGCGCTGGGGATTGCTCCCCATATTATGCGCCGCGCCATCCACTTCGATCGCCAGCCTGGCCGAAGCGCAGTAGAAATCGAGCACATAAGGGCCGATCGGATGCTGGTGCCGAAATTTGAGGCCAGCGGGTCGGGTCCTGAGCACCATCCAGAGGCGCACCTCGTGCCGTCATCGCCCGGCGCAAGGCGCGGGCGTGTTCCACGGTGGTTCTCGGCGGCGGCATCTTCCCCTCCACCAATGCTGCGCAATGGTCCCCCTCCCCATCTGCGATGGGGAGGAAAGAAACATATCCTACGCGTGCGTGGGGAGGTCGTTGTCACACCCCCTCGAGCAACCTCTCCTTGCGGATCTTCTCCTGCCACACCAGCGGCGCCAGATGGTGGACGCTCTGGCCGTCGCTATCCACCGCCACGGTCACCGGCATATCCTGCACCTCGAATTCGTAGATCGCCTCCATGCCCAGATCGTGGAAGCCCACCACCGTCGATCCCTTGATCGCGCGCGCCACCAGATAGGCGGCGCCGCCGACCGCCATCAGATAGGCGCTTTTGTGGTCAGCGATCGCCTCGATCGCCAACTGGCCGCGCTCGGCCTTGCCGACCATAGCCAGCAGCCCCTGCTCCAGCATCATCCGCGTGAACTTATCCATGCGGGTCGCGGTGGTCGGGCCGGCGGGGCCGACGATCTCCTCGCCCACCGGATCCACCGGGCCGACATAATAGATCACCCGGCCCGCAAACTCGACCGGGAGCGGCTCGCCGCGGCCCAGCATGTCATGGATGCGCTTGTGCGCGGCGTCGCGCCCGGTGAGCATCTTGCCGTTGAGCAGCAGCCGGTCACCATGCTTCCAGCTTTGCACCACCTCCGGCGTGAGGCTGTCGAGATCCACGCGGATCGCTTCCTTGCTGGGCGTCCAATTGACGTCCGGCCACTCGCTCAGCTTGGGCGCTTCCAGATACACCGGCCCCGAACCGTCCAGCGTGAAATGCGCGTGGCGCGTGGCTGCGCAATTGGGGATCATCGCGATCGGCTTGGAGGCGGCGTGCGTCGGCGCATCCAGGATCTTGACGTCCAATATGGTGGAAAGCCCGCCCAGTCCCTGTGCGCCGATGCCCAGCGCATTCACCTTGTCGAACAATTCGATGCGCAGCTCTTCCAGCTTGGACTGCGGGCCGCGCTGCTTGAGCTGGCCCATGTCGATCGCCCCCATCAGCGATTGCTTGGCCAGCAGCATCGCCTTTTCCGCCGTGCCGCCGATGCCGATCCCCAGCATGCCCGGCGGGCACCAGCCCGCGCCCATCTGCGGGATCATTTCCACCACCCAATCGACAATCGAATCGGAAGGATTGAGCATCTTGAACTTGGACTTATTCTCGGATCCGCCGCCCTTGGCCGCAACGTCGATATGCACCTTGGTGCCCGGGATCATCTCCACATGCAGCACGCAGGGCGTATTGTCCCTGGTATTGACCCGGCCAAAGGCGGGATCGGCGAGGATGGAGGCGCGCAATTTATTTTCGGGGAAAAGATAGGCGCGGCGTACGCCCTCGTCGATCACGTCCTGGAGCGACTGGTCGCCGTCCAGCCAACAATCCTGGCCCCATTTGACGAAGACGGTGACGATCCCGGTATCCTGGCAGATCGGGCGATGGCCTTCGGCGCACATGCGCGAATTGGTCAGGATTTGCGCGATCGCGTCCTTCGCCGCGGGGCTCTGCTCGGCGTCATGCGCCTCGCCCAGCGCGCGGATATAATCCATCGGATGGTAATAGCTGATGAACTGGAGCGCATCGAAGATGCTCTCGATCAGATCGGCTGGCTTGATGATGATCATCGGTCTGGGCTTCCCGGCTGAAGAATGATGCCGCGGCCCTAACCCAATTCAGTCCCAAACGGGAGGGTGCTTTGCGCTCAGCCGTGCGGCAGGCCTGCAAACACCTCTTCATCGGAAAACAGCCCCCCGCGCAGATGGAGATAGCGTTCGCTGAAATCGCCCACGCCGCGCAAGGTGTCCCATTGCTTCACGCAAATCGAGCGCTTCTCGCGGGTGATCAATTTCTCGTCGCTCAGCGTCTTGAGCACGCGATTGACGTGTACGGGCGTCAGCCCGACCGCATCGGCAAGCTGTTCCTGGGTCATCGGCAGTTCGAAGCGCGAATCCTCGCCCAATCCCGCCGCCTTCAATCGCAGCGTGAATTCGCACAGGATATGCGCGATCCGCGTCCGAGCGTCGCGCCGGCCGACATTGACGATCCATTCGCGGAAGATCGAGGCATCCACAAGGGCATCGATCCACATCGCGCGACCGATGGTGGGACGACTGAGCACCAGATCGCGCAGGGCGAGGACCGGAATGTCCACCACGGTGGCGCGGGTCAGAGTCTGCAGATTATGGTCCGAAACGCCTAGGAACAGATTCTGCAGATCGATGAAATCGCCCGGGATCTGGATCGATACGATCTGCCGGGCGCCCTCGCTCGTGAGTTTCTGACGATAGGCATAGCCCGAGACGAGGAAGGAACAGCGGCTGGGCTGCTCTCCCTCGCGCACCAGATAGGTGGAGGAATCCACGGTACGCTGCGAAAATGGCAAGGCCAGGATCGCAGCATGGTCTTGCGCGTCGAGGGCGGCACGCATTGCCAGTTTGCGCACCATCGGCGCGAGCATCGCTTCCTTGGTCGGCATGTTCGGCTCTCCGCTTGGGGCGGGAGCACATTGCATCTCTCAGTCGCCGGTACCCGGGGTAAACCATTGGCGATGCACGCATCATATCACAGATAAATATTTATAATCACAATATATGTTAAGGTAAAAAGACAGACATATATTTATAATAATTGGTTGCTCGTTTATTTTGTGCTATCGGATCATATCGCCGATAACGAATAGGCTTCGACGACTGAGAGACCCATGGAGCTCCCGCCTGTTGCGAGGAGTGCGTATGGCCCGCTTTTATTTTCATTTGAATGATGGACATGACGTCCTGATTGACAGCGAGGGCGTCGAGCTTCCTGACAGGGCGGCCGCCGCGCGCCGTGCGCTCGATTCTGCGCGCGATATCCTGAGCGCTGAAATCCGGGAGGGGCGCGTGCCGCTCGACATGCACCTTGCCGTGGAAGACGAGCGCGGGTTGACGATCCATCTTCTGCCTTTCGCCCAGGCCGTGCAGATCACGATGCCGCCCTCGGCGGAGGGCTGAACCGCGCTGGGTAAGATGGCGATAGGATCGCGGCGAATTTTCCTTATGCTTGGCTGCAATGATTACCAATCTGCTTCCCGGCCTGGGCACCTTCTATGTCACTAGCGAATGGATCGTCCGACTCATCATGCTGGTGGTCGTGCCTTTGCGCCGCCCCGCCGAAGCGACCCGTAGCTGGCTGCTGCTGATCTTCTTCCTGCCGATCCCAGGATTGCTGCTCTATCTGGCGATCGGCCGGCCACGCTTTCCGCAATGGCGCTCCGATCGCGCGCGGACGCTGGTTCCCTTCATCGAGCGCGTCTCGGACGATCTTGGCGCCGCGGGGGACGGGGCGGACGGATCCGAAGCGTTGCCGACGCTGGTGCGCTCACTGGGCGGGCTTCCCGCGACGGCGGGCAATGCGATCGAATTTCTTGACGATTATGATGCAACGATGGACCGGCTGGTGGCCGACATCGATGCCGCGACGCTGCATGTCCGGCTGCTGGTGTATCTCTTTGCCGATGACGAGACCGGCCGGAAGGTGATCGCCGCGCTGGGCCGGGCGGTGGCGCGGGGCGTGCCCTGCCATGTGCTGATCGATACCTTCGGCTCGCATGCTTGGCTGCGTGGCACGGTGGCGAAGCTGGATGCCGTGGGCGTTCACGTTCGTGCCGTGCTGCCGTTTCGCATCCTGCGCTCGCGTACTCGGCGCGACATGCGCAACCATCGCAAGCTTTTCATCATCGATGGCACGATCGGCTATGCCGGATCGCAGAATATCGTGAACAAGGATTTCCGCCCCGGCATCGTCAATCGCGAATTGGTGGTCCGCGCCACCGGCCCGGTGGTGGCGGAGATGACCGCCGTCTTCCTGGCCGACTGGTTCCTCGAGACCGAGACCATGCTGGCGGACGCCATTCCGATCCCGTCCGCCACCGGCACCGCGGTCACCCAATTGCTCCCCAGCGGATCTCATTATCCACTCAACGGCTTCGAGACCCTGCTGATCTGGCAGGTCCATGCCGCGCGCGCGCAGGTGGTGATCACCACGCCCTATTTCATTCCGGACGAAGCGTTGCTCGGCGCGTTGCGCACCGCGGTCGCGCGCGGGGTCACGGTGGACATCATCGTCTCCGCGGCGGTGGACCAGCCGCTGGTGAGCTTGGCGCAGCGCTCCTATTATGACGATCTGCTCTATGCCGGGGTGCGCATCCACCTGTTCCGCGGCTTCCTGCTCCATGCCAAGCATGTCTGCATCGATGGCACGCTAGCGATCGTGGGATCCAGCAATGTGGATATCCGATCCTTCCAGCTGAACGACGAGGTGAGCCTGTTGCTGCTGGATCGTGCCTCGATCGCGGGGCTGGAGCGGATCCAGCACGGCTATCTGGCGTTGAGCGATGCGGTGGACCGCACCGCCTGGCGCCAGCGACCCTGGCCGCGGCGGATGGCGGAAAATATGGCGCGGCTGGTGAGCCCGCTGCTGTAGCGGGGCGGGATGCCTGCCCCGAAGGGCAGGCATCGGGCGATCAGGCCACGGCCGCCTTGAGCGCATCGACCAGATCGGTCTTTTCCCAGGTGAAGCTGTCACCCTCGGCCTTGCGACCGAAATGGCCATAAGCGGCGGTCTTCTGATAGATGGGGGCGTTGAGCTGGAGATGCTCGCGAATGCCCTTGGGAGTGAGGCGTACCAGCTGGGGGAGGACTTCCTCCAATTTGGCTTCCGAGACCGTGCCCGTGCCGTGCGTGTCGACATAGAGCGACAGCGGCTCGGCGATGCCGATGGCGTAGCTCAGCTGGATCGTGCAGCGGCGCGCGAGGCCCGCGGCGACGATGTTCTTCGCCATGTAGCGCGAGATATAGGCGGCCGAGCGATCGACCTTGGTGGGATCCTTGCCGCTGAACGCGCCGCCGCCATGCGGCGATGCGCCGCCGTAAGTGTCCACGATGATCTTGCGGCCGGTAACGCCCGCATCGCCATCGGGGCCGCCGATTTCGAAGCGGCCGGTGGGGTTGACGTAGATCGCGGTCTCGTCGGTGATGAAGCCGGCGGGAAGCACATCGTTGAACACGCCGACGACATAGTCGCGCAGTTCCTTATACTTCGCGGGATCGCCCTCATTGTCATGGAAATAATAGCCGGGAGCGTGCTGGGTGGAGACCACCAAAGCGGTCGCGCGAACGGGCTTTTCGTCCTTATATTCCAGCGTTACCTGGCTCTTGGCATCGGGCTCGAGGAAGGGGACCACCTTGTTGTGGCGATCGTGCGCCATCCGCTCCAGGATGCGATGCGAATAATAGAGCGTGGCGGGGAGGAGGTCGGGGGTCTCGTCGGTCGCGTAGCCGAACATGATGCCCTGATCGCCGGCGCCTTCATCCTTGTTGCCGCTCTCGTCGACGCCCTGCGCGATGTGCGCGGATTGGGCGTGGAGGCGGTTGATGAACTCGAACGTGTTCCAGTGGAACTGGTCCTGCTCATAGCCGATGCGCTTGACGGTCGCGCGGACCGCGGCCTCGATCTCCTCAAGCGCGCCGGGCGCCCATGCGTCATTTTCGAACACGCCCTTGCAGCGGATCTCGCCGGCCAGCACGACCAGATTGGTGGTGGTCAGTGTCTCGCATGCGATGCGCGCCTGGGGATCCTTGGAAAGGAACAGATCGACGACGGCATCGGAAATCTGGTCGGCGACCTTGTCGGGATGGCCCTCGGAGACGGATTCGGACGTGAAGAGGAAATTACTGCGCATCGATCATCCTTGTGCAGATATAAGGAAAACTTTATGTCTAAGTCCCGGCCGCTTTAGCGGGCGCGGCGGCGCATGGCAACGCCAAGTCCGGCAAGAATAATTGCCAGCAGCCAAGCCAGGGTATTGCCGAAGCGGGCAAACATCGTCGGCGGATGCGGCGGGGGCAGGCGGGCGTCGATCGCGCCGGCGAGGTGATGGGGGATGCTGGCGATGACGCGGCCATCGGCATCCACCACCGCGGAAATGCCGGTGGGGGTGGAGCGAATCACGGGAATGCCCTCCTCGATCGCGCGCATCCGCGCCTGGGCCAGATGCTGCGGCGGGCCCCAACTGCCGAACCAGGCATCGTTGGAAGGGTTGAACAGGAAATCGGGGCGGTGCGCCCGGTCCACTACTTCGCCGGAGAAGACGATCTCGTAGCAGATCTGGGCGCCCACCGTGCCGAAGCCGTGAAGCGCATAGCTCAACGGGCCGGGGCCGGGCCAGAAATCCACGTCGCCGGGCACCAGCCGGGAAAGGCCGATGGCGGAGAGCAGGGGGCGCATCGGCAGATATTCGCCATACGGGACGAGGTGGGACTTGTCGTAGCGATGGAGCAGGCGCCCGCGCGCATCCAGGGCGAACATCGAGTTGCGCGCGCCCACGGTCACTTCCTCGATATAGTCGCCCTTGATCGTGCGCCGCGCATGACGCTTGGTGCCGCCGGTCAGCAGGATGTCTGCGGGGCCGAGCAGCGCGGCGATGCGCGTGCGGGCGCGGAAATCCTCGTCGAGGAATTCGGGCACCGCGGCCTCGGGCCACAGGATCAGGCGCGGTGCGGCGCCGGGATTGCCTGAGAGCCGGGCGAGCTTGGCAAAATTGCGCGCGTCCTGCGCGGGATCATATTTGGTTTCCTGGCCGATATTCGGCTGGACCACATGCACGAGCGGCCGGCCGGTGGCCGGATCCGGCGCCCCCTTGGGGAGGAAGCCCAGCAGCAGGAATATCGCCAGCAGCGGGGCGGCGATGCGCCAGTGCCGTTGCGCGAGCAGCCAAAGCGATCCGGCGGCGAGGATGACGATGCCCGAAAGACCATAGGTCCCGATCCAGCGCGCGAGATCGGGGAGGAGGCCCGCGGGGACCATAGCCACGCCCATGGGGTTCCAGGCAAAGCCGGTGAAGAGCGTGGCGCGCAGCATTTCGGTGGCGATCCAGGCGGAGGCGAAGAAGAGGATATAGGGGAGGACGGACCCCGAAATTCCGTTTGTCCCGAGCGTAGTCGAGGGACGTAGGAGCGCATCAACGTCCCTCGACTTCGCTTGGGACAAACGGTTGCTTTTAGCCGGCTCCACGCCAGCCTCGGTCCCCCAGCGCCAGGCGAGGCCGCCGGCCACCGCCGGAAACACCGCCAGATACACAGACAGCAGCAGCACCGCGCCATAGCCCAACCAGGCGGGCATGGCGTCCTGGAAGGTGAAAGCATGGGCGATCCAGTTGAGGCCCAGGATGAAATGCCCCAGGCCGAACAGCCAGCCGCGCAGCAAGGCCGCTTTGCGGTTCGGCGCCGCATGGACCAGATGCATCAGCAGCGCGACGCAGGCGAGCGTCACGGGCCAGGCGCCGAGCGGTGCGAAGCCGGTGGCGGAGGCAAGGCCTGCAAGAAAGCAGAGAATCAGGGGAAAGCTGCGCACGCCACAGCCTATCGACGTGAACAACATTGTTTTCAACCGCCGCCATCCATGGCAATCAGCCGGCTGATCCGTCGTTTTCACGGGAGTCCGGTTGTTGCCGCTGTTTCTGCCCCTTG
>Ga0247812_10001300_pt1 | contig 14174 bp, 11 predicted proteins | sample UWRJL149409B1_FD_178011 | JGI IMG/M metagenome (GOLD analysis project Ga0247812, IMG submission 178011) | Plant litter microbial communities from Arlington Agricultural Research Station in Wisconsin, United States - UWRJ-L149-409B-1 | ecosystem: Environmental > Terrestrial > Plant litter >...
GAATCCTACAGCCAATCGCCCATAATTTTTCGAGGACTAAGCCATTCTATTGACACTTCTAATGAACCTGTTTATGTGTTAAATGGTGATAAAGTTGAAAAAGCCTCTATTAACCTTTTAAATCCTAACACCATTGCGTCAGTCACGATTTTAAAGAAAGGTGATGAAATGAAACTTTACGGCTCACAAGCTCTGAACGGAGTCGTTATTATAACCACTAAGCCTGTACCTAAATTATCAGAAAAAGCTACAGATAAGAACTAAATAGTAGTTTTTATTAATTTAAAATTTATTAACGTTTATTAATCTCTGATTCAAAAATGAAGAGAGAGGGATTCTATTTGCCTATTTTTTTTAACATGAACCAATAATATTTTAAAATTTAAAACAAAAAACAATGAAAAAATTAATCATTTTACCAGCGTTAGCCATCATGATGATGTTAACCAACATGGAGAGCAAAGCTCAAAAAGTTTATGACTTTGTAAGTGTAGATAAAGTTCCAGATTATCCTGGAGGGATGAAAAGCTTTTATGAATATTTAGGAAAAAGCATAAAATTTCCTGAAGCTGCAAAAAAGAACAAAACCCAAGGAAAAGTATTTTTATCTTTTATTGTAGAGCAAACTGGCAAATTAACAGATGTTGAAGTAGTTAAAGGTTTAACCAAAGAAACCAACGATGAGGCTGTAAGGGTTCTAAAAGAATCGCCAAAATGGAATGCAGGAACAATTAAAGGAAAACCAGTAAGGGTGAAATATAACATTGCGGTAAATTTCACTCAGGTTTAAAAAAGAAACCTTCAGAAAACACAAAGCCCCGACAAATTGCCGGGGTTTTATGTTTTCTCTCCTGTCTCGGAACAATAAATTTATAAAATCTTTAATGTATATGCAAATTTTACAGAATAATATTTTCAAATATGCAAAAAATAATATGCATACATAGGAAAAATACAAATTTTGCAAATTATAATTTGTTTTTAAAGGTTTCGATTTCTCCAGTTATACTTCCGAATATCTTCTGAAAATTACCAATTATCTTTGAAACGAAATAAAAGTGTTATTTATTGCCTCTTTTATTAAATGTAAAAGATTCACTTATTATGGATGATAACTAATTATACCATAAATAAAAAAGCCCCAAACTAGGTTTGAGGCTCAAGATTCCAAATTTCTTTGGAATGCACAGTATATCTTAAATTGTTTCTTCAGAAATGAATTTTGCAGAAGCAAAATCACGATTCATACGAGCAATGTTTTCTAAAGAAATTCCTTTAGGGCATTCAGCTTCGCAAGCGCCAGTATTTGTACAGTTACCAAAACCTTCTGCATCCATTTGCGCTACCATGCTTTGTACACGACGATAACGCTCTGGCTGGCCTTGAGGCAATAATGCCAATTGCGATATCTTAGCTGATACGAAAAGCATTGCTGATGCATTTTTACAAGTAGCAACACAAGCACCACAACCAATACAAGCTGCTGCTTCGAAAGCTGCATCTGCCTGAATTTTAGGGATAGGAAGGTTGTTCGCATCTTGAGCATTACCTGTATTTACCGAAATAAAGCCTCCAGCTGCAATAACTCTATCAAATGCAGATCTATCTACCGTTAAATCTTTAACTACTGGAAATGCAGCCGCTCTCCATGGTTCAACAACAATGGTATCACCATCCTTGAAAGAACGCATGTGCAACTGACAAGTCGTAACTAAATCTTTCGGACCGTGAGGACGACCATTGATAAACATTGAACACATACCGCAGATACCCTCGCGGCAGTCGTGATCAAATACAACAGGTTCATCGCCTTTGTTAATCAGATCTTCGTTTAACACATCGAACATCTCCAAGAAAGACATATCTGGTGAAATATCAGATAATTTATAATCAACCAAAGCACCTTTGGTATTGTTATTTTTTTGACGCCAAACTTTTAGCGTTAAGTTCATATTTCCTGTACTCATGATATTGAGATTTAAGAATCAAGTATTAAGTATCAGGTATCAAGATTAATTAATTCAAGTCTTGATACCTGATACTAGTTACTTAATACTATTTATAACTTCTTTGTGCTACTTTAATATTTTCAAACTTCAATTCTTCTTTATGAAGTTCGAAGTTTACACCTTCTTTAAATTCCCAGGCTGCAACGTATGCATAGTTTTCATCATCACGCAATGCTTCACCTTCTTCAGTTTGATATTCTTCACGGAAGTGACCGCCACAACTTTCGTTACGGTTTAAAGCATCGATACACATTAACTCGCCCAGTTCAATAAAATCGGCTACACGACCCGCTTTCTCTAATTCAGTGTTCAATTCATCAGCCGAACCAGGTACACGAACATTACTCCAGAACTCTGTACGCAAAGCTCTGATTTCTGCGATTGCTTCGTTCAAACCTTTTTCGTTACGAGCCATACCGCATTTCTCCCACATGATGTGGCCTAAACGTTTGTGAAAATGATCTACAGATTTTGTTCCTTTAATATTGATTAAAGTATTCAAGATACCTTTAGCTTTTTCTTCGGCCTCTACAAATGCAGGATGATCTGTTGAAATTGCTTTTACAGATATTTCTTTAGATAAATAAGCACCAATAGTGTAAGGAAGAACGAAATAACCATCGGCCAACCCTTGCATTAAAGCAGATGCACCTAAACGGTTAGCACCATGGTCGGAGAAGTTAGCCTCGCCAGTACAGTATAAACCTTCCACGCTGGTCATCAAGTTATAATCAACCCAAAGTCCGCCCATTGTATAGTGAACTGCTGGGTAAATACGCATTGGCGTTTCGTAAGGATTTTCACCTGTAATCTGTGCGTACATATCGAACAGGTTACCATATTTTTCCTTAATTACATCGGTACCTAAACGCATACAAGTTTCTTTATCAGGATTATGAATACCTGCTTTAGAAGCTTCTATTTTACCGTAACGTTCTGTATTTGCTTTAAAATCTAAGTATACTGCTAGTTTAGAAGCACCTACGCCATAACCCGCATCGCAACGTTCTTTGGCTGCTCTCGAAGCCACATCACGAGGAACAAGGTTACCGAAAGCAGGATAACGGCGCTCTAAATAATAATCTCTTTCATCTTCAGGAATTTCTGAAGCTTTACGGTTATCATCTTTCTTTTTCGGAACCCAGATACGTCCATCGTTACGTAACGACTCAGACATCAGGGTTAACTTGGATTGGTGATCGCCAGAAACAGGAATACAGGTTGGGTGAATTTGAGTGTAGCAAGGATTGGCAAAATAAGCACCCTGTTTGTGTGCTTTCCAAGCTGCAGTTACGTTACTACCCATTGCATTAGTAGAAAGATAAAATACGTTTCCGTAACCACCTGTTCCTAAAACAACCGCATGACCGAAGTGACGCTCAATTTCACCTGTAATTAAGTTACGGGCAATGATACCACGTGCTTTACCATCGATTTTTACAACCTCAAGCATTTCATGACGGGTAAACATCTCTACTTTACCCATACCAATCTGGCGTTCTAAAGCAGAATATGCACCTAATAACAACTGCTGACCAGTTTGACCCGCAGCGTAAAAAGTACGTTGAACTTGTGTACCACCGAAAGAACGGTTATCTAACAAGCCACCGTATTCGCGGGCCAAAGGAACACCTTGGGCCACACATTGATCTATAATGTTAGCACTTACCTCAGCTAAGCGATGCACGTTGGCCTCGCGAGCACGGTAATCACCACCTTTAATTGTATCATAGAATAAACGATAAGTGCTATCGCCATCATTTTGATAGTTTTTTGCTGCATTGATACCACCTTGAGCAGCGATTGAGTGCGCTCTACGTGGAGAATCCTGGAAACAAAAACATTTTACTTTGTAACCCATTTCGGCTAAAGTAGCTGCTGCCGAAGCGCCTGCTAAACCTGAACCTACAATAATTACTTCAATAGTTCTTTTGTTCGATGGATTAACCAAAGGCACAGAAGACTTATATTTTGTCCATTTGGTTGTTAATTCTCCTTCTGGAATATTTGAATTAATATCTGACATATCTCTTTTGTGCTAAAAATTATTGAATTAAACCGAAATGAACTGCAATCGGCATTGCTGCAAACAGGATTGAAATGATAATCGAATACCAAATACCTGCACCTTTAATTATACCGTTGTACTTAGAATGGTTCCATCCCATTGTTTGGAAAGCTGAAGCAAAACCGTGCAACAAGTGATAGCATAAAGAGATCATTGCCAAGATGTAAACTGCAACACGTACAGGATCTTGAAATTTTTCTCTCATTACTGCATATAAATCTTCGTGGCCATTAGCATCAACCGTCGGAATCCCCGTAAAACGAGAAACTACCCAAAAATCTTTAAGGTGAACCACAAGAAAAATCAGCAATAAAGTTCCTAATAAGCCCATTGAGCGGCTATACCATTTACTGTTTGCCTTACCATCGTTAACTGCGTATTTAACTGGTCTAGCTTTTTGATTTTGCAAGGTTAATCTTAACGCTTGAAAAATATGCGCTAACAAACCGATGAACAAAACAATTTCACCCGCCCTGATGATCCAGTTGGTGGCCATAAAATGCGCACCAACATTAAAGGTTAAACCACCATCGTTGATAAAAATTAAAGCGTTGATACCGCAGTGTACTATTAAAAAGGATATCAGGAACAAACCTGTAATACCCATAATGAATTTCTTTCCTATTGATGAAGAAAGAGCATTTCCAAAACCACTCATTTGATTAAGATTTATATCTAATTTCTTGCAAAAGTATTTAATTATGAGTTTAATTTATAAACGATTATGACAAAACAGCGATAAATCATTTATTTAGAAACATTCTAAAGCTTAATCGAAATAAATTGAAAGGATTTGCTGATGATTTGAGGTATTATTCAAGTGATCCATTGCTTAGCATATCGAGAAGCAAAAAAATTAAGCAAAAAAAAAGTCCCGATTTGCATCAGGACTTTTTACGATTTATGTGTTCGAGTTTTCTTAAGCTACTTTTACATTTACCGCGTTTAAGCCTTTTCTTCCTTCTTCTACGTCGTAGGTTACAGAATCATTCTCGCGAATGTTATCGATTAGGCCTGAAGCATGAACAAAAATTTCGGCATCGCCATTAGATGGAGTGATAAATCCGAAACCTTTAGTTTCATTAAAAAATTTTACTGTTCCTTGTTGCATTATATTGTATTTTAATTTGTTTCAAAGGTAGCGTTAAATACCTATAAATCAATTTTTTATTTTTATAACGTAAATTATTATTAAATATATTGATTGATTGGCTGTTAAGCCCTATTTAGAGGAACGATTTAAACCATCAGAACTCGAAGTATCTCCAGGTTTTATTAATAAAGCTCTCTCAAAAAAGTCTTTTGCTTCAGCTTTTCTACCTGAAAACAGTAACGACCAGCCTAACATGTGGTTCCCATCATAATCGAAAGGATATAATCCGACAATTTTTGCGAAGTATTTTGCAGCAGATGCATATTGCTTCTTGTTATAGACAATTACACCTGCCCAGTAATTTGCCTGCTGATTTTGAGGATCGATTTTAAGGATATTATTATACTGTTCGGTTACCCGATCCCAGCTACTTAAAAGAGAAAGTGGTTTTATTAATCCGAATTTAGCTTCAACTGAGTTCGGCCGAATATTTACAGCACGAGTATAATAGTTTTGTGATGCACTATAGTTTTTAGCGAGGTAATACAGCCATGCAATCCTTAAATTGATTTCGTAATTACCTTTGCATAGTTGGTGTTTTAAAGGGCTGCATTTTACAAATTAATAATAATTTTTCGGGCTAAGAGAAGAGTAAGAACATAATTTACTGGTATGCCATTTCTTCTTGTTGCTGATAATTTAAAACAAGTTCATCAGTCATTTTAACCATAAATGTTTCGTTAAATTGGCCTTCAACATCGTAACTTAAAATCAATAAATCTCCAACAATTTCGTGTAAAACCAATTTCTTGCTGGTGTAAGTTACAGAAACTACATGACCTGCCTTGTTCAGTAAATCAGAAGCATAAATATGGAGTTCAGCCCAATCGAACAAAATCGGTTTCCCATCTAAATCATTCAAAACAGGAATTTTATTTTCCTGTGCAACCAATACACCCATTACCGAGTAATTAAGTTTTTGGTGTAATGTATTTGCTTTTTCATTCTCTTTCAGCATTTGCTGAAAAGTATTTAACGTATTATTTAAACTAAATACTTTAGATTTCTTTTGAAACTCTTTGTAACTATCGTGAAATATCCTCCTTTCAAAATCTGTTTTACACATAAAGTTGAAATATTGTTTTGCACTGAGGTTAATGTAAGCTAAAGCCATAATATTCGGTTTTGTTGCTGATTCAAATATGAAATAATAAAACGCTGAAATTTATAAAGTATCGGTAAACACTGATTATCAATCGGTAAATCGCTAAACTAAATTCGTATTATGAATTTAGGATGAATATTGATTTACTAGTAAAACGATAAGAAAAACAAAATCGCTTCAATTAGAGCAAGAATATTTTATGTTAAAAGTTTTTAATGAGCTTTAATTGCATTGCACTTTAGCTTTACTAGCTATTAGTTTCAAAAGAAAATGGTTAACCCAGCCAGAACAATTGAAATTTCTCAAAACACTTTTAAATTATAACAGGTTATTCTATTCAAAGTATTTATAACCAAAACCTTAAATATGGAAACGAGAAATAACAATGCCTTAATTCAGGCCCTATTAGATTGCGCATTAGCTTGCGAACATTGCGCATCATCTTGCCTAAAAGAAGAAGATATAAACATGATGATTGATTGCATAAAGCTTGATCGGGATTGTGCAGACATCTGCACACAAGCAGCAAGATTATTACAGCGAGATTCTGTAATCGGCCATCAATACCTATTGCTTTGCGAAGAAATTTGCAGACTCTGTGCCGCTGAATGTGGTAAGCACGACCATGAACATTGCAGACAATGCGCAGTTGCTTGCGAAGAATGTGCTGAAGCCTGTCATGCAAATCACGAACCTATTAAACAAGCGTAAAACAAAAAAGGTTCTGATTTTACAACCAGAACCTTTTTAGTCTATTCGTTTAATTAATTATTGTGCAGGAAAACTAAAGTTAAAAGTTCCTTGTGCACTCACACCCGACATATTAATCATGCCGTTTCTAGTTTGAGGCAAAGCTTTTTGAACTTCTGCTACGGTACTAACTGGTTGTCCGTTTACTTTAGTTATAATTAAGCCTTTTTCTACACCAATATTATCAAATGCTTTTCCTGTAGTTACCGAAGTTACCACAACACCACTATTAATACCCAATTTGGATTTTTGAGCAGGCGTTGCTGGCGCAAATGTTGCACCTAATTTCGATACCTCTACAGCTTTTGTAGCCGCCGTATTAGAAGCAGAATTTGCAGCTGGCTCACCTCTTAGAGTTACCATATAATCTTTCAGTGCACCATCTCTCAAAACCGTTAACTTAACTTTATCACCAGGATTCAAACGACCAACTCTTTCTTGTAAATCTGGTGAGTCGTTAATAACCACACCATCAACTTTTTTTATTACATCGCCAGATTTTAAGCCTGCTGCTTCTGCACCACCTTTAGCTACAACATCATTAACATACAAGCCGCTAATTTCATTGGTTTTAATGTCTGCTGGTTTTTCATCGCCACTTAAAGGCACAAAGCTCACACCAATATAACCACGTTTAACCGAGCCATATTTCATAAAATCATCAACAATTTTGCGTGCAAGGTTTACTGGAATAGCAAAACCGTAGCCTTGATTATATCCACTTTGTGATGCGATTGCAGAGTTAATACCAACCAATTCGCCATTTGCATTTACCAATGCACCACCACTGTTACCTGGATTAATTGCTGCATCGGTTTGAATGAAAGATTCGATACTTGTATTTGCAGGGCGTTCTGGTCTTTTACCTGTACGTTGATATTCTCTGTATTCTTCTTCGGTGATTTCGTTGCCTTGTTGCTCACGACCAATAATACCAATACTTCGGTTCTTAGCACTTACAATACCAGCTGTTACCGTTGTATTTAGATCTAAAGGGAAACCCACAGCTAAAACCCATTCGCCAACCTGAACATTATCAGAGTTACCCATTTTCACCACTGGTAATCCAGTTGCATTTACTTTAATCAGCGCTAAGTCTGTATTCGGATCGCGACCAATAACTTTCGCTTCCACTTTACGTCTATCCGTTAAAACCACTTCTACTTTCTCCGCGTTTTCTACTACGTGGTTATTGGTAACGATGTATCCATCCTGGCTAATAATTACGCCCGAACCCGACGCAGCTCTTGGCTGACGTTGCATTTGGCGACCGCCACCACCAAAGAAATCTTCCATCATGTCGAATGGCGAAGAACTTCCCTGGCTTTTGCCCGATGCTGAATAAGTTGTTTTAATGTGAACCACACCAGGTGCTACCGCTGCTGCGGCTTGTACAAAATCTGTACTGCCAGCCGATGTTACCTTAAGCGGATTATTTGCAAAATATAAATTCTGTTTCTCAGAAATTGTATTGCCTGTTTGGTTACGTTCGAATAATTTATAACCTCCAATTGCTGCTGCCCCACCTATAAAAGCAGCTAAAACCGTAATTCCTAATATCTTTTTCATGTGTTTTGAAATTGTTTTTTTAAATCTCCCCACTATTAATTATAAGCCCAATTGCTAGCTAATTGTTTGGTCAACCTATAATAAATTCGTGCTTTTAATTTTTGTTAATTCGCGAGAGCATATTCACTTTGATTTAAGCAGATGGCTCAGGCAGTTTTTATCTGCTCAAATTTTCTTTTGTAAGTTTATTCAAATTTAATACCATATAAACGATATTTGTATAACAAAAGCACTTGTTTCGATGTTAAAAAATGTTAAATCAAAAAACAAGCGCTTATTAAAGCTTTTTTGCAACTCAAATATTGCATTAAAAAATGAAGGTTTCATGAAACCTGTAATGAGTTTATAGTTTATACTGACAAATTTACAAAACTCATACAGGCTGCATAAACATTAGAAAATATACTATATCCATGAAAATTAATTTCTTTAAATATCAAGGCGCAGGTAACGATTTTATTTTGATTGACCATACCATGAGCCCATTAAAAGACATAGATAACGCCCTTATAGAACAGCTTTGTCACCGCAGATTTGGAGTTGGAGCCGATGGTTTAATGTTTGTAACCAAGCACGAAAGTTACGATTTCGAAATGCATTACTTTAACGCTGATGGGAAATTAGGAAGTATGTGCGGTAATGGAGGGAGATGCATTGTTGCTTTTGCTAGACAACTGGGCATCATTGACAAAGAAACAAACTTTTTGGCAGTTGATGGGCCACATTATGCCAGAATTTCAGAAAACGGAGAATGGGTAGATCTTCAAATGATTGATGTAAACATCATAAATAAGGATGGAGAAGCCTATGTTTTAAATACGGGTTCGCCACATTACGTCGCTTTGCAAAGCAACTTAAAAGATTTTGATGTTTTCCACGAAGGGAAAAACATTCGCTATAACGATACTTATAAAGCGGATGGCATTAACGTAAATTTTGTAGAAGATAAAGGCGACCATCTCTTCGTACGCACTTACGAGCGTGGCGTTGAAGACGAAACTTATGCTTGTGGTACTGGCGTAACAGCGGTTGCAATGGCTATGGCAAAACATAAAAACCAAAGCGGCCATATTAAAACAGCGATAAAAGTTTTGGGTGGTGATATTAAAATCGAATTTGACTACGATGGAAATACTTTTTCAAATGTATTTTTATGCGGCCCTGCAAAATTAGTTTTCGAAGGAGAAGTAGAGTAAATTTTTACTTGTTTTCATATTCTTTTGAAAACTAACATTTCATTTTCATGGCGGGCTTCAGTCCCGCCATTCGTTACAATCTTTTAAATAATTTCTGTCATACGGAGGCATATAGCATCTGTTTCATCGCCTGCAGATGCTTCGTGCCTCAGCATAACGCTATATTCAATTTTGCTGCAATATAAAAGTATTTTCACTGCTGTCGGGTTTAGTAACAATGGCATTTCCGACTAACGCAACTGGTAACTAAAAACAAGCAACATTAGGAATGCCACATCCATTAATGATTGTTAACTTTAGCCAAGAAAGAATAAGTGTGTACTTTTCACACTATCATTTTAAAAAAAACGACCAAAATTTTCAACATTTACTGATATAAAAACTGTACGAAACAGCGTTTTTTAACACGTTTTAACATCTGTCGCAATTTATTTACACATCTAAAAAATACACAAAAACCAACTTAAGCAACTTCATAACAGCCGTTTAAGTTCATTTTAGCAAGGATTTACATGAAAAATAAATCAATCGATTGATTAAATGACAGAACTCGGACAGATTTATTTTTTTTTAGGCTCTATTTTTGGGCCGTTCAGACGATATTCAAAAAACATTTTGACTACGCCCTCAACCCCGGAAATTTAAATTTAAACACACACAAATAGTCCATGAGAAAAGTTACAACTCTCTTTTTCAGCATAAGCATTGGTATGCTTTTAGCGTCTTGCGGAAATAACGATGAAGCAAAAAAAGCCGCAGCCGCTGCCGCCGCTGGCCCACAGGGTTATCCAGTTTTTACAATTAATGCCCAAAACACAGAATTAAATTCAGACTATCCAGCTACAATTGAAGGTATTCAAAACATCGATATCAGACCAAAAGTAGATGGCTTTATTCAGAAAATATTGGTAGATGAAGGTGCTGTTGTTAAAAAAGGTCAATTACTTTTCACCATCATGGCTCCACAATACGAACAAGAAGTGAGAACAGCGAGAGCTGCAATTAGTAGCGCTGAAGCTGATGTAAACGCTGCTCAACTACAAGTTAATAAAACAAAACCTTTGGTTGATAAAGATATCATTAGTAAATATGATTTAGATGCAGCCCAATTAACATTACAAAGTAGAAAGGCTGCATTGGCACAAGCCAAAGCTTCATTGGCAAATGCACAGGTTAATTTAGGTTATACATCAATTACCAGCCCGGTAGATGGTATAGTGGGGAGCATTCCTTTCAGAAACGGGAGTTTAGTTAATAGTTCAAGCACTCAGCCCCTAACTACAGTTTCAAACACTTCTAAAGTTTATGCTTACTTCTCCTTAAACGAGAAACAACTTTTAGATTTTTCTAAAACTTATAAAGGCAATACACTTACTCAACAAATGAAAAACATTCCTGCGGTGAGTTTAGTATTAGCTGATGGGACTGTTTATGCCCAAAATGGTAAAATCGAATCGATTAATGGCCAAATTAATACGGCTACAGGTTCTGCTAGTTTAAGAGCTACTTTCCCAAATCCAATTTTCTTACTAAAATCTGGCGGAAGTGCATCAGTAAGAATTCCTCAGCATGTTGAAAATGCAATTCTAATTCCTCAAAAATCTACTATCGATTTGCAGGGAAAAAAATTCGTTTATGTTTTAGGCGATTCGGCAAAAGTGATCAGTACTGAAATTCAGATTATGGATTTAGCTAAGGATAAATTCTACGTTGTAACTAAAGGCTTAAAAGCAGGAGATAAAATTGTTTTAGAAGGTTTCCAATCGTTAAAAGATGGGGTTAAAATTAAACCTGAAGAACAAAGTGCAGATTCAGTTTATGCTGAAATTAAAAAATAATGTAATCAGTGCAATCACACGAATTAGTGTAATCAATATTAATTATGTTTAAGAAATTTATAGAAAGGCCGGTTCTATCAACGGTTATATCCATCATCATCGTAATACTCGGTGTTTTAGGTTTAGCCACTTTACCGGTTTCACAATACCCTGAAATTGCTCCTCCAACTGTTCAGGTTTCTACCTCATACCAAGGTGCAAATGCCGATGTGGTTATGAATAGCGTTGTTGTTCCGCTCGAAGAACAAATAAATGGTGTTGAAGACATGACTTACATGACCTCTTCTGCCAGTAACGACGGTACCGCAACCATTACCGTAAACTTTAAATTAGGTACAAACCCCGATTTAGCGGCTGTAAACGTACAAAACAGAGTTGCAAGAGCAACAAGTTTGCTCCCTGCCGAGGTTACCAGATCGGGTGTAATTACGGCGAAAAGACAGGCGAGTAATGTGTTAATTTTCGGTATTTATAGTGATGACCCATCTTATGATCAGAAATTTTTACAGAATTACGCTAACATCAACATTATCCCTCAAATTAAACGTATTAATGGTGTAGGTGATGCAAGTGCGTTTGGCCAAATGGACTATACCATGCGTATTTGGTTAAAGCCAGATGTAATGGCAACTTACGGCTTAGTTCCCAATGATGTGAGTGTTGCATTAGCAGAACAAAACGTTGAGGCTGCGCCAGGACAATTTGGAGAACAAGGCGACCAGGCATTTCAATATACTTTGAAATATTCGGGTAGGTTAAAAGATGAAAGTCAATTTGAAAACATCATCATTAAAGCCGATGCGAGTGGACAAATTCTTCGCTTAAAAGATGTAGCCAGAATCGAAATGGGTGCGTTAAGTTATGCCAGTTCAGTTAAGTTTAATGGTAAACAGGCTTTAGGTATTGCGATTAATCAAACTGCTGGTTCAAATGCAAAAGAAGTAATCGAAAACTCGATCAAAACATTAGATGAAGCACAAAAATCTTTTCCAAAAGGCGTTCATTACACAACTTTGGTTAACGTAAATGATTTCCTTGATGCATCGATCGAAAAGGTAATTCATACCTTAATAGAAGCATTCATTTTAGTATTCCTGGTTGTTTTTATCTTCCTGCAAGATTTTCGTTCTACTTTAATTCCAGCAATTAGTGTTCCTGTAGCAATTATTGGTACATTCTTCTTCCTTAGTTTATTTGGCTTTACTATAAACTTACTAACGTTATTTGCACTTGTACTCGCCATCGGAATTGTGGTAGATGATGCCATTGTGGTTGTAGAGGCTGTACACGCAAAATTGGATGAAGGTTACACCGATGCAAGAAAAGCAACGGTAGATGCAATGGACGATATCAGTGGTGCAATTATTTCCATCACTTTAGTTATGGCCGCCGTATTCGTTCCAGTAAGTTTTATTCAAGGTTCATCTGGTGTATTTTACAAACAATTCGGTTTAACACTTGCTATTTCAATTATACTTTCGGCAATTAACGCTTTAACGCTTAGTCCGGCATTATGTGCTATATTTTTAAAACCACATGCTGATGATCATGGTAAAAAGAAAAACTTCTTAGAACGTTTTTACGCCGCATTTAATACTTCTTTTGATGCTGTAACTGGTAAATACAAAAAATCAGTTGGCTTTTTATCGAGAAAAAAATGGATAGTTGGTTTAGGAATTGTCTTTTTCAGTGTTGTATTAATTTGGACAATGAATACAACTCCAAAAGGTTTCGTGCCTAACGAGGATTTAGGAACGATTATGTCGGATATTTCTTTACCTGTTGGAACATCGCAAGAGGAAACAAACATTGTAATTGCAAAAATCGACAGTATTGCACACGGCATTCCAGAAATTAAGAATTCGTTAAGAGTTGTTGGTCGTAGTATGATTAGTGGCTCGGGCAGTTCTTACGGTATGGTTATTGGCCGTTTAACGCCTTGGAATGAACGTAAACGTGATGTAAAAGCTATTATCGGCGAATTATTTGCCAAAACGGCTAATATTAAAGGTGCAAAAATCATTTTCTTTGCTCCCCCTACCATCCAGGGTTTTGGTACCAGTGGTGGTTTCGAATTTCAATTGCAAGATAAAACAGGTGGCGATATTAACAAGTTTAACGATATTGGAAATAAATTCCTTGCAGCTTTAGCAAAACGTCCTGAAATTCAATACGCATCAACTTCATTTAACCCTAATTTCCCACAATATCAAATTGATGTTAATGTAGCCAAAATTAAACAGGCTGGCATAACGGTTAACGATGTTTTGGGTGTTTTGCAAGGTTATTATGGTGGTGTTTATGCATCTAACTTTAATAAATTTGGTAAGCAATTCAGGGTAATGTATCAGGCCGATGCTCAATATCGTGCAAACCAGGAAAGCTTAACCAGTATTTTTGTAAGAAATAGTGCAGGGCAAATGGCGCCAGTTTCTGAGTTTATTACTTTAACTAAAGTTTACGGCCCACAAGCAATTTCACGTTTT
>Ga0247812_10001302_pt1 | contig 14170 bp, 11 predicted proteins | sample UWRJL149409B1_FD_178011 | JGI IMG/M metagenome (GOLD analysis project Ga0247812, IMG submission 178011) | Plant litter microbial communities from Arlington Agricultural Research Station in Wisconsin, United States - UWRJ-L149-409B-1 | ecosystem: Environmental > Terrestrial > Plant litter >...
CAACAATGATCAGCGCGCCACCGAGCAAGCCCGTCTCTATAAAGACGACCGGCTGATGTACTTCCTCGCCTCCGGCCCGATGTTCACCACCGCTTATGTGTTCGGCGTCTGCGTGGTCATGGAAAGCCAGTGGTTGCATTGCCTGCCGGTTGAAGCAGCGGAGTTTTTTCACGGCCCGTTCGAAGCCATCGACGCTACAACGCCGCTGCTTCTGTTTGTCGGCGAAGACCCGAGCCGGGCGCAGATGGAACGTGTGGTGCGCTTCTGCCAGCGTTACACCGAACGCGTGATGATCTACGACGCCAAGGATTTCCCTATGCAGGGCATTGACCCGGAAATCCGTGCGCTGGTTGCGCCTTACATCGTCGGCATTGCCGCTGAACGTATCGCCGCGCATCTGGCGGTCTGGCATCAACAACCACTGACCACGCGCCGCTACATGTGGAAAACGGAGTATTGAGCATGCCGTCACTGATCGCGGTCGGCGACAACACGGTTGACGTGTACCTCCACCGCCACCAGGAATACCCCGGCGGCAATGCGTTGAACGTGGCGGTGTTCGCCGCCCGCCTCGGCGCTGGCAGCGCTTATCTGGGCTGCGTCGGCGATGACGCCCACGGACGCTGGTTGCTGGAAGTCCTCAAGGCCGAATCGGTGGATATATCCCGCTGCAAGACATTGCCGGGCGCCAGCGCCTGGGCCTGTGTCGACAGTGTGGACGGCGAACGGATTTTTCTCGGCAGCGATGCCGGGGTTTGTCACCGACTGGACATCGATGCACAAGCCCTGGCCGGCATCGCGGCTTTCCCGCTGGCGCACACCAGCTTGTACAGCGGCCTGCAAAACAGCCTCGAGCAGATTCGTCAGGCGAGCGGCGTGCTGTCCTTCGATTTTTCGGACAACTGGGATGAATACGATTGGCGCGCGCTGATCGCCCACGTCGACATCGCGTTCTTCTCCGCCGCCGAGCTTGATGCCGAGGCTGCGCGTGAACTGGCCACTGAGATGCGGACACTGGGGCCAAAAGTGGTGGTGATCACCCGCGGCGTCCATGGAGCATTGGCGCTGGACGACAACGGTTTTCGCGAACAGGCCAGCTTGCCCTGTGAAGTAATCGACAGCATGGGCGCGGGCGACGGCTTCATTGCCGCCTTCCTGCTGGCCTGGCAAGGCGGCGCAAGTCTGGCCGAATGCCTGTTGCAAGGCGTCGATTTCGCGGCGCAGGTCTGTGCCGGGGAAGGCGGTTTCGGCCACGGCCAGACACTTGATCCCGCGCGCTGCGAACAATTGAAACAAGCGTTGAAGGCCCAAGGCTAACAACCCATCGGATGCCTTTGGGCATCCTCACTCAACCCTGTCGTGGAAACCTGTCGATGAAAAAATACCTTCTCGGTCTGACCCTGCTGGCCTGCCCCTTCGTGACTTGGGCGGCCAGCACCGACCTGCGCTTTGGCGTCGATCCGACCTACCCGCCATTTGAATCGAAAAACCCGGATGGCTCGCTGACCGGCTTCGATATTGAACTGGGCGAAAGCATCTGCGCGGAACTCAAGCGCCGTTGCGTCTGGGTCGAGACCAGTTTCGACGGCCTGGTTGCGTCTCTGAAAGGCCGCAAGTTCGACGGCATTCTTTCGGCATTTTCCATCACCGAGGATCGCAAGAAAGAAGTGGCGTTTTCCGACACGCTCTACGACACCCCGGCGCATCTGGTGGCCGCGCAAGGCAGCCCGTTGAGGCCCGCCGCCGAAACCCTCAAGGGCAAACGCATCGGCGTGCAGCAAGGCAGCGTGTTCGAAGTCTACGCACGGAAAATCTGGGGTTCGAAAAACGTTGAAGTGGTGCCCTATCAAAGCAGCGACCTGGCCTATCAGGATTTGATCAACGGCCGCCTGGACGCGGTCTTCGACGACGCCATCGCCGTTTCCGAAGGCATGCTGAAAAAACCCATGGGCAAAGGCTTTGCGTATGCGGGCGACGTGGTCAAGTCCGTCGAAGTGTTCGGCCCCGGCACCGGCGTCGGGCTGCGCAAGAACGATACCGCGCTGAAACAGGACATCGATCAGGCGCTGCAAACCATTCGCCAGAACGGCACCTATCAACGCCTTGCCGACAAATACTTCGACGTGGATATCGCGCCGGAGTAGGACCGGAAGGCAGTGTCGGCGACTTTTACCGCGAAAACACTAACGGAACACACTGACAGAGGCCTGCGTAAAGCAGACCTCTATAGACCTAAAAATTTCCCGGGACTCAGTTCAGAGTCCCCCTATCTGAATGCGCAAGGAATAGCGCAGGCCGGGCGCCTGCCTGATCCCGCCTTGATCATCTTTAACAGTAACGACAGAGCCAGGAATATTCCTACAAATCCTGTCCTATCGGTCTGACTTTTTACTCACCTCAATATCGCTATCATCGCCGCAGATTTTACGCACCTCAACAGCGGGTGATCTTGATTAAGTCCGGGATCTACGGGTGGCATAGAGCGATAACACCTAGCGCCTCAACTATTGCGATAGCCCCATCTTGAGCCTGGGATATGGGCATCGTAGTAGATGCAGTTCGCCGTGGCTTTTTTTTGCCTATATGAACCGGACATATGAGCGATATGCCACTTGACTAGCCGGTGATGGATTTTCACTACGATTTCAAAGTGAAAATACCCTGCAATAGAAATGGAAAGCAAAAGCGATTTAACAGTAATCAGCGAAGTATCTCTGTGACCACCTCAATTGCTAATTTTTCCACCGATATCCACACATCGCTGTCAACGATCGCCGAACCACAACAGGACGGGATGCCTCATGTTTCTATTCTGATGTGCTCCTATAACGGCGAACGTTTTATCTCAGAGCAGTTAGGTTCAATTGAACGGCAGACGCATGCGAATTGGTCACTCATCGTATCGGACGACGGCTCAGAAGACGCAACCCTTCAGATACTGGAACAGTTTGGTAAACGATGGAATACCCGTCGCCTGAAAATCGTATCGGGACCCGGACGAGGTTTTGCGGCGAACTTCCTTTCCTTGACGTCCAGAACGGATATAAAAAGCGGGCTTCACGCGTGGTCCGATCAGGATGATATCTGGCATGCGGATAAACTTGCGAGGGCGGTGACCTGGTTAAAGACAATTCCCGAATACATTCCGGCACTCTACTGTGCCCGGTCCGAACTTGTAGGCGAGACGGGTTCCACCATAGGCTATTCGCCCTTGTTCCGGCGTCCACCTCAATTTACCAATGCTTTGGTTCAAAGCATCAGCGGCGGCAACACAATGGTGTTCAACGAAGCTGCGCGCGCGTTGCTGCAAGAAGCAGGCGCCATGGTAAACGTTCCCTCTCACGACTGGTGGGCGTACCAACTGATTTCCGGGGCGGGTGGCGAGATCTACTACGACCCCGAACCGAGGGTGCAATACCGCCAACACGATGGAAATGTCGTGGGCGGCAATATCGACTGGTCAACCCGCCTCAAACGAGCACGGATGGTTTTCCAAGGGCGCTTTATCACTTGGAACTCGCAGAATATCCAGGCGCTTGAAACCATGATCCATCGTCTGAAACCGGAAAACAAAACGACGCTCCTGGAGTTCAGGTCGGCTCGAAATCAGCGACTGATCAACCGAATTCTGGGCGTTTGGCGCACACGTGTACATCGCCAAACCTTGTGTCAGAACCTTGCGCTTTTTCTCGCTACTCTTTTTAAAAAGATCTAACTCTATGACTATTTTGGTTACCGGTGGCGCTGGGTTTATCGGTGCGAATTTCATTCTCCACTGGCTGGCAATGTCCGATGAGCCCGTCATAAATCTCGACAAGCTGACCTATGCGGGCAACCTGAACAACCTCGATAGCATAGCGGGTGATGTTCGTCATACGTTTGTGCACGGTGATATCGGGGACGGCGATTTAGTAAGCAAATTATTGGCAACTGATCAGCCGAGGGCAGTGTTGAATTTCGCGGCAGAGTCCCATGTCGACCGATCCATCAGCGGCCCGAAAGACTTCATCGACACCAATGTTGTTGGCACTTTCCACTTGCTGGAAGCCGTTCGGACCTACTGGGCATCACTGCCAATTGACGCTCGGAAGGCATTTCGTTTTCTGCATGTGTCTACCGATGAGGTCTATGGTTCGCTTATCGGCGACGAGCCAGCATTCACGGAATTCCATCCATATACGCCCAATAGCCCGTACTCGGCGAGCAAGGCAGCAAGTGATCATCTGGTCCGCGCCTATCATCACACTTACGACCTGCCCGCTCTCACTACTAACTGCTCAAACAACTACGGCCCTTTCCATTTCCCGGAGAAGCTGATCCCGCTGATTATCGTCAACGCGCTTGAAGGCAAAGAGCTCCCCATTTACGGAGATGGCCAGCAGATCCGCGACTGGCTATATGTGAAAGATCACTGTGCCGCAATCGGCAAAGTGCTGGCCGCTGGTATTCCCGGAGAAACCTATAACATTGGTGGTTCCAACGAAAAGACCAATGTCGAAATTGTGCACTCCGTCTGCGGTTTGCTGGATGAGATGAGCCCACGAGCGGACGGTCAATCTTATAGCGCCCAAATCGTCCATGTGAAAGACCGTCCTGGTCATGACCGCCGCTACGCTGTAGATGCTCGCAAAATTGAGCGCCAGCTAGACTGGAGGCCGGTTGAGACCTTTGAATCCGGTATTCGTAAAACCGTCGAGTGGTATCTGAATAACCAAGACTGGGTAAGGGATGTCCAGTCCGGCGCCTACCGGGAATGGGTGAGTCAACATTATGCCGGTCAGACAGCATGAGGATTCTCCTGTTCGGCAAGAATGGTCAGGTCGGCTGGGAACTGCAACGCAGCCTTGCACCTCTGGGAAATCTGATAGCGCTTGACTCCAGAAGCCTGGATTACTGTGGCGACCTAAGCAATCTCGAAGGACTCAGGTCGACCGTTAGACGAGTCAAGCCGGATATCATCGTGAATGCGGCCGCCTATACATCTGTTGATCAGGCCGAAAACGAACCGGGGCTGGCGTATGCGATCAACGCCGAGGCTGTGTCCGTACTGGCGCATGAAGCGCTGAGTCTAGGCGCTCTGCTGCTGCACTACTCAACCGATTATGTATTCTCCGGAATAGGTGAAACAGCGTGGCATGAGCAGGATTCGGTTGCACCGTTGAACATATATGGCGCAAGCAAGTTAAAAGGCGAGATAGCCATACGGATTTCCGGATGCAAACACTTGATCATTCGCACCAGTTGGGTTTATGCGGCGCGCGGAAGTAATTTTGTCAATACAATTGTGCATCTGGCCAAGACGCGGGAGACCCTAAGTATCGTCGATGATCAAATCGGCGCACCTACTGGTGCCGAGCTGTTAGCGGACATCACCGCACATGCCATCTGCTCAGTATTCCGGCAACCAGAGCTGGGTGGCCTATACCACCTTGCAGCTGCAGGGAGGACTTCGTGGTTTGACTATGCCCGATTTGTGCTGGAGCAAGCGGAGGGATTTGGAGCAAAACTCAATATCACGGCGAACGAACTAACTGCAGTTTCAACAGCGGCTTATCCGACGCCGGCAATACGCCCCGCCAACTCGAGATTGAATACCCAAAAAATTCAGGCCGCCTTCGCTTTGCATTTACCTGACTGGCAAACCGGTGTAGCTCGAACAGTCAGAGAACAATACGAGAGAGCACTATGAACAACCGCAAAGGAATTATTCTTGCCGGCGGCTCTGGCACACGCTTGCATCCATCAACTCTTGCTGTCTCCAAGCAATTGTTGCCGGTTTACGATAAACCAATGATCTATTACCCACTGACAACGCTCATGCTGGCGGGCATGCGCGACATCCTAATCATATCAACACCCCTTGATACGCCACGCTTCACACAATTGTTGGGAGATGGCAGCCAATGGGGAATAAACATCTCCTATGCCGTACAAGACTCTCCAGACGGGTTGGCGCAAGCTTTTTTGATTGGCGAAGACTTTATCGACAATGGCTTGTCTGCACTGGTACTGGGCGACAACATTTATCATGGTCATAACTTCCACGAACTCCTGAATAGCGCAACTTCGCGGCAACAAGGTGCCAGCGTTTTTGCTTATCACGTGAACGACCCGGAACGCTACGGCGTGGTGGAGTTCAACACTGAAGGCAAAGCTATTGCCCTTGAAGAAAAACCGTTGAACCCAAGTTCCAACTATGCAGTTACAGGACTGTATTTTTACGACAGCCAAGTAATTGATATTGCCAAGAGCATTAAACCGTCCCACCGAGGGGAACTGGAGATAACCGACGTTAACCGGATCTATCTCGAACAAGGTGACCTCTCAGTGGAAATCATGGGCCGCGGCTACGCTTGGCTGGATACTGGAACTCAGGATTCGCTTCTCGAAGCGGGCAACTTCATAGCCAGTCTAGAGCGCCGCCAAGGACTGAAAGTAGCTTGCCCGGAAGAGATCGCTTTCCGGCAAAAATGGATAAGTGCCGAGCAACTGGAAACCCTCGCGGCCCCTTTGTTGAAAAACGCTTACGGGCAATACCTTCAGCTAATTCTTAAAGAGACGGTGTACTGATGATTGCGACATCCCTGGCTATTCCAGATGTGTTCTTGATCAAACCTGAGGTATTCGCGGATGAGCGCGGCTTCTTTATGGAAAGTTTCAACAAGGAACACTTCGAGGCTGCGATTCACCGCCGCGTCCACTTCGTACAGGATAACCATTCCCGGTCAGTTAAAAATGTGATCCGTGGCCTGCATTATCAGGTCAAATGTCCTCAAGGGAAGCTTGTTCGAGTCGTATCGGGCAAGGTGTTCGACGTCGCCGTCGATTTACGTAAAACCTCCGACACTTTCGGTCGCTGGGTTGGCGCTTACTTGAGCGCAGAAAACAAACAACAACTCTGGATACCAGAAGGGTTCGCTCATGGCTTTCTGGTCCTTTCTGAAACTGCAGAATTCGTCTACAAAACCACCGATTACCATTCGCCGAAGCAAGGACGCACCTTGCTGTGGAACGACAGCTCGCTAGCCATCGACTGGCCTCTTCAGAGTGAGCCGATCCTGTCAGCCAAAGACGCGGAAGCCAAAACGCTGGACTTAGTGGAGGTGTTTGGCTGATGGCCCATTTTTTTGCCACACCAGGCGAACTAGTCGCAAGCCTATGGCGCAACAGAAGTCTTGTGCTGGCCTTGATTAAACGCGATATAAAGGGACGCTATCGCGGATCCTTTTTCGGTATGTTCTGGTCATTCCTGAATCCCCTTCTCATGCTGGCCGTCTATACATTTGTTTTCAGCGTGGTTTTCAAAGCGCGCTGGGATATCACCAGCGACTCTAAAACGGAGTTTGCGCTGATATTATTTGCGGGGCTGCTTATTTTCAACATATTTTCAGAATGCATCAATCGCTCTCCAGGGATAATTCTAAGCAATCAAAGTTATGTCAAAAAGGTAGTATTTCCGCTGGAGATACTGCCTTGGGTAACACTGGGAGCATCGCTCTTTCATGGGGCTGTCAGTCTAGGCGTCTGGCTACTTGCCTATATAGTTTTGGTGGGTGCGCCTCACAGCACAATCTTTTACTTGCCCGTCATAATCGTACCCCTTGTTTTTTTCATCATGGGCCTGAGCTGGATACTGGCATCCCTCGGCGTATACCTGCGTGACACGGCCCAATTTGTCAGCATTATGACCACAGCGCTTATGTTTATATCTCCGATATTTTATCCGGCAACAGCCCTACCCGAAAATTATCGTGCCTTTATTTACCTGAATCCACTGACGACGGTAATTGAACAAACTCGCGACATACTCTTCAGAGGCAACCCACCAGAAGTTATTGTATCCGTCTCCTACTTGACGGCGGCCATCATCACCGCATGGGTAGGCTTTGCCATATTCCAAAAAACACGCAAGGGGTTCGCCGATGTCCTCTGACATATCAATAAAGGTCGAGAACCTCAGCAAATGCTATCAGATCTATGATCGCCCGCAGGATAGGTTCAAGCAGTTCTTCGTGCCTCGTCTCCAGCGCGCGCTTGGATTTCACCATAAGCAACTCTATCGCGAGTTCCGGGCACTCGACAAAATTTCCTTTACAGTAAAAAAAGGCGAGACAGTCGGCATCGTCGGACGTAATGGTAGCGGAAAATCAACCTTGCTTCAGATGATTTGCGGAACCCTTCACCCCACGGGAGGCAGCGTCCAAACTTTCGGCAGAGTGGCGGCTCTGCTCGAACTTGGTTCAGGGTTTAATCCAGAATTCAGTGGTCGTGAAAATATCTACATGAATGGCTCGATACTTGGTCTAACCAACGCAGAAATCGAGGACCGCTTCGACGCAATCGTCGAATTTGCAGACATAGGAAATTTCATAGAGCAACCTGTTAAAACATACTCCAGCGGAATGATGCTGCGCCTGGCCTTTGCTGTTATCGCCCACGTAGATGCAGACATCCTGATCATCGACGAAGCCCTGGCGGTGGGCGATGCGTTTTTCACTCAGAAATGCATGCGCTTTCTCCGGACGTTCATGAAGACCGGGACCGTCTTATTTGTGAGTCACGATACCAGTTCGGTAAGGGCGTTGTGCAACAAAGCAATATGGCTGGAAAAAGGGAAAGTTCTCAAACAGGGCTCCCCAAAGGTCGTCTGTGACGAATATCTTGAGGCATTTTATGAGGCGCAGCAGGGGTCAGGTACAACTACTCGGCTCAAGGTTACGCAACCCGAATTCAAAGAGCCGGGGCAAGATCAACGCCAATCATTTATCAACGCCAGCAACTTGCGCAACGACCTGGAACTGTTCGAATTCAACCCTGACGCCCCCTCCTTTGGTAAAGGGCATGCACAGATCACCAATGTGATTTTTTTAGACACTGAAAATCAACCTCTGTCGTGGGTGGTCGGTGGAGAAAAAATAAAGCTGAAAATTGTGGCGGTGACGGATTCAAATCTCCAGTCACCGATTATCGGTTTTCACATCAAGGACAAACTTGGACAAGCCCTGTTTGGGGACAACACTTACCTGACGTATGCCCAAATGCCTGTTCCGTCTAAACGAGGCAGTAAAATCGTAGCTGAATTTACTTTTGTGATGCCAAGACTAGCCAAAGGTGATTACTCAGTAAGCGTCGCCATCGCGAACGGTACCCAGCAGGACCACATACAAAATCACTGGATTCACGACGCCGTTTTCTTCAAATCAGAATCAACCAGTGTTGCTGCGGGCCTGATCGGCATCCCCATGTCAAATATAGAACTCAAAACTCTCAGGTAACTGCCCATGCACGAATCCGCTATGAACTATGGCAAACTATTTTTCGAAAAGTACTGTCAGGGCGATTTTTCTGGAAAAATTATAATTGACGTAGGGTCACTAAATGTTAATGGATCACTAAAAAATTTTTGCCCCGCCGGATCGACTTATATCGGTGTGGATTTTTGCGAAGGAAGCGGGGTTGATGTAGTTATTGACGACCCTTACAACTTACCTTTCGAAGATAACACGGCCGACGTAATTGTCTGCAGCTCCGTATTCGAACACTCAGACTTTTTCTGGTTGTTGTATTTGGAATGTTTACGCATACTTAAACCTTCTGGATTGCTGTATCTGAATTGCCCTAGCAATGGAATGGTGCACCGCTACCCTATCGATAGCTGGAGATTCTATCCCGACTCTGGATTGTCACTTGCGAAGTGGGGGAAATTCAACTCTTTTGCAGTGTGTCTGCTAGAGTCATTCGTAGGAGATAAGCAGGGCTCGATTAAAAGCGATGGGATATGGAATGATTTTGTCGCTGTATTCGTCAAGGATCAAAAATTTTCATTAACTTATCCCCACCGTATCCAGGACGTTGAGGGGAAGTTTTATCATGGCTGCGTTTCTGAAGAGGAGACCAACACCCCTCAACTGGGTCACGTGCCGGATTATGAGTTATTGATGTGGTTACTCCAAACCAATGAGTTGCTGACAACGTCATTGAATGCTCAAAATCTAACAATCGCTGCCCAGGCCTCGCAGATAGCAGATAACTGCAATGCAATAGCAAGCATGCAAAACAGCAGATCCTGGCGCCTGACCAAGCCGATGAGATTCATAAAAAAATCTCTCATAACAACTTGCACACTCGCCCTTAAATCAATGGACGTTATTTGGCGCTCAGCGATTAGACCTACGTACAGAAAAGACATTATCAAACGTTACCTTACAGCTCGCCAACTGATCGATGATCGTACTTCAGCCATACCCGTTGTTCAATTTGACACAACACAAGAGTCCTACACTGAGTATAAGCACAACCCCTCTATAGACCCATCGGTTAAAATCATTGCATTTTATCTTCCGCAGTTTCACCCTTTTCCCGAGAATGATGAGTGGTGGGGCAAGGGTTTTACCGAATGGTACAACGTCGGAAGAGCACATCAAAATTATGCAGGCCACTATCAACCGCACTGCCCTATTCATAATGGATATTATGATCTTCGAGTACCGTCAATCATGGAGGAGCAGGCGTCACTAGCCAAGCAATATGGGGTGCATGGTTTCAGCTACTATTTTTACTGGTTTGCTGGCAAAATCCTCATGGATACTCCGCTAGAAATGATGTTGGCAAACCCCAGTGTAGACATTCCTTTTTGTTTAACATGGGCAAACGAAAATTGGACGAGGCGCTGGGACGGGTCTGAAAATGACGTACTCATCGCTCAGAATCACAGCAAAGAAGACTCCATTGCATTCATCCAGCACCTTGTGAAATATTTTAACGACCCGCGCTATATCAGAATAGACAACAAACCGGTATTAATCATTTACCGGGCGAGCATTATTCCAGAAATGAAGGATATCGCAGCGCTTTGGCGTGAAGAGATCAAGAAATATGGCTTCCCCGATCTTTATCTTATCTGCGCCCAGAGCTTTGATGTCCGCGAGCCGGAAAAATATGGTCTAGACGCGGCTGTTGAGTTTCCTCCGCACGCTACCAGCTGCCATGATATCAGTGAGGAACTGCAAATCACCAATCCTGACTTTAAAGGATATGTTTACAGCTATGACAAAGTAGTCTCAAATGCCATTCAAAAAGCAGAGCCTGACTACAAGATCTTCCGTACTGCAATGTTGTCCTGGGACAATACTGCCAGAAAGCAGAACCACGCCCATAGCTTTCATGGTTTCAGCCTGATGCGCTACAAGCAATGGTTATCAGCGATGTGCGCCAATGTTTCCCGCTCCAACAAATATGAGGAGCAGGAAAAAATTGTATTTATAAATGCATGGAATGAATGGGCGGAAGGCTCACACCTTGAACCAGATCGGAAGTACGGATATGGTTACCTTCAGGCCACTTACGACGTAATTTCCCATTACGACAAAAAACTCCTGCCAACCATGGTTCCACGCCAGCCTGAGAAAAAAAATGACTACGCTGTTATTCTTCACGTCCACTATTGTGAAGTTTGGCCTGACATTAGATCAAAACTGGAGAGCTGTAGAAGTTTGGGCTTCGATCTGTTCGTCACCACCACAAACAAGGACTCGATTCCTCTGATCCTCGCCGATTACCCCGACGCGCATGTAGAACTTCACGAAAATCGGGGAAGGGATATATTCCCTTTCACGAAAACCATTGAGCATATCAGCAAGTGTAATTATCGTGCGGTGTGTAAGCTCCACACCAAGCGCAGTGTATACCGTGTAGACGGAGATCTACTTCGAGACCAACTTTTGAACAGCCTAATCGGTGATGAAAAAAAAATCATTGACATTGTTAATCGATTCGCAGTCGATAAATCTCTTGGGATGGTAGTCCCGGCTGATTTCCTGATGGCGCACAACTACGAGAATATGGAGTCTAATCAGCAAACGGTAGCGGAGGCGTCCAGGATTCTAAACATAAACTTCCAGTACGATATTTTTCCAGCAGGTTCTATGTTCTGGTTCAAACCTGAAGCACTTCGTGATTTGAATAAATTTAAATCTTCAGATTTTGACGTTGAACACGGTCTTGCAGACGGCACCTTGCCTCATGGGATTGAGCGAATTTTCTGCCTTCTGGCAAAAAAATCGGGCTACAGGGTCGAGACCTGCTAATAGCCAATCGTCTCGTATTGATCGTCAACAGGAGCTTAACAGAACCGTCAATCCAACAGGGTTGGCGGTTTTTTTGTATCCGGAATAAGTTGAACAACCAGCAGTGCCACAAAAACTCAAACGACTAGTGTCCTTTCAGCAGTTGGAAACCAAATTGGATTGCATCGGCAGCAAGCTTTGCTACGGTCCTTAGATCGTCTTTCGAACAATAATAAGGACCCTGACAATGCTCAAACCATCACGAATCAAACCTCTCGCCATTCTTCTAATCATTCTGGCCAACGCAACGGAGGCCGCCCCTTCCCCCTACTCAACCATGGTGGTCTTCGGCGATAGCCTGGCCGACGCCGGGCAGTACCCGGACGCAGGCGGCCCGCAAGGCGCGACGTTGCGTTTCACCAACCGCACCGGCCCGACCTATCAGGCCAACAGCGGCGAAGTCTTCGGCCTGAATTCTTCCACGTTGCTGGGCATGAAGCTCAATGTTGCACCCGGTGAGCTGTCGGCGTCGACGTCTCCGGTGAATGCCGCGCTGGGCGTCGCCGATGGCAATAACTGGGCGGTGGGCGGGGATCGTACTGATCAGATCTACGACGCCATCACTTCACAATCCAATGTCACCACCAACGATGGCAACGTTTTACGCAGCCGGGCCGGTTATCTGCCCAACAACAACTTTCGCGCCGATCCCAACGCGCTGTATTACCTGACGGGCGGCGGTAATGATTTCCTGCAGGGCCGAGTCCTGAGTCTTGCCCAATCCCGGGCCGCCGCCAACCGCCTGGCCGACAGCGCCCAAGTGCTGCAACAATCCGGGGCGCGCTACATCATGGTCTGGTTGCTGCCGGACATCGGCCAGACGCCCGCCGTTTCCGGCACCATTCTGCAACCGGTTACTTCATTGCTCAGTGATGTGTTCAACGCCCAACTGATCAGCCGCCTGGCGCAGATCGATGCTGAAATAATCCCGCTGAATATTCCGCGTCTGGTGTCAGAAACGCTCGCCGATCCTGCCCGCTTTGGCCTCGCTGCCAATCAGAATCAGGTGGGCACCTGCTTCAACGGCGACAGCTGCGCTGAGAACAGCGTCTATGGCCTGAACAGCCCGACGCCGGACCCGAGCAGGCTGTTGTTCAACGACGGCGTGCACCCAACCGTCACCGGACAACGGCTGATTGCCGACTACGCCTATTCCCTGCTCGCCGCGCCTTGGGAAATTTCTTTGTTGCCGGAAATGGCCAACGGCACGTTGCGGGCCCAGCAGGATGAATTGCGCGCGCAGTGGCTGGCGGATTGGGGCGATTGGCAGAGCGTCGGCCAAAGGCGGGCCATTGTCGCGGCAGGCGGTCAGAAAATGGACTTTGACGCGCAGGACAATTCAGCGGATGCCGACGGCCATGGCTACAACCTCACCTTGGGCGGCAGCTACCGCTTCGCCGAAAACTGGCGCGCCGGACTGGTTGCCGGGGCTTATCGACAGAATCTTGAAGCCGGTCCGCGAGACTCGGACTACAAACTCAATAGCTATATCGCTACCGCGTTCGTCCAGTATCAGGCCAATCATTGGTGGGCCGACCTCGGCGCTTCGGGCGGCACGCTGGATTATGAGAATGCCAAGCGCAAGTTTGCTTTGGGCATCAGCGAAGGCGCAGAGAAAGGCGACACCGACGGCGAGCTGTATGCGTTGAGCGCACGTCTGGGCTTTGACCTTGCCGGCAGCGGCAGCAGCTGGCATCTGTCGCCATTTGTCAGCGCCGACTACGCACACATCGAAGTCAACGGCTACTCGGAAAAAGGCACCCGCTCGACAGCACTGACCTTCGATGATCAAACGCGCAAATCGAAACGATTGGGTGCGGGCTTGCAGGGTAAATTCCAGCTGACGTCATCGACGCGGTTGTTTGGTGAAGTGGCTCATGAACGGGAATTCGAAACCGATCAGCAGGACGTGACCATGACCCTGAACAGCCTGCCGTTCAATGACTACACCTTGCAAGGCTACACACCGCAGCGCGACCTCAATCGCGCCAGCCTCGGCATCAGCCAGAAACTGACCCCGGAACTGACCCTGCGCGGCGGGTACA
>Ga0247812_10001303_pt1 | contig 14151 bp, 18 predicted proteins | sample UWRJL149409B1_FD_178011 | JGI IMG/M metagenome (GOLD analysis project Ga0247812, IMG submission 178011) | Plant litter microbial communities from Arlington Agricultural Research Station in Wisconsin, United States - UWRJ-L149-409B-1 | ecosystem: Environmental > Terrestrial > Plant litter >...
TAATTGCAAGTTCCGAAGACGGAAACGGGACTCATGCCGCTTAAAGGACTCAATTCCTACGAAACGTTTTAGTTCTCCCGTTTCCTTTTCGGAAATTAATATTTTTAATAATGCAAACTAAAGGCGAAACGTTATACGAAATTATTGAAAAACATGCCGCAAAAAGAATGTATAGCTTTACTGATTGGTACTGGTTCAGTGGAAAATGCTTGGAATCCAGTTATAAAAGCATTCAAAGATGTCATGAATATTCAAGTAACTCCAGATGGAGCAAACTTTCTTTTTGCCAATTCAATTTATTTACTCAGAGTTTATTCAACAATTGGTCATCCAGATGCTCCGAAACTTCTTGAGATAAGTAAGCGAAACATGTATTTGTTAAAAAAAGCAATTGCCAAAAATCTCCATAGAGCGCATGTTCGAAAGGAAATCAAAGTCCGTCCTGCCTTGAAAAAAATTCTACAACGACATGTTATAGCAAAAGAGAAAAGTTTCAGCGTTATAACAACAAATTGGGATAAAACGGTGGACGAAATAGTCAGTGAAGAAATGAAAGTTATAGGAATTAATAGTTCGAATCCGGTATTTCATATTCATGGTGATGTTAGTGATTTTGAAAATTTATATTTACCGTCAGAAATTACCGAGGAAACCTTCAGAACAAAAACAGAAAGTTTTAGAATTGGATTAAAACACTCTGCAGCTGGACATGCACTAGAGAAATCAAATCACTTAATTATATATGGACTTTCATTAGATCCATTGGATGCCGAATTAGCGATGACCCTTACCTCCGCCTTCAACTCTAAAAATTTAAAAGAAGTTACTATCATTAATTTAGAAAACGAAAAAGCTAAAATTATGGAAAGGGTGTGTTTATTATCATTTCTTAGGAGTGATTTGAAAATAAACTTTATCGATGCAAACAGTCTTAATGATAATTTCGTATAACCGCCTTTAACTGCAATCGCAGAGATTTTGGTAGTTGGAAATCATCAATTTACGAAGAAAATTTTATCTTAGCAGAAAATACTCGGTTCGCTTTCATCCTCGACTGACGGTTACAGGCCAAGCGTTGGCAGACATTATTGACAAACAGGAACCGATAAAAATTAATTCTAACATAAATGAAAACAAAAATCCTTTTTTTAGCTATAGCTTATTCTACGATGATTAATGCACAAATTATAAATATACCAGACTTGAATTTTAAGGCAAGATTGTTGGCTGCTAGTCCTAATAACATTATTGCTTCGACTATAGAACCCAGTGACAATGGTTATGTTTCTACATACAATAAAATTGACGTTAATAATGATGGAGAGATTCAGGTTAGTGAGGCACTTTTAATTAAATTCCTTAGAGTACCACAAGCAAATATTAATGATGTAACTGGAGTAAATGCTTTTGTAAATTTAAAATATTTTAATTGTGCTAATAATCAAATATCAGATATTGATGTATCAGGTTTATCAAAATTAAGAATCTTACATTGCCATATTAATCAACTAAATTCCCTAAACATTAAGAATAACAATCCTAATTCTTGGCTGACATTAGAAATTTTCTCAAATGATAATATGACTTATATCTGTTCAGATGAAGATGATATAACATTTGTAAAAAACTCTGCTTTAGCATACATCGGTAGTTATTGTAACGTAAACAGCTATTGCAGTTTCACGCCAGGCGGAACATTTTATACAATACAAGGAAATCAAAAAATTGATTTTAACAATAATGGATGTGACACTAATGATTCAGCTTATCCAAATTTAAAATTCGATATTACTGATGGAACTGTTTCAGGCAGTTTAATATCTGATAATTCGGGAAATTATTCCATTCCGGTCTCCGCTGGCACACATACTATAATCCCGCAATTTGAAAATCCAACTTACTTCAATGCATCTCCAACAAGTGCAACTGTATCTTTTCCTGCAGCAACAAGTCCATTCACACAAAACTTTTGTATTGCTCCCAATGGTGTTCATCACGATTTAGAAGTGGTTGTTATTCCTACAACTGTTGCTCGTCCAGGATTTGATGCATCCTATAAAATAAAATACAAAAACAAAGGTAATCAAACAGAAAACACAACTTTAAATTTCAATTATAACGATGCTATTTTAGATTACGTTTCTTCTACTGTAATGCCAACAACGCTAACAACAGGAACACTTTCTTGGAATATCGGAACTATTTCGCCTTTTCAATCAGGTGAAATTACAGTGACTTTAAATGTAAATTCGCCTATGGAGACTCCAGCGGTTAATGGCGGTGATGTTTTAAGTTATACAGCAACTGCCAATGGTTTAAATACCGATGAAACGCCAAATGATAATACTTTTATGTTAAATCAAGTTGTTGTGAACTCCTACGATCCAAATGACAAAACTTGTTTAGAAGGTACCACAATTAGCCCAAGCATGATTGGTAAATATATGCATTACAAAATCCGTTTTGAAAACACAGGCACTTATCCAGCTCAAAACATTGTGGTTAAAGACATTATTGATACCACAAAATTTGATATTTCAACTTTACAAATGACTGATGCTTCTCATGGCTGTGTTACCAAAATATCTAATACCAACAAAGTAGAATTCATCTTTGAAAACATCAATCTTCCTTTTGATGATGCCAATAATGATGGTTATGTGGTTTTCAAAATCAAAACAAAACCAACTTTAGTTGTTGGAAATACCATTAGCAATTCCGCAAATATTTACTTTGATTATAATTTTCCAATTGTTACTAATAATTATACAACAACAATTCAAAACACGTTGGGTTTACAAGAAAATGATTTTATCAATAACATTTCTGTATACCCAAACCCTGTAAAAGATATTTTAAATTTCAAAACAGAACATAATATTTCAAAAGTTGAAGTTTATGATATTGCAGGAAGAATTTTAAGTTCAAATTCGGGTTCAGAAAATAAAATTGATTTGAGCGAACTAAAAACAGGGAATTATATACTAAAGCTTTACACTGAAAAAGGAATAATAAACATTAAAATAATTAAAGAATAACGATCTGCCAACGAGCGTTTTGCAAGATTGCGGGGTAGGTGCTAAATTTTAAGTTTTGGCTTATCAGTAAAGTTCAGTAATAACCTAAAAGTAAAGGCAAACGTTAGCAGAGCTTGCAGAACGAGACGTAATCATAAAACTTATGAAAAACATTACCTTATTTGTTTCAATCTTTTTTTTGGTCGGCTGGACTCAACAAGATGATCTTCAATTTCAAAAAGGGAATCAAAAGATGCAGCTTGAACTCGAAACTGGAAAACGATACTTAAAATGGGGCGAAAAGACAAAAATCAAAATTAAGTTTGAAAATATTGACCCGCAAAAACTAACATATTCAGCTCCAGGAATTAGAATATTGAGAAATGAAATCACAAATTCGAGTTCTACTCTCGAAATTACTCCAGAAAAAAGTATAATTAGTAACGATACTCTTAAGATTTTTGTTTCAGGAAGAGAGGAAAATGATTCGATTTGGTTTCATAAGTTTAAAATTCTAATTAAAAACTAAGCATCCTCTGCTAACAGCGCATTTCGAAATCGCTGGTTTTAGTAGCCGGAAGTGTTGGTTCACGAATAAAATTTTATCTTGGCAGAGCGAACTCGGTCAGCTGGCATCGCAACCTCGCTTAAGCCACGAAACGTTATGAGCTAGTTTTTTAAAATATGTGCGAATAAGAAAAACCATTTATGAGAAATTTATTAAGCGTGTTGTTATTTTTATCATTTATGGTAACAGTTGCTCAAAAAAAATCAGTTAGTGGAACTGTGAAATTAGATAATGAAAAACACAGAGAGTTTGTTGTCAAAAACTCATATATCATTTTAGAAGCTGGTAAGAAAAAATATCGCAAAAAAATTGATGAAAGTTTGATGTTTCGCTTTAACAATCTCAGGTCTAATGAAATATCATTCTCATTTGAACCAAAGTCAAATCCTAATGTCTCGTATTCTTATAGTTTTGATGAAGCAGATATGTTAGATGTAGAACTTAAATATTCACCAATTTGCAAATATTCTAAAGAAAATAAAGTTTGTCCAAATTGTAAATCTGAAGAATTTGTGGTTCCTATTGTTTACGGATTGGTTTTCTTGAAAAAAGAAGATGCAGATAAGTATTTTCTTGGGGGATGTGTAACATTTGGCTGCGATCCATTTTGGTATTGTAAAAAAGACGACTTAAGATTCTAAAATTCAAACCAGCTCATAACAGAGAACTGTGCCAAAAAACAAATAATTTTGTTTGTTTTTTTACTCACCATTAACAATACACTGCGATAATCTGCATCATACTCAACTCCTGATTTAGCAATTGCAAAAGCTTGTTTTGGTAATTTATTACACACTGCTATTAATGCTGGTTTTTTGCTTTCCTTTGTTGGTTATTGAGTCGAGTCACTTTGTTGTGGTTTTCCCGTAGCAAATATCAATATTAAGAACGGTAGTATCTTGTGTCCACAATATTATTTACATTAGCGTTGTAAGCGTTAGCATATTCGCTTAGATATAAGTTGTGCGCTATGTTGACTAAAATCGAACAAACATGAAACAAATTTTAACATCAATATTTATCTTTTGTTCGTTTGGCTTATGTAAAGCTCAATCGAGTGAGAAAATAATTCCATATTTGTTGGGTATTGAAGCAGAAAATACTATTTATCAATTTCTAAAAAGTTCTGAAAAAAAGGATAGTATTGCTTTTTATATGGAAAGCTTACCAGACGATAAATACAAAATATATTTTCTGAGGCAAGGAATTAAAAATCCAAATGCAAATATTTCAAATCGAAAGCTGTTTATAAATGACAGATTTTATCCGTTAATCTTAGACACAGATTATTGGTTCTACGTAAAAATGGAAAATGATTTCCCAATAGTCGGTAAATTTGAAAACGAAGATGAGAAAAAATCTAATTACATTAAAATTCCACCCATTGAACAACGTTTGAAAGATAAGGCGCTCATTTTAAGAGATGGAAAACATCCAAATTATGAGCTTACAGTAAATTGGACAGTTGATAAGAAAGGGAACTTGATTGGATCAAATAAGGTCAGATAAACAAGAACACAGCGCACAACAGCCGGTAAGCTAATTACGCTGGTTTTCGGTAAAATTGAACATTTTTTCACGAAGAAAGTTTTATCTTGGCAGAGAGAAATCAGTTCGCTGGCATCGCGAATTCGCTTACCGGTGGCACGTTAGCCGCTAGCTCCAAAAAAATCATCGTAAATGGAATATTCAAATTCAACTATTTTAAAACAATTTGCAGAAGAAGTGAATGGTAAATTCATTGAGAGAAGCTATCATAATTCCGCAAAAGCTACATTAAAACATTTAGATTGGAACGTTACTTTCGATAATTATACAGAATACAAAACAGCCGGCGGAAAAACATTTGAGCAAATTTATGCTAGAGTTGTTTCGCCAATAAAATCAAATGATAACTTTAGATTTGAAATCTATCGGAAAAATATTTTGAGTTCAATTGCTAAAATATTTGGTGCCCAAGATGTAGAAATTGGAAATCCAGAATTTGACAAGAAGTTCATAATAAAAACGAATAATGAATTTAAACTGAAAGCATTTCTAAGAAATAAAGATCTGAGAGTCCATATTGAAAACTATGATAAAATAAATTTGCAAATCTCAGATCGCGAAGGAATTTGGGGACCGAAATTAGCTGTAAAGGAATTTGAACTTTCATTTTTTATAGAAGAACCAATTAATGATATTCAAAAATTAAAATCAATTTATTCTCTTTTCATTGAAATGCTAAAACAACTTAAAGAAATTAATTCGAAACAAGCCAGCGGCTAACAGAGAACTCTGCTAAAAAACAAATGATTTTGTTTGTTTTTTTATCACTATTGACAATACACTACGATAACCTGCATCGTACTCAACCCCAGATTTAGCAATTGCAAAAGCTTGTTTTAGTAATTTATTACACACCGCTATCAATGGTAGTTTTTTGCTTCTCCTTTGTTAGTAATCCGTTCACTTTGTTGTGGTTTTCCCGTAGCAAATATTAATATTTAGAACTGTAGTGTCTTGTTTTTGAAAAGATTATATACATTAGCAGTGTAGGCGCGAATGTACTCGACTATTCCCAAGTTGTGTGCCATTATAACGAGAAATCCCGTAAACAATAATGTATGTTAAACAAACATCTAAATAAAGTCACAATATTATTGTTTTTAGCTATTATAGTTTCAAGTTGTAATACGCAAAAACAGCAACTCAATTTAAGTTTAAACAAACCATTTGATGAAATTCCTCTTAGTTTTTTAGCACAAACTGATACTTTAAAATTGACTGCAATGTTTTCTGAATGTGGAGAATTTGGCGGACATAAAGAAGAATTTACAATTCATAAAAATTACAAAAAGGAATATTTTGCAAAATACACTCGTGATACAATTAACTTAGATTGTCCACTAGATTTCGAGAACAAAAGTGTTTTCGTAAAGGATACGACTTTTAAAATGTCTAGTTCCCAAGTAATGCTAGTTCGTAAATACTTAAAGAAATTATTTAAAGGAGCAATTGGTCCAGTTTATTTAGACCATGCGAATGACTATTACAGCATTTATACACTAAGCGGGAGTTTAAGTTTTAGATTTGTGGATCATAAAAAGAATTGGAGTGAATATAAAGAGCTTAGAAACAAATTGACACAATAACGGCACACAACAACCGCTTTACGCAATTGCGGAATTTTTCTTAGACGGAAAATTCATTTTTACAAAGAAAGTTTTATCTTGGCAGAGAGACTCCGCCCGCTTGCATCGCAAACTCGTGAAGCGGCATAACGTTGGCGGTAATACATAACAGAACGATGAAAACCTTCACAATAACATTTTTGTTTTTCTTCCTATCCACGAATCTAATTGCACAAGATACTAGAGAAAACATGAAGTTTTTCGATGATTTTTTCCCAAACGCAGATTTGGAAATAATGTATTCCGAACACCAATTTGGTGACATGGATAAGATTATCTCATTAGTTAAAGATGCAAATACAATTCATAAGACAGAATATAATAATCGAATTGGAAAAATTAAAATCGATTCAATCATATTGACAAAGGATGAAATTGATTATGTAACATCAAACATTAAAACAAACAATGACAAAATTTGGGCAAAAAACGCAATACCGAACTTAACATATATTTCTAGAAAGAAGGTTGACAGGATATTCAATGACAAGTCAAAAGGATGGGAATATTTCGAAAAAAAATATGCAAAAACCTTTTATAGTTTCTCGCCTCCTATTTTTTTGAGAAACAATTCAATGTGCTTTATTTACATCGGTATCGGTTGTGGTAATTTATGTGGAAGCGGATCATTTGATTTCTATATAAAACAAGATGATAAATGGATTCCTTTCACTTCTTTATGCGTTTGGATCAGCTAATGTACTACAGCCAACCGCTGAGCGAAGTGGCAAGTTTTCGGTGACCAGAAACATTTTTTTCCATAACTTCGTTTCCTTTGGCAGAGAGAACTCTGCTCCTATTTTTGCCAATTTTGTTTGTTTTTTATCTCACTGTTGACAATACACTGCGATAACCTGCATCATACTCAACTCCAGATTTAGCAATTGCAAAAGCTTGTTTTAGTAATTTATTGCACACCGCTATTTATGGTAGTTTTTGCTTTTTGCTTTGTTTGTAATCCGTTCACTTTGTTGTGGTTTTCCCGTAGTAAATATTAATATTTAGAACGGTAGTGTCTTATTTTTGAAAGATCATATACATTAGCAGTGTAAGTGAGAATGTACTCGACTATGCCCATGTTAGCTGTCAGTTTGATTGAAAAACGCAGAAATATTCAACTATGAAAAAAATTATCTTCATTTCATTTGCATTTGTTTTATCGCAATCACTATTTGCACAGGGAAGAACAAAGTTCAAATTTGAGGCTTCTCATTCGGCGCCTAACAATTTGGACAAAATGATTAATGAAGGTACTGTATCAGAAAACGGCAAAACATTGAAATCTTTGGAAATCGTTTACGACGGAAATATTGAAATATTTGTCAATAAACTAAAATTAGATTTAGGGAATGTTCTTGCATTAACTGATGGAAAAATAAGCAAACTAATTTATTTCAAACGGTTTAAAAAAATTGAGTGGAGTGAAAACAAACTAACAATAAGACTACAATCAATTTCAAACGATGGTCAACACATGATTAGCATAACATGCTTTGATAATAGAGATAATGATTTGTTAAGATATGGATCTGAATCACAACAAAAGATAATTCAATATTTAGAAGAAAAGCTTGCGCCTAAAAAATAAAAAAAACGTTGCGTTCAAACCGAACAGCTAACACAGAACTGTGCTGAAAAAAAATAATTTGCGCTGAAAAAAAATCATATGGAATCGAGATTAATTTACGAGTCAAATAAAACTTACCTTGATCAAGTCATTTGGAAAATCTTTCAAAATGAAAGTGAATGGAATTTTATAGGGATTGATATTGATGAAGAAAAACTTCTTGAAATAATTGCCAAAAATTTTTCTGACGATAACCTTTATATCGTTTTAAATAGAAATGATTCAGACGAAATTAATAAAAGTGAGCTTCCAACGAAAATTTTAGAGATTTTTCGAGATGTAAATTTTACGATTTGGGACAAGAAGTTTCAAAAAGTAATAGAATTTAATAAAAATGGAGTTTTCCGAATTGGAACGAGCGCTAGCAGTTAACACCGCATTTACGTAGTAGCTGGTTTTTGATAGCCGGAACTTGTTGGTTCACGAATAAAATCACCGACTTTATAAAAAAACATTCTACAAAACCAATATTAGAGATAGTGGAAACAAAAGATGGAACTATCTTTATGTTGGAAATAGATGAGCAAAATCAGTTTATTATTTTTGATCAAGATCTAAAAGTATCTTTTCCATATATTTTTAATTAATGTAAACTGAGTTACCATGAAAAATAATTCACGTAGAATCGTAATCGCATTTGTTGTCATCTTATTGGACTTATTTGTTTATTTACTTTTAGGAATTATGTTAATGGCTTATGACGATTTTCACGATTCATCGAAAGGAATTTATGGAAGTTGGGAAAGTATGACAAGCTTTGATAAAACCATACAAATTATTTTCTACGTTTGGAATTTTATAAATATTTTGACGCTTACATTCATAGCTTATAAGTTTTACAAAAAACGGTACCGCCCATAACTGCCGCTAGCAAAACTGCGCTAGTTTTCAGTAAGTTGAACTTATAGTTTCACAAATAAAGTTTATCTTGGCAGAGACAACGCAATTCGCTTACAGGACAAAGCCTACGAAACGTTTTATTTCTCCCGTTTGCTTTTCGGAAATTAATATTTTTAATAATGCAAACTAAAGGCGAAACGTTAGCAGAAAGCTTTTTGAAGAATATCCTACAAAGATAAAAAATCGGGAAGTATTAAAAAACGAAAACCCGATAGCTTGACGAATCAGGGGCATATCGGGAATAATATGGCACAAAGATAAGAAAAGAAATAACAAATACAAACAAATACGAACAAATACGAACAGACACAGATATAAACGAACGCAACGAACATAAAGAAAACGAATACGAACAACAAATAAAATATAGCGATGAAATATGTGGACTTTGAGAATGTAATGTCAGGCGCAAGAATGAGTAGATACTTACTTGCAACTGGAAATAACAGTCGAAAAGCAATGACATTATACCGAAAAAATCTTCAACTTTCTCAAGAGATGTTCACGATAATTAGTTGTTTTGAAGTAGCCCTCAGAAATAAAATTAATGAGCAGTATATTTCTCAGCATGGCAATGATTGGCTCAGAGATAGTATTTACCACGGAGGATTTTTTAACACTACAAGGACGTTAAATACGAAAAAGCTAATTAGAAAATCATTGAATAAGTTAACAACTTATACTCATCCGAAATTATTAGCATCATTTGATTTTGGCTTCTGGAGATATTTGTTTGCACAACCACAATTTTTTGCGGGTGGTCAAACACTTTTAAGAATATTTCCTTCCAAACCTACTAGTACTCCGGCGATTCAATACAATCAAACGTATATTTTCAATCAATTAAAATTGGTAAATGATTTTAGAAACAGAATAGCACATCATGAACCGATTTGTTTTCAAGCAGGCGCAACGATTATCGATACAACAAACACGTTGCAACATTATAATTTAATCCTTCAATTATTTCAATGGATGAATATAAATGAAAGCGCACTTCTATATGGTCTAGACCACGTTTCTTCCCTTTGCCAAGAAATTGACACTATATATAAAGCCTTCTGCTAACGGAGAACTGTGCTAAAAAATAAATAATTTTGTTTGTTTTTTAGCTCACTACTGACAATACACTGCGATAACCTGCATCATACTCAATTCCTGATTTTGCAATTGCAGAAGCTTGTTTTAGTAATTTATTACGGAACGCTATTCATGGTAGTTTTTTGCTTTTTTCATTGTTTGTTTAGATTGTATATATTAACGATAAAAACATTAATTTAAAGTACTTGCGCTTAAATTTAAGTTGGCTGCAATGCCGCCGCCGATCGAAAATCGTAGTAAAACAATAGTCAAATTGATAAGATAAATTATTTGTATTAAAATTTCATATTTGTATTAAAAACATGCACATAAGCATTGTGAAAACTAAATTTCAGAATTGTGGAAATCCGTAAAATTATCAAGGTAACATTAATTAAATTTAACGATTTAAACCAAACATATGAAAACATTATTGCTCGCAATATTCGCATTAACATTAATTAATTGTTCAAAATCCTCTGATGATAACTTTGATAATTTTGATATTCCTCAAAATAGTTCGGGAAGTTGCACGTACAATGGCCATACTCTTCATGTAGGAGAAGAAGGCGGCTGTTATTATATAAATTCCAGTGGAAATAAAGTATATGTCGATAGATCAAATTGTTCAGGCTGTAATTAAATTTATAACAAAGATCAAAACTAATCAGATTATAATGCACTGCAGCCAACAGCCGGTATGCGCAATTGCGGAATTTCTACTAGCCGGAAATATTTATTTCACGAAGAAACATTATCTTCGGTAGAGAAAATTAAGTTCACTTTCGTTCGCAACTGCTCGAAGCGGTGACACGTTGTGCGAAAGTTTAACGAACCGCATAAAACGACATATCGAATATATTTGTACTTTTGAATTATAAATCTATATGCTATGAATATTGAATTGAACATACAAAACAAAAAGTTGGAATTAATCCAATGGCTTTCGACAATTGAAGATTCAGCTATCATCGAGAAGATTATGGATTTAAGAAAACGTGAAAATAAAGATTGGTGGAATTCTATTTCTGAAAATGAAAAGAATTCTGTTGAGCAAGGTTTGAAAGACGCAGAATCTGGAAAGCTAAATTCACATTCAAACGCAAAAAAGCTGTATGAAAAATGGCTATAAAATTCTTTGGACAGACAATGCGCTAAAAGAATTAGAAAATACAATTGAATATCTTGAAGAAAATTGGTCTGACAGAGAATTACAAAATCTAGCTTCAAAGCTAGAAGAAACTTTAGGATATATTTCTAAAAATCCAAGCATTTTTCAGTCTTCTGACGTTAAGAAAGAAATACGCAGAGTCGTGATCTTGGCTCACAATACTCTTTATTACAGAATTAATAATGATCAAATTGAAATTCTTTCTTTTTTCTCAAATCGTCAAAGTCCAAAGAAAAGAAAATTAAAGTAATAACCTTTGCACAACAGCCGCTTCACGCAATTGCGAAGTTTTTCTTCGCCGCAAAATCTATTTTCACGAAGAAGGTATTATCTTGGCAGAGAAAATTCAGCTCGTTTTGATCCGCGACTGATAGTTACAGGCCAAGCGTTAGCAGTAACCGTAGCGAACCTCAAGAGAAAACAACAACAAATTTATCACAATGACATCTTACGAAATTTTAAAATCCATAGGACAATTTTCAAGTCTTGAAATTGAGCTATTTGATAAACATACTTCAAAAGGAGTTGTGAATAAAAATGAAGTCTTATTACAGGAAGGTGAAATTTGTAAAAGTTTCTACTTCATTTTGGCAGGTTCATTTTTTCAATTTCAAAACAATGAAATAGACGACGTAATTATTGATTTGCATTTACAAAATGAGTGGATGTTTAACCAACAAAGCATTACGGAACAAATGCCTTCAAATACAACTATTAAAGCTTTTTCAAAATCAGAAGTAATTGAGTTAAGTTTGACCAGTTTTCACTGCCTTTGTTCAAAATCACAATCTTTTTTACAATTTGGCAAAATCCTTAATCAATCAGAAAACAGAACATTCATTTTTGATAATTCACTAAAACCAAAAGAAAAATATAGCTACATAAAAAAGTCTAAGCCAGCATTAGTAAAAGTGTTTCCAATAAAAATGATTGCGTCTTATCTGAAAATAGCACCTGAAACTTTAAGTAGAGTAAGATCCTATGATTGAATTTACTGATTTGAATCAGGTGGCGTTTCAAAAATTTATTACCATTTTCGCATTAAATTAAATTAATGCATGGAAAATAACCAATCAGAATCTTTACAAACAGCGAAAACATGTGTAAAGATATTAGGTGCAACATCTTTAGTAACAGCTCCACTTCTATCACTCATTGGCTGGGCTATATCTCACCAAAACTTAGCTTCATTTCTCAATTTCAATTTTTTTCGTAAAGATACAAACGGCACTATACATCTTACGTCAAATTCTGATTCTGCTTTAGTTTTTAGATACTACCTTTTACCTCATTATTTTATTTATGCTTCAATGCCGGTATACATTTCGTTAGCCTTAATGCTGATGTATTTGACTTACAAGAAAGCACCCTGGTTTTCCTTTAGCGGAGCAATTTTATCTATCATTGGCGGAGTATATTTCATTGGTGTTTTAGGAGCTTATCTTTCCAATCCTATTGGCAGCGTAATTTTGACCAACATCTTAAAAATTTCATTTGCTTTATGTATTTTGGTTTTTGTTGGCAATATTCTATTAGGTATTTCACTTTACAGAACAAACATAATCGCAAAATGGGCTTCTTTATTTTTCATACTAGGTAACGTAATAATTTTAGTCTTTCCAGGAATTGAAAATTGGATGGCATTGGGTTCATTAATGATGTTTATAACTATGATTCCGTTAACCAAAATACTAATAAAACAATACTCCAAAAAATAAATAAACTATGATGACAACTATTATCCCCAAGCTTCCAATGCGTGATAAAACTATTACGAAAGACTTTTACATAAATCAACTTGGCTTCAAAGATATCGGAAATGTAGATTTTGAGGGTTATTTGCTAATTCAGAAAGGCAATATCGAAATTCACTTTTTTGAGTTTGAAAAGCTTGACCCTAAAGAAAATTACGGACAAGTATATATCCGAACAAACAACATAGAAATTTTATACCAATCTATATTAGATATCAACGGCAGCATTCATCCTGCTGGACATTTACAAGCAAAACCTTGGGGTCAAAAAGAGTTTGCATTACTTGACCCAGACCACAACCTACTCACTTTTGGACAACAAATTTAAAAGAATAAAACGGCTACTGCTAACAGCGGCTTCAAGGAATTGCGAAGTTATACATAACCAGAAATCTTTATTTCACGAAGAAAGTTTTATCTTGGCAGAGAAAACTCGGTTCGCTTTCATTCGCAACTGCGCGAGAGCGGCATTCCAAGATCAAATCCAAACTTTTACGCAAGAAATTTATTTATTTCTACATAAGGTGTCCCCCTGTTGACCGTTGCAAATACCCTTGATACAATTTTATTCCTAATGATGTTTAAAACCACCATTTTTGGCTTGCCTTCTTCTACTCGTTTTCGGTAGTATAGTTTGAGTTCGTTGTCATGCTGTATGGCGCTGATTGCCGACATTGACAATAAACTTTTCATCTTCCTATCGCTGATTGGATGGATTTTGTTGCGTCCGTGAATGCTTGTTCCCGACTGGTATGGATAAGGAACTAACCCGCAGTAGGCCGAGAACTGACGAGGGCTTGCAAAACGGGTGTAGTTGTGTGTATGAAGCAACATCTGGACGGCCAATACACGCCCAACGCC
>Ga0247812_10001304_pt1 | contig 14149 bp, 13 predicted proteins | sample UWRJL149409B1_FD_178011 | JGI IMG/M metagenome (GOLD analysis project Ga0247812, IMG submission 178011) | Plant litter microbial communities from Arlington Agricultural Research Station in Wisconsin, United States - UWRJ-L149-409B-1 | ecosystem: Environmental > Terrestrial > Plant litter >...
AAATACAACAAAGTTTTAGAACTTTCTTATATACAGTTTCGAACCTAAACTTGTTATAGCTTTCTTTTATTTGCGTTCTATTTTTTTTAACCATTGCCACGATTCTGCCACAAAACTCTGCATACTATTTTTTTTTCAATTATTGTAGAGTTAGGTCAGTTCCCAGAATTTTTCTACGCAGGTTAATTGCAAAATACCGTATGATTTATTTTGATCAGGCCTTTGATGGTGATCGAACTTTGATCCGTAGCCCGATTAAGGACAATATAGCCTTGATCCTCCAGCGCGATCAGCGCATCGAGTATTTTTGCGTGGCTTTCCCTTTGAGCAGCAATATTTTCTCTAAAGGTTCTCAGAACATTATAAGGGGGGATTACAAAGGATGCCAGCTCTTCCAGTGTGCAGATTCCGGGGTAGCTCCCGGCAAGTTTCTGCAATATGCTGTGAAGATAAACCGATGATTTTTCCATGATGTACTAGTTTAAATAATAACACAATAGCTTTGAATAAAGATAAGGAAATTTGGTTGTTATTTAAATAATTTTAAATATTCTGGCTGATCTCCGATTGGAAATGTATATCAAAAAGGGGTTGATTATTCCATAACACGGAGATTTAATTCTCCAGAGTTATTGGTTTATTTTTTGCTTGTGGTACTGGAGCAAACACTTTTCTAGTCGTCTGTAATTGCTGAACATCCTGAGGTGCTGTTATTGTTTTTGGCTGTTTTGAACTGCTCATCCTAAAGGGTGAATTTATGGAAGATTTGAAAAGATTGGCTTAGTGAAAGTAGAGGCTGTCTTTATATGTCTTAAGGATTTTGGTTTGCTTTTCCCGTTGGGGATTGCCTCCTTAGGGTATCAATTTGTTTTTCTAATGCTTAAGTCAAATACACTTCCTTGTAATAATGGAGGTTAAAGAAAATACGGCAAAATTTTAATAATAAAAATTGAATTGTAATTTTTTAATAAGAACAGATATATCTGGAAATAAAGCCAATAGTTTAGATCGCAACAACACTTTATTGCAATTATATTCTATGAAGTAAAAGCGATTGGGGAGATGGAGCTTCAATACCAACAGCTGATTACTGCGAAAAATTTCACAACAGAACTATTGATTTAATAGACAAATACAATCCTGATTTGGTTTATTTTGATGATACAGCACTTCCTCTTTGGCCAATTAGTGATGCAGGTTTACTTATTGCGGCACATTTATATAATAAAAGCCTTGAAAAGAATAAAACAGTTCAAACGGTTGTAACGGGTAAAATTTTGGATCAGCAGCAGCGCAAAGCTATGGTTTGGGATATTGAAAAAGGACAAAGTAACAGTATAGAACCCTTACCATGGCAAACGGATACTTGCATTGGAGAATGGCACTATAATAGAGATGTTTATAACGATAAACGTTATAAAACGGCTAAAACCGTTATTCATACATTAATTGATGTGGTAAGCAAGAACGGGAATCTAATGCTGAACATTCCCGTAAGAGGAGATGGAAGCATTGACGAATTAGAACGACAAATTGTTAATGAAGTTGGGGTTTGGATGAAACTAAATAGCAAAAGTATTTATGGTACCCGACCATGGAAAATTTTTGGAGAGGGCCCGCAGCAAGAGAGTGCAGGAGCACTAACTGCCCAGGGGTTTAATGAAGGAAAGGGCAAGCCTTATACTTCAGAAGATATTCGTTTTGCACAAAAAGATAAGATACTTTATGCAACGGTGATGGCCTGGCCGGAAAGCGGTACTGCTATTATAAAAAGTCTAGGAAAAGAATCGCCTTACCATACCGCTACAATAAAAGAAATTAAACTCGTTAGTACTGCTCAAAAATTGAAATTCAAACAGCAATCAAGTACTCTTGAAGTCTATTTTCCAAATCAAAAACCAGAAGCTTCTTATGCAAATGCATTAGAAATTATTTCATAGTAAAAATTGCGTTCAGATTAGTTGTCAAATGTTCGACATCTGTTTTCATCTTCATCAATTTTAGATAGACAAAATTAGTACAGATAGCAACATTTTTATCTAAATCGCTTGTTCTAAATTAAAACAAAAAAAGCTAATCCAAATTGAATACTATTTTTAAATCGATTTGGCTAGTTAAAATTACTTAGTATGTTTGTTAATAATTATAGCATAAAATCATGAAGAAAATATACTAAATTCCGGAAAAAACGGGAAAAAAGAAAGCATAAGTAGAGTGTCCGGATAAGGAAGCCGGAGTGCTATAAGTCCCGAAGGGCGGCGATAGCCGTTATGCGCATGCAGGTGATAGCGGGCACTACTTTAGCTGCCCTTTTAGTCCGTTTTGAATGGAGATGAAACTGCCCTTTTTTAGCCTTTTTGAGATTCCGTCCTAATATTTGTACCTTAGCAGGCAGTAATAAATCCCGATCAATGGAACCCCAGCAGTATATCAGACTATCAGCGCTAAATGATATGATCCATGACACGATTAGCTCGCGTTTCGAAGGGCAGCGTTTCTGGGTACTGGCCGATATCACCAATCATTCCTTTAAAGCCGATAAAAAGATTCATTACTTTGAGCTGGTGGAGAAGGCGCAGAACGGCAATGCGATCACCGCCAAGATGATGGGTAAATCATGGGGAGGGGGAGCTGTTCGTATTGAGGAGTTTGAAAAAAATACAGGACAGACCTTTACCAACAACCTGCATGTCCTGGTGCAGGTAAGCGTGGATTATCATCCCTTGTATGGTTTGTCTGTGAGTGTTCTGGATATTGACAGTAATTTTATGCTGGGCATACTCGAGCAGCAGCGAAATGCCACCCTGGAGCGTCTGGTCAGGGAAAATGATTATATACTAAAAGAAGGTGAAGGTTATTCCACTTATAACAGCCGGCTTCAGCTTGCTGCGGTAATCCAGAGAGTAGCTGTAATCTCTTCGAGCAGTTCGGCCGGAAATGAGGATTTCCGCCACACCATGCAGCATAATGATTTTGGGTACGACTTTCAGATCGATGATTATTATACCGTTGTACAGGGAGATAACAACGCAAAATTATTCTTAAATAAACTCATCGAGATTTATAATACGGGAATCCCATACGATGCGGTTGTGATTAACAGGGGCGGTGGCTCACAGTCTGATTTTCTGATCTTTGACAACTATAATATCGGAAGGGCAGTGGCCAAGTTTCCCATTCCTGTGATAACCGGGATCGGGCACCAGAAAAATGTCAGCATCGCGGACCTGATGGCCCATACCCATACCAAAACACCCACCAAGGCGGCTGAGTTTATCATTGCCCATAACCGAAGTTTTGAACTTGGGATACTCGCGCTCCAGCAAAATATCGTGATCAAATCACAGCAGCTTTTTCATGTCCATTACAAAGAATTAAGCGAGCTCAAAAACGCCATTTCCCGCAGCGCAAGGGAACTAATACAGCTGCACGGTAAAGAGCTTATACGCACCAATCACCAGATAATAAGCAGTTCAAGAGCAGTTCTGTACGGGCATCAAAAGAAGCTTATGGTAACGGCACACCAGCTGGCGCAGAGTCCGAGAATGCTGTTTGAGCGGCAAAAAAATGATTTAGGGAATATAAAAAATAATATAAAAAATGCATCCGGTGAGTATCTTCGCCATGAGAAACTTGATCTGGAATACCACCAAAAAAGCATCCAGGTGATGTCCCCGCAAAATATCCTTCGCAAGGGGTATGCGATTGTAAAGACCAATGGAAAAATTATCAGCAGCGCCGGGAATATAGAGGCCGGCCATGAGATAGAGGTAATAATGAAAGACGCTACACTTAAAAGCACCGTTAAGGAAAAAATACAATATGATGGAAGAAAAACTAACCTATGAGTCGGCAAAGTCAGAGCTGACAGCCATTTCAAAAGAAATAGAAAGCGAAGAAATATCAGTGGACCAGCTGGCTGTAAAAGTCAAAAGGGCATCAGAGCTCATTGAGTTCTGCCAGGCCAAGCTTAAAAACACAGAAGCGGAAGTGAATAAAATTATCAGCGGAATGGAAAATTCCGGGAACCAATAACAAAAGGAGCATATTATGGACAAGATTTCTGGGCAATGAAGATAAACCCGAATAAATTTATTTCATTTTTGCTTTAATAAAATCATCCAGTACATGCTTTACTGAAAGTGCAAGATCTCCGGCGATCAGGTCTGTTTGCAGCAGGTACTGATCTACATACTCTTCGGATGCTTTTTCAATGTCATTGAGTTTTTTCACCTGATCCGGCTCACCGGAAAGCAGGTATTTATTTTCAAGCCAGGCTTTAAAATCTTTTTCGAATTGTTGGGTCATATCGTCCATTGTGGATGGTTTTTAAAATTAAAATTAAACAATAAGTTTTAGTCATTGTAAGCAATAGTGATAAGTCGGCAGCTGAATTTCATAAAAAAGAATAGCTAACAGTCTTATGCTCCATATTTGTTATTAAACTAATAGTCCTCGAGTCTGTTTAGGATAAAGCCTTCGAGTTCCTTGTCCAGAGCATTCTCTCTCTGGGGAGAAGTCAGGATTTTGCTGTAGAGGGTTATGTGGTTTTCGATCAAAAACTCATCCAGGTCATTCAGGCATAGCAAAAATGAACTCTGTGATGTCTGCCATAAGAGTTTATTTCCCGAAGAAATATCGCTAAGTGACACATCGAAACGCTCATGTGATTCAGTATCAGTTCTAACCGGGTCAATGGTAATATTGAGCTCAAAATCATTGTCGATATCATTATAGGAGCCTGTGAGAAAGTAAGCTGTTGTCATATTGCTTTATTTATTTAACTATTATTTCAGTATTGTAAAGATTAAACCCAATGAAGGGATCAGAAAAAGATACTCCGGGCTTTCTCCAGTGCGTTTGCCATATCGATTCCTTTCTGCAGTGCGCCTTTGAAAATATCCCCTTCACTTTTAATTCTGGCAATGGCATTGGATATGTTGAAATCCTTCATGGAAAGACCTTTTTTGAGCTCTTCCCAGTGCAGGGGCATTGACACGGTGGCTCCAATCTTGGGACGCAGTGAGTAAGGGCAGGCGATCGTGGCCCCCGGCCGGTTCTGCAGGAAGTCCAGATACATTTTGCCACCCCGGTTTTTGATCTGGCGTTCCATACTGGTAAATTCAGGCAGCCTGTCGTGCACAATGGATACTATCAGCTTTCCGAACATCTGGGACTGGTCATAGGAATATTTAGCGCCAAGGGGAATATAAATATGAATACCGGTAGATCCCGATGTTTTGACAAAACCGGGTACTTGGATGGCATCGAGAATTTTTTTAACTTCCTGCGCGGCTTCTATCACCTGATCAAAGGTGTTCTTATCAGGATCTAGGTCAATGACGCAGTAATCGGGATTGTCCGGATGCTGAATCCTGCTGAACCAGGGGTTCATCTCGATACAGCCCAGAGAGGCCATATAAAGAAGGGTTGCCTCATCGCCGCCAACCAGAAATTCCTTGTCCTCACCATCGCTTGTGGTGTAGGGAAAAGTTTTGGCCCAGTCAGGGGCTTTTCCCTTGACATCCTTCTGGTAAAAACTAGCTCCGTGTATGCCCCCTGGAAAACGGTTAAGCGATAGGGGCCGGTCTTTAAGATAAGGCAGGATATATTCGGCGGCCTGATAGTAGTAATTAAACATATCGCGTTTGGTGTAGCCGTCCTCGGGCCAGTATATCTTGCTCAGGTTGCTGAATTTAAGGCTGTGGCCTTTTATTTTTTTTACCTGTGTTTGCTCTGTCGGGTTTAAAAGCGTCTGCCTTCCGCTGTTCTTAGGCGCAGTAACCAAAGCGTTTTTATTCTCGGTATTCTTCTGTGCAAGCTCCGGTACTATGCCCGTTGTTGCGATGGCAGTTTCCCTTACCACCTCGCTTGCTTTTTTATCTAAGCGCATGCCTTCAAATGAAGGATGGCGAAATACCCCGTCCGGGGTCACTTCTGCAAAACTGACCTCGCACACCAGCGTGGGTTTGAGCCAGGTGGCCACTGCACTCGGCGGATTGGGACGGAATCGCGAAGGTTTGTTGATATCAGGCTCAGAGGCAAAGGGAATTTTAGTGGTAATAAGGCGTGTGAACTGCTGCATCATTTCCTTTTGCAGCTTATCGCTGAATCCGGTGCCTACCTTGCCGACATACTCAAGTTTTCCACCTTCATACACCCCAAGGAGCAGGGAGCTGAACTGTTTTGAGGAGCCGTCATTTTTGGTGAACCCGCCGATAACGACTTCCTGACGCAGGCTGGCCTTGATTTTCAGCCATTGCTTATTTCTGCTGTCAGGAGTGTAAATAGAACTGGATTTTTTGGCCATAATGCCTTCAAGTCCCATTTTTTTTGCGGCTGCAAAAAACTCCAAACCGCCCGTATTGAAGGTCTGGCTCAGACGGATCCGGTCATCTTCTGAGGGAAGTATTTCTTTTAGGATGGCCTGTCTTTCAGAGAGCGGAAGTCCCATAATATCTTTTCCATTGTAGAAAAGCAGGTCAAAAACATAATAAACCAGATCGCCGTCCGCTTCACTGCGCCAGTTCTGCAGGGCACCGAAATTGGCTTTGCCGTCTTTGCCGATCACTACAATCTCGCCGTCCAGCACCGCCTGGAAAGACCATTTGGACAACGCCTGGGTGATGGGATAGTATTTCTCGGCAAAAGATTTGTTATTGCGTGAGGAAATGGCAACGGATCCCTTTTGGATATAGGCAATGGCGCGGTAGCCATCCCATTTGACCTCATAGCTCCAGTCAGGATCGTCAAAGGGCTGGCCCAGCAAAGTGGCCAGCATCGGTTTTATCCCCGTTGGCATTTTGGCGGTATTGCCATTTTTTAGCAGTGCACTGCTTTTCAAGGCTTTTTTTCCGGATGTTTCTTTTGTTTTCATCTGCGTTTGCATTTAATTTCATACAGTTTTGTTCTGTTTTCCAAAAACAGGAAGGACATTGCTTTTGCTTAGTTCTTATTGAAAACTCTGCCGGCCTGCTGAAATAATGGGTGTGAAAGTCTTTATCTATAAATTATCCAAGTGTTCCGCGGCACTTTCCGTACTGCCATCACCGCCTGAGTTTTCACTGGGGCCCTTTTCAAATTTACCGGGCTCATAACGTTTGGGATCAGTTCCTGATTCGTCGGGCCCGCCGGCTTGCTTACTGATGTCTTTTTCAGCTTGCAGGTTGTTTTGCGCATGTCGCTGGTTATGAAAAGGACATTTTTGGAGTTCCTCAGCGCTGTAGTGTTGCAAATTATCCATGATTATTCATTTAATTGGTTAATACGCTTAAAATTAAAACTATAGCGCCAATTATTTTTATATGAAAAAGCGGAATTCTTATCTAATTTACATTTGAATGCTACGGCGATTTGTTCAAAAAAAATCAAGTTAAATTCCCTTACTGAAACTAATTATTATTGAATAATTTTTATATTTGATAGGAAATACCAAAAACATATTATTTTAAATTACTGGCAATGGAAAAGGGGATGAAGCTGAAGGTTCGAAAAGAACTCAACGGCAGACAGCAGTCCAATATTATTAAATTAAAAGGCAGCCTGATCTCAAAGGGCTATACGGAGATCATACATATTTTGGATCAGGATGATGAATATCATATCAATTCCTTTGATATTGAGAGTGGAACTGATAGTGAAGTGCGTGAATTTATTACGGCATTTATTGCCCGCGAGCAGCTACAGGACAGTATATCTATTTTTAGTTAATTGTTGTCTGCTTAATTTTAAGTAACCTAAAAAAGTATAAAAAAGCTTCCTTTTAAATTAAAGGAGCGTTTTTTTCCTTTTATCATCCACGATTTTTGAATTTAATAGTTTACCCAAAGTTACGTTATGGGCTCCCAATCCTGTTATATATAAATTAGGATTTTTAAACTATTGCTATGATTGCCAGTGGTTTAATGTATTAACGTCCTTTTAAAAAAAGTTCTTGATGTTACTTTTCTTTTACCTGCCGAAAGGTAAGGTTGATCCTTGGCAGTACTTTCCGGGCTGTTTTGGGTACCTGATGCTCCCAATAGGTATTGGTATGTCCTGCCATAAGCAGGAATGTACCGTGATGCAGGGGTATTTCAATCTGTGGGATGTGCTTTAGGAATTTATGGCGAAGACGGAACAACCTGGTTTCACCAAAGGTTACCGAAGCGATATTCATGTCCTTGTTGGTGCTGGTGGTTTTATCGCTGTGCCAGCCGACCCCGTCACTGCCGTCCCTGTAAAGGTTGAGAAGCACGGCATTGAACTCGATATGGGTATGCTGCTCTACACGTTTGCGTATCTGCAGCAATTCTGCGGGCCAGTGAGGATTTGCCTTACGCTCAGGCCTTCTTGACTCGCCGTACCATGTGATCATCCTGGGAGCCGTGACCACTTTGTCGTACATGGGCATTTCATATTCCCTCCACTGGGAATTATGGTATAAAAAATTATAGTAATAATCGGATTCTTCCTTGCTGAAAAAATTATCAATCAGCATCAGGTCCGCATCAGGGACGTCAAAGGTTCTTTTGCCGCCATTGCCTGATGAAAAAATTTCAGTGTCATCAAATAGCATCATTTTCATAGGTTTTAATTATACATTTTTTATAAACCGTAAGGTAAAAAGCAGATTGCTAATGGCCCATTTTAAGCCTTGGCAGGTTGATTTCATGTTCCTGGGGATAGGGCTGGCGGTCGGTCATGCTCACATCCTCGCGAATCTGCTGGTGGACCGTGAACTGGCGCTCATCGGCATTGGAGTATCTGGGATCGGGTATAAAAGGCATCTTGGCCATTTTGGTTACCGTAATGGTAGGAAAATGGTAATCAACCTCCACATGGCCCAGAAGCAGGTAGCAGCCGCCTCCCTGAAAAGGATATTCCTTTAGAGAGTTGGTAAAATGGGCCGTATCGAACATTTCCCCTTCGGCATCAATCCACGTACCGAAATACATGGCGCCCATTTTGGTAGGCACATGTTTTCGCGAGATCAGATAGGCCAGCATCCTTACTGTTTTCTTGTGGTGTTTCAAGAGATCCTTTGCCATGACATCGCCCCTGAAACTGGTCTGCAGCAGCTCAAAAGGGGAGCAGGAGACGGGGAAACTCAAAAGCTCGATCTCATCAAAGGCATCCTCAAACTCGGAGCGGGCAAGCTCGGGAAGCAAATACTCCTTAACGGGCTCCTGAAGCAGCATGAGTCCCCGGTTCTCGGGTTTGAAGTTCACCAGAATGAGCCTTGCAATGATCAGCAGCTGGTTTTTTGTTTTTCCCGTAAATGTGAACGCGCCGATAAAAATCAGGATCTGCAGGGACTCAATACCGATTGGGATACGGTTGATGAAATCTTCGAGTGATTTGTAGGGGCCGTTGCTCTCGCGTTCGTTTTGGATCAAAAGGGCTGTTTTGGATTCCAGGCTCTGCACGTGCATAAACCCCAGATAGACGTCTTTGCCGTAGAGTGTGGTTTCCAGTTCGCTTTTGTTCACGCACGGATTGTGAATGACAGCCCCTGACATCCTTGCCTCATGCACGTAGACTTCGGTGCGGTAAAATCCGCCCTGATTGTTGATGACCGCCACCATAAATTCTATGGGATAGTGCACTTTAAGATAAAGGCTCTGGTAACTTTCCACTGCGTATGATGCCGAGTGCGCCTTGCAGAAGGAATACCCGGCAAAGGACTCGATCTGGCGGTAGATTTCCTCACTGAGTTTCTCGGGATGTCCCTGCGCGGTACAGGAGGCAAAGAAATTGTCCTTCACCTTTTGGAGGGCTTCCTTGGAGCGGCCTTTGCCCGACATGGCACGGCGCAGGATATCACCGTCTGTTGCCGGCAGCCCGCCATAATGCAAGGCGATTTTGATCACGTCTTCCTGATAGACCATAATCCCGTAGGTTTCTCCCAGCTGCTCTTCAAACACAGGGTGGAAGTATTCGAATTTATCGGGATGGTTGTGGCGGAAAATATATTCTTTCATCATGCCACTTTGGGCCACACCGGGACGTATGATAGAGGATGCCGCCACAAGTGTCTTGTAATTGTCACATTTGAGCCTTCGAAGCAGTCCGCGCATAGCAGGGCTTTCGATGTAAAAACAGCCGATAGTGCGGCCGATTCCCAGAAATGCATTGCAGCTGGCCTCATTTTTTGAAATAGCGGTGTCGCGGATATTCAGGCGGATGCCGCGGTTTTTCTCAATGAGTTTCACGCTGTCATCAATATGACCGATCCCTCTTTGGCTCAGGATATCAAACTTTTCAAGTCCGATGTCTTCCGCTATGTGCATATCAAAAAGCGCAATGGGAAAACCCTTGGGCGGCATTTCAAGCGGGGTGTAATTGGTAATAGGCTCCTCGGATATCAGGATGCCGCAGGAATGCATGCTTCTCTGGTTGGGATATTTCTCGAGCAGCATTCCATACTGCTGTACTTCCCTGACCACTTTATTGGTTGGGTGCAGGGTCATTGGGTTTTTTGCCAGCGTGTCGAGTTCTTCCTTTGGAAGCCCGAAAACTTTGCCTACTTCCCGAAAGATCGATCGGTATTTAAATTCCACGTTGGTACCGCAGAAGGCTACATGGTCATAACCGTAACGCGAGAAAATATATTCCAGGATCCTGTCGCGCTCCTTCCAGGACCAGTCAATATCAAAATCCGGCGGGCTTTTGCGGTTCAGGTTCAAAAACCTTTCAAAATACAAGTCCAGCTCCAAAGGGCAGATATCGGTAATGCCCAGGCAGTAGGCAATAATGCTGTTAGCGCCGCTTCCGCGCCCGATATGCAGGAATCCCTGCGAATTGCTGAAACGGATAATATCCCAGGTAATGAGAAAATAGCCGCTGAACTCGAGCTGGTCAATGACCTTGAGTTCCTTGAACATGCGGGATTTGGCCTGGGCATTGTTTTTGCCATAGCGCCACTCCAGTCCCTGCTGTGCCAGGGTAGTGAGCAGGTTGATGTCGTCTTTTCTGTTATTGGTGTAGAATTTTTTGTTTTTCGGCGCCTGAAAATCAAATTCAAAATGGCATCCGGCCATTATTTTTTCGGTATTGGCAATGATCTGTGGATATTCTCCATAACAGGAGAGCAGTCTTTCGGGCGACACCATTATTTCGGTTTTCCGGCAGTAATCTGCCGGGGAAAGGCGCGATAAAATGACATTCAGGTCAATAGCACGCAGTATTTTATGCAGCTGGTATTCGGTTTTGGTTCGGAACGTTACAGGCTGGAGTATGACCATTCTATCAATTTTGGTTTTCCAGTCCGTGAGGATGAGTTTAGGGAGCTCTTCGGGGCGGATTCCGATAAACTCATTTTCTTTTAATGCCCCAGGCACGTTCTCCAGGGGATAAATTACAAACACATTTTCAAACTCGGGCGCGTAGGGCGGCAGCGGGGTTTTCTCAAAATTATGACCGGTCAGAAAACGGTTCATTTCGGCGAGCCCCGATGCATTTTTAGCAAGGCCGATAAAGCGGAGCTGGTTTTCAAATCGGAGTTCCATCCCAATAAGGGGTTTAATGCCAGCGGACTGGCATCCTTTTATAAAATCATAAATTCCCGTCACGGTATTAATGTCGGTCAGTGCCATGGCACCCACACCGCAGGCGGCGGCTTTGGATATCAACTGCTCAAGGGGAATGGTACCGTAACGCAGGGAGTGGAAGGAATGACAATTGAGATACATCTGCTTTGGTTTATTTATCTTTTCGTTTTAAAATTTCATTTTTATTGTTGGGTTTAAACGATGCCCCGGCGCAGCGCATCACCGCATCAAAACCATAACGGCTTTTCATCCGGTCCATGGCCTGGTAGAGTGAGAGCATTTCTTCGGTATCCTGAAAAATATCGATCTGGTAGGTGCCGCGTACCAGTCCGCTGAACCGTACCCCGATAAGGCGCAGCCTCATTCTGCGCTGGTACAGCTTTTCAAACAAATCCACAGCGGTCTGGGTCAGGATATGATCAGCCGAGGTGTACTGTACACGGGTCTGTTTGGTTTCGGTATCAAAGTTGGCATAACGGATCTTGATGGTCACCGTCGATGTGAGCCACTGTTCAGATCTTAGCTGAAAGGCCAGTTTTTCCACCATTCCCAGGATCACCCTTTTGAGTCTGTCCATGTCAATGGTATCCTGGGAGAAGGTATGCTCGGTAGAGATGGATTTCCGCTCGGTATAGGGTTCCACGGGATTGTTGTCAATCCCGTTGGCTTTTTTCCAGAGTTCGATCCCGTTTTTCCCGATCATCTTCTGCAGGGCCTCAGCGGGCATTTCAGAAAGGGTTTTAATGGTCCTGATTCCGATCCGCGAGAGCAGCTGGAAGGTTTTTTCCCCTACCATTGGTATTTTCTGAACCGATAAGGGATTAAGGAATTGCTGTACCATGTGCTCGGGTATTTCCAGGTTCTGTTTTTGTTTGCCTTCCCCGGTTCCGATTTTCGATACGGTCTTGTTAATGGAAAGGGCAAAGGTGAGGGGCAGGCCGGTTTCTTTTGTGATGGTATGGGCAAGTTCATTGGTCCATTTATAACTCCCATGGAATTTGTCCATGCCGGTAATGTCCAGGTAAAATTCATCAATGCTGGCTTTCTCCACCACGGGCGCTTTTTGCTGAATGATCTCGGTAATGTCATGTGATAGCCTGGAATACAATTCCATATCACCTTTCATGATTTTGGCCTGAGGGCAAAGTTTCATGGCCATATGGATGGGCATGGCCGAGCGGATCCCAAATCTTCGGGCTTCATAGGAACACGAGGCCACGACACCCCTTTCACCGCCTCCAATAATAAGCGGAATCCCGTCGAGTTCGGAATTAGTCAGTCTTTCGCAGGACACAAAAAACGTATTCATATCAATGTGCACAACAGCCCTTTCCATAGTCTTCTCATTTTACAAATACCAAAATTATTACAGATTGGAACATAATAAATAATTTGTATGTTCTAATTTGTAACAAATTCAGGGAGTCAAATTTTTCGTACATGCGCAAAGCTTATAAACAGCGGGAATTTTGCTCAGAGGGGGTATATCAAAAATTGTTAAAAATTGTTTTTTTAATGTGTTTTTTCCTAATTTGGATTATCTTTACATCCCAAAATCGAATTTGAATATCATTATGCAGTTTTAACAATTGCGCAGGCCCATTAGTTTGGAATACCGTTTATCCGGAGTAGTTTTCTTTGATGTAAATTTTAGTAAAATGGCGTTTGAAAAGTACAATTCTAAAAGATTTATTTATCTGGCCGATGACGACAGCGATGACAGGGAGTTCTTCGCTGATGCGCTGCTTGAAATTGAACCTGATGTTGTTTTAAAACAGGCACCCGATGGTATGCATATACTTGATGACCTTGTTACGCTAGCAAATTCAGAGCTTCCTGAATTTATTTTCCTTGATATCAATATGCCCGGCAAATCAGGACTGGAATGCCTAAAGGAGATAAGAAGCAGTGAGGGAGAATTGAAAGAAGTAAATATTGTGATGCTCTCCACCAGCAGTGATCCCGAGAATATCCAGAAAGCTTCAGAGCTCGGCGCTACATTCTACGCGGTAAAGCCCAGCTGTTTTGAGAGGCTTAAGTCGATGCTTGAAGAAGTGCTTTCGATGAGCCTTGTTGGGACTGTCCAGGAAAAGAAAAAGTTTCTTTTGGTTTAGTTTTAGCATGTTGATTATGGACCTTTATAACTTGCCGCTATTGAAAATGTGATCTCGTTAGCGGGGCTGTTGGCAGGATCATGATGTTTCTGCAAGTCTTGAATTAATCGGATATTAGAATCAATCGGAATCTAAGTGAAGTAATCTTCATTGTCAATTGTTTTTGATATTATTTTTGAGGAGCTCTTCCCGCTATACGTTGCACATGAGCGAAGCGAACTGGCGAAGCAATCGGGGCTAGGATTCGGTCCAGTGAAGGAGATTGTTGTTTTATTTAAAAAACACGCTTTACTATTATACAAAACATTCTTATTGGCCATGGCGTCTTTAATGCATTTTTTTTTGTTTCATTTTATAATATGAAACTTTTTTTTTAAAATTAAGTTGGCCCTTTCTGTAAATTTACAATTACCCTAAAAAGAAATATTTTTTCAAATACTATCCTTTACCCAAGTACCCAAGCTCACATATTTCTTTTTCTAGTTTTGATATGTTTAGGTAAGA
>Ga0247812_10001306_pt1 | contig 14136 bp, 15 predicted proteins | sample UWRJL149409B1_FD_178011 | JGI IMG/M metagenome (GOLD analysis project Ga0247812, IMG submission 178011) | Plant litter microbial communities from Arlington Agricultural Research Station in Wisconsin, United States - UWRJ-L149-409B-1 | ecosystem: Environmental > Terrestrial > Plant litter >...
CACCGCGTACTGTCCGACGCCCGAGCCGGCCGCCACCTGCGGCGTCGGATCGATCTCGCGGCGCTGCAGGACGCTGGCGAGAGTGGAAGCTGCCGTTCCGACGACCACCGAGAATGCGAACCCGATCCAGCCCGCGCGCGCCGACCGGTACATGACGAGCGCGTAGAGCGCGAACGCCATGAGGGCGGCGTCGGGGAGTCCGAGTAACGGTGCGGCAACGAGGGTGACGACCCAGGTGATCGCGAGCACGATCCACGGAAACCGACGGCGGAAGAACAGGGCGACGGCGCCAGCGGTCAGCAGCCCGAGTCCTACGACGGTCTCCAGGATCGACGACTGAGTCTCTGGCACGATCGCAACGAGGGCGCTGAAGCCGACCGCGAAGAACCAGTAGACGAAGGCGATGAGAGCGTCGGTGACGCGAGGGTGTCGTGCCCAGAAACGACGAACGACACCCGGTGGTCGCGGAACACGCAGGTCATCCCCGACCGGCGGGTGCCGGTCGGGGAGAGAGCTGTCAGTGGTCATCTAGCGAGGGTGTCAGGTTTTTCGTGGGCCCGCTGCTCAGGCGTCGCGGCGGCGAAGCAGTGCCGCGCCGATTCCGAGCGAGGCGACGACCCAGCCGATCGTGACGAGCAGGTTCTGCCACCACTCCCAGTCGCTCGACTCCGGGTGCCAGAAGGCGATACCGGCGTTGCCGAACAGGAACGGCGCGACTTCTCCCGCCCACTCGAACGGAATGAACGCGATCAGCACCGGCAGAAGCAGGAGCACACCGAGCACCGTCGCGATGCCGCCGGCGCCGGAGCGCAGGATGGTTCCGATTCCGAGCGCGAACAGCGAAAGAAGCGCGAGGTAGAGCGCACCACCGAGAATCGGCAGCGCAACCTTCTCGTCGAGGATGCTCGCGCTGACGTCGCGCGAAACGAACATGGCACTCGAGACGCCGAAGGCGAAGATCGAGGCGACGACCGAGACGACGAACGTGGTCAGGAACAGCACGACGCCCTTACCAGCGAGGGCGCCGAAACGACCGGGCACGGCGCTGAGCGTCGAGCGGATCATGCCGGTGGAGTACTCGCCGGTGATGACGAGAACACCGAGCACGGCGACGACGATCTGGCTGAACTGCACGCCGATCGTGGCGTAGTTGCCGAGTGCGGCAGCGGCATCCGACGTGTCCATGACCGTCTCGTCACCCAGCGGGATCGAGAGAAGCGCCGCGAACCCGACGGTCACGAGAATCGCGATCGCGAACGACCAGGCGGGGGAGCGCACCGAGCGGAGCTTGATCCACTCGGAGTTGAGAATGCCGGCAGCACTCAGGCTGGATGCTGGCGTGGTGTGGGTGGTGGCGCTCATCGGCGTACTCCCTCGGTGAGTGGTGCGGCGGGCTGGGCGGTGGTCGCGTGGTACTCGACGTCGTCCTGGGTGAGTTCCATGTACGCCTGCTCGAGCGAGGCGTTTCCGGGGGTGAGTTCGTGCAGTACGACGCCGGCACGCGCGGCCGTCTCGCCGATCTGCACGGCGGTGAGTCCGGTCACGTGGAGTGCTTCGCGCTCCGACGAGGTGATCGTGATGTCCGGGCCGGCGAGGAGCTGCGCGAGGTGCGCCGCCTGCGGGCTTCGCAGCAGCACCGATGCTCCGGATGCCTCGGCGAGGATTGTCGCCATCGGTTTGTCGGCGATGATGCGTCCGCGGCCAAGCACGATGAGGTGATCGGCCGTGACAGCCATCTCGCTCATGAGGTGCGACGAGAGGAAGACCGTTCGGCCCTCGCTCGCGAGCTGCTTGACGAGGTTGCGCACCCACAGCACACCCTCCGGGTCGAGTCCGTTGACCGGCTCGTCGAGGATGAGGGTGGCTGGGTCGCCGAGGAGTGCCGCCGCGATTCCGAGCCGCTGGCCCATTCCCAGCGAGAAGCCGCCGACGCGCTTGGAGGCGACCGATTCGAGGCCGGTCATCGCGATGACCTCGCGTACCCGCGCCTTGCCGATGCCGTGGGTCGCGCCCATAGCGAGCAGGTGGTTGTAGGCGCTGCGGCCGGTGTGCACGGCTTTCGCGTCGAGTAGCGCTCCGACCTCGCGAAGCGGAGCCGAGTGCTCGGCATATGGGCGCCCGTTGACGGTGACCGAGCCGGAGGTCGGGCGGTCGAGCCCGACAATCATGCGCATGGTGGTCGATTTGCCCGCGCCGTTGGGGCCGAGGAACCCCGTGACGATTCCGGGCCTGACCGAAAAGCTGATGTCGTTGACGGCGGTTTTAGCCCCGTAACGCTTGACGAGTCCTTCTGCAGTGATCATGCTTCAACGCTAGGCGAGCGGATGTCACGAACTCATCCCGCGCGGGGCCCATCTTCGGCGCCCTACCGTCGTACCGAGGTACTACCCCCGCTACAAAAAAGTTCGTGGATCGGCTCGAATGCCGCGCCGAAGCGCGTGCAAGGAGCCGATCCACGAACTCGAGGGAAGGGGCTAGCGGCTAGGCCTTGTCCTTGGACTGGACGAGGAGGGCGCGCTCCACACCGGCGAGGTTTTCGACGACGAGGCGACGCAGCGCCGGGATGTCGGGAGCCGACGCGAGCCAAGCCTGCGTCGCCTCGACGAGCTCCGACGACGCGAGCGACGCCGGGTACAGCCCGACGACGATGGTCTCGGCGATCGAGTGAGTGCGGCTCGCCCACACGGTCTCGAGGTTCGCGAAGTACTTCTCGATGATTCCCTCGAGCTCTTCCGGCTTGTTCACGTGTCCGAAGCCGAGAGCGGTCTGGCGCACGATCGCGTTCGGCAGCTCGTCGCTGTCGACAACCGACGAGAAGGCGGCGAGCTTGCCCTCAAAGTGCGGCACGGTCGCGCGTGCACGGGCTGCAGCCTGTGCACCGTTGGCCGTGTTGTCCTTCGCGAGCGCTGCATCGATTTCCGGTTGCCCGGCCGCCCCGTTAAGCACGAGACCCTCGAGCAGCTCCCAGGCCAGGTCGGTGTCGACCTCGAGCCCGTCGAGCGTGATGTCGCCGTCGAGCAGCGAGCGGAGTGCCGCGGCGTGCGCGGGCGTCGAGGCCAGGTTCGCGAAGAACTTCACGAACTGGAACTGCGCGTCGCTACCGGCTTCCGCACCCTGGGCGAGCGCCCACAGTTCGTCGCCGACGGTCTCGATCGTCTGCGCGCGCGTCGACGGGTCGACGTAGACGCGGGCAACCGTCGCGAGCTGCGTGAGCGTCGTACGGATGGTGGTCGACTCGGTCTCGGTCGCGATGTTGTTCAGCACGAGACGCACATAGTCGCGGGCCGGAGTTTCGCCGTCGCGGGTTGCGTCCCACACCGAACCCCAGACGATGGAGCGGGCGAGCGGGTCGGAGATGGCCGCGAGGTTGTCGATCGCAACCGCGAGCGACGCGTCGTCGAGGCGCACCTTCGCGTAGGCGAGGTCTTCGTCGTTCACGAGGATGAGGTCGGGGCGTGCGAGGCCGACAAGCTCGGGCACATCCGTCGTCACGCCGTCGACATCGATCTCGACCTTGCTCGCCCGGACGAGCGAACCCGAATCGAGGTTGTAGAAGCCGATCGCGAGGCGGTGCGGGCGGATCGTCGGGTAGTCGGCAGCGGCTTCCTGCTTGACCGAGAACGCCGTGATCGTGCCGTCGTCCGTCGACTCGACAACCGGGCGCAGTGTGTTGACGCCCGCAGTTTCGAGCCAGAGCTTGCTCCACTCGTCGAGCTTGCGTCCGCTCGTGGCCTCGAGCTCGACGAGCAGGTCGCTCAGCTCGGTGTTGGAGTGCGCGTGCTTCTTGAAGTACGCGCCGACACCCGCGAAGAACGCGTCGATACCGACCCAGGCGACGAGCTGCTTGAGCACCGATCCGCCCTTGGCGTAGGTGATGCCGTCGAAGTTGACCTGCACGTCTTCGAGGTCGTTGATGGTCGCGACGACGGGGTGCGTCGACGGCAGCTGGTCCTGGCGGTAGGCCCAGCTCTTCTCCATGGCCTGGAAGGTCGTCCACGCCTCGGTCCACTCGGTGGCTTCTGCGGTCGCGATCGTCGACGCCCACTCGGCGAACGACTCGTTGAGCCACAGGTCGTTCCACCACTTCATGGTGACGAGGTCGCCGAACCACATGTGCGCGAGCTCGTGCAGGATGGTGACAACGCGGCGTTCCTTGATCGCGTCGGTGACCTTCGACCGGAAGACGTAGGTCTCGGTGAAGGTGATCGCGCCGGCGTTCTCCATGGCCCCGGCGTTGAACTCCGGAACAAACAGCTGGTCGTACTTGTCGAACGGGTACGGGTAGTCGAACTTCGACTCGTAGTACGCGAAGCCCTGGCGGGTCTTCTCGAAGATGTAGTCGGCGTCGAGGTACTGGCTGAGCGACTTACGCGCGAAGATGCCGAGCGGGATGACGCGGCCGTCGCTCGAGGTGAGCTCGTCGCGCACCACGGCGTACGGACCGGCGACGAGCGCGGTCACGTAGCTCGACAGGATCGGCGTGGGCTCGAAGCTCCAGGTGGCGCTGCCGCCGTCGACGACCGGCTGCGGTGTCGGCTGGTTGCTCACGACTTCCCACGCCGCCGGTGCGGTCACGGTAAAGGTGAAGGTCGCCTTGAGGTCGGGCTGCTCGAAGACCGCGAAAACGCGACGGCTGTCGGGAACCTCGAACTGCGTGTAGAGGTACACCTCGTTGTCGACCGGGTCGACGAAGCGGTGCAGGCCCTCGCCGGTGTTGGTGTACTCGGCGTCGGAGACGACCTCGAGCGTGTTCTCGGCGGCGAGATTGTCGAGCTGGATGCGCACACCGTCATTCACGGCCGCTACGTCGAGCGACTCGCCATTGAGGGTCACCGAGTGCACTGTGCGGCTGAGGTGATCGATGAACGTTGAGGCACCGGCAGTGGCCGAGAACGTCACGATCGTCGTAGACCGGAACACCTCCGCGCCCGTCGTCACGTCGAGCGTGATGTCGTAGTTCGAGACATCGACGATCGCCTTTCGCTCCTGGGCTTCAATCCGGGTGAGGTTCTCTCCTGGCACGCTGGCTCCTTCTGTGATGTGGCTGGATCGTGTCCGAGAGCCAACTTTACTCGCGGGCGCTCACCCGCCCACTAGCATGTGCAGCATGCGCACAGCCCAGTGGGTTACCCGGTCCATCGTCGTCGCCGTGATCGTCGCAGCCCTGAGCGGATGCTCCGCACTCGAGCCGGCGAAGCTCGTCGTCACTTTCCCCGGCACCGCCGGAAGCACGGATGCCGCACCAGGCTCGATACCGGATCAGGCGGCCGACGCCCCACCCCCGAGCGAAGATGTCAAGGTCGCCATCTCGGACTCGGTGATCGCCGTTTCGACCTTCATGGTCGCGCAACCGGGCGTTGCCATTCCTCAGCCCGATGGTCTTGCCGACTACGGACTCGACCTCAGCAACAACAGCACGACCGTCACGATCTTCAGCGAGGAGCTGTCGGTCAACTACTGCATCCAGGGCGAGACGCCGGTCGGCACCACCTACAAGTTCGTCAGCGAGTACGTCGCGGTCAACGGCGTATCGCCGATTGTCGCGGGCAGTTGCACCGCCGGCACCGACTACTGATTGCCGCATAGGCTCGGGGGATGGCTGAATCCACCCCCACCCCGACCACCGTTGACTTCTGGTTCGACCCGAGCTGCCCGTGGGCCTGGATGACCAGCCGCTGGGTCGACGAGGTGGCCCCATTGCGCAACCTCGACGTTAACTGGCACATCATGAGTCTCGCCGTACTTAACGAGAACAACGACGTCAGCGAGGAGTACGCCGCCTTCTTCCCGCGTGCCCTTCGCTATACGCGACTCGTCGCCGCGGTCGAAGCGCTGCACGGCCGCGAGTTCATCAAGCCGCTCTACGACGCCCTCGGTGAGCAGATCCACCCCGGCCAGAGCAAGGACGTCGACACGGTCATTCGCACGGCGCTCGCCGCGGTCGACCTTCCGGCTTCCCTCGCCTCGTACTCCGACACCGACGAGTACGACGAACCGATGCGCGCTAGCCACTTCGACGGAATCGGCCGCGTCGGACAGGACGTTGGCACTCCCGTCATCGCGGTCAACGGCGTCGCCTTCTTCGGGCCGGTCATCTCACCGGCGCCAAAAGGCGACGAAGCCGTGCGCCTCTGGGATGGTGTCGTCGCCGTCGCGAGCTACGACGGATTCTTCGAGATCAAGCGTTCGCGAACGCGCGATCCGATTTTCGACTAGCCGGCACCTCACCGACGATGGACGGCTCTCGTTCGAGCAGTCGTTCACAATCGGCGATAGCGACTGTCAGCAGTGACGCGAGCCTGGCATCCGAGTCGTTGACACAGGCCTCGGCGATTCCGAGAACCGACACGGTCGTCAGTACCTGCATCGCGTGTTGCGCGTTGGCCGGGCGAGGAGTGACTCCCGCGCTGAAGGTGCGCGCCCACGAGGTGGCGGCCGGAGCCGTCGCGAGCGCGGCATCGATCACGGGCCGCAGGTACTCGAGGCTCGGTGCGCCGAACGCGAAACGATCGAGCAGCAGGCGAGCGTGCAGGATGCCGACGGCAATCGTGCGCTGGCGTGATTCGCTCGCGACCGGGAGTGCGGCACAGCCGGCCCGTACCGCGACGAGTACGTCGATGCGCTCGCCCGCCTCGTTGAGTCCGATGACCGACGGGATGAGGGGCGCGATGGCGCTGCGCCCGGCGTCTCGCGTGCAGTCATTGACCGCACGCGCGAGGCACGCGAGTGCCGGGTGCGTGCAGCTCGGATGGTCGCTCCAGCGCTCTCCGGCGAGGAACGAGGCGTACTCCATGAAGCATGCGCCGCGTTTGGCAGACCGGTGACGGCCGGCAGAAAGCACGGGAAGGTGGTCGAGAGAAAACGCTGACTCTGGCATGGGATGCCTCCGCGACGATCGGAACGGGCACCTGTGCCCGATGAAGGTACCTTAAGTGTGCTCCTGATTGCACGGAATAACCAGATGCTGTGCCTAGCCCTATGCTCGGTGGGAACACGCCGCACAAGGGAGTAGACGCATGGTCGACGCGCGAATCACCCACACCCTCACCGCCCTCTCGGCGGCGATCCTCGATCTGGCCTCGGCCGGGCCCATCTCCCAGGTCTCGGTGAGCGACATCACGCGAGCCGCCGGCATCAACCGCGCCACGTTCTACAACCACTATTCGACCGCCGGCGAACTGCTCGCGGCAGCCCTCGCGCCTGAGCTCGACGAGATCCGCGCTGCCGACCACGACCTACGCGATCAGGCCGAGCTGTCGCCGGAGGAGATCACGCGGCGCGCGATAGAGGCGACCGTCGAGTTCGTCGCTCGCCACCGCACGGTCTTCGAGCTGTCGCTGCTGGACGAGCGGGACGGCACGCTGCACCGCGCACTCGTCGAGCACCTCGAGGTTTCGAGCCAGCTGCACATTGCCCATCACGCGAGAGCGGCGGAGCAGGTTCCGGATGCCGCGATCGTGGCACGATTCGTGGCTGAAGGTATCGTCGGCGCAATCGAGAGCTGGCTCGCGACCCCGGAGCTCAGCCAGGAGCGCGCCACCGACGCGATCGTTTCGGCACTTCCGGGCTGGTGGAACTAACGCTCGTTGTGACTGGCACTCACCGGGATCCGAGTGGCACTGGCTAGGGTTGGCTCATGACGAGCACTGCCTTCGACCGGTCTCATCCGAACCCCGCGCTCGTTGCCGCGTCGCTCTCCGGGAGCACGCTCGCACCGTTCTGGCTCGACGGACTCGATCGCCCATCGTTCCCGACCTTCACCGGTGATCGCTCGTTCGACCTCGTCGTCGTCGGCGGAGGCTACACGGGACTGTGGACAGCCCTTCTCGCCAAGGAGCGGAACCCGGATGCGCGGATTGCGGTTCTCGAGGCGCGTGAGATCGGGTGGGCGGCATCCGGTCGCAACGGTGGATTCTGCGAAGCCAGCCTGACCCACGGCGAGGTCAACGGCCAGAACCGTTTTCCGAAAGAACTCGAGCAACTCGAGCGGCTCGGAATGGAGAACCTCGACGAGATCGAGGCGACGGTAGGCGCACGCGGCTGGAAGGTCGACTTCGAGCGCACCGGAACGCTGTCGGTCGCGATCGAGCCCTACCAAATCGACGAGCTGCGAACCGCGGCCAACGGCAGCACCGAGATCTTCTTCGACCAGTCCGCGATCCAGTCCGAGGTCGCATCCGAAACCTATCTCGCCGGGCTGTGGAGCACACGGTCGACGGCCCTCGTGCACCCGGGCAAGCTCGCCGCGGAGCTGGCGCGATCGTGCGTCGAGTCCGGTGTCGAGATATTCGAGCACTCCGTCGTGCGCGGGCTCGGTCGGGGAGCGAGCGCGGACGAGGTCTGGGTCGAGACGCGCGAGGGGTCGGCGCGCGCTGCAAAGGTCGCCCTCGCCACCAACGCGTTCCCGTCGCTGCTCAAGCGGTACCGCCTGCACACCGTGCCGGTCTACGACTACGTGCTCATGACCGAGCCGCTCACCGACGAGCAGCTCGCGAGCATCGGGTGGGGCAATCGGCAGGGGATCGCCGATCTGGCAAACCAGTTTCACTACTACCGATTGAGCGCAGATAACCGCATTCTCTGGGGCGGCTACGACGCGATCTACCACTACGGCGGCTCGATCAAGCCGGAGTACGACGACCGCCCGCAGACCTTCGAGAAGCTGGCGAGGCATTTTTTCGCGACCTTCCCGCAACTCGAGGGCATCCGGTTCAGCCACCGCTGGGCCGGCGTCATCGACACGTCGTCGAGGTTCTGCGCGTTCTTCGGCCAGGCGCGCCAGGGGCGTGTCTCGTACGCGGCCGGCTTCACCGGGCTCGGGGTCGCGGCAACACGATTCGCGGCCAACGTCATGCTCGACCACCTGTCGGGAGTCGAGACCGAACGCACGAGCCTCGAGATGGTGCGCTCCATGCCGTTGCCGTTCCCTCCGGAGCCGGCCGCCTACCTCGGGGTGCAGGCGACCCGCTGGGGACTCAATCGCGCCGACCACAACGAGGGAAAACGCAACCTCCTGCTGAAGAGTCTCGACGCCGTAGGGCTCGGGTTCGACTCGTGATCGACCACGCGGCCGCCCTTTCCGTTGCCCTCGAGCTCGCGCCCGTTCCGCCGACGCAAGTGGTCTCCGGAACGCCCCTCGTCGGCGTCGCCGTCCTCGGCACTTTCGGTGCGGGGGAGTACGGCGTCTGGGAGCTGAGCCCCGGCGCCATGTCAGACGTCGAAACCGACGAAGTCTTTGTTGTTCTCGCGGGCGCTGCGACCGTCGAGTTTCTCGATGACGGCACTACTATCGAACTCGCTCCGGGCTCCGTCGGTCGACTGCGAGACGGTGCGAGAACCATCTGGACTGTCACGCAGACGCTGCGCAAGATCTGGGTCGCGTAGAACCGTAATCGAACGGTGATCTGACCCCCGATTGCGGGTGTACAGGACGGTCGCCCGTGGGCGTATATTTAGCGATGGTTCGTTTCATTTAATGCGTGTTACTCAAGGAGAGGTGCATGGTCCAGGCACGTCTCTCCGGCACAAAGATCGGTGTCGGTGCACTCATCGCGCTGACTCTCGCGACCGGTGTCGCCACCGTCGTCAACCTGCAGAGCGGCGAAGCAGCCTCTGGCCCGACGGCCACCGCGACGTCGCCAACGGAGACAGAGCAGCTGTCACCCGCTGCCGCCTACGTGATCGAACTGATCGAGGATCGCCACATCGGAACGAGCACGGTCGTGCGTGAGCAGACCCTCGCGGATGTCCTTCCCAACCACCTCTTCTCGGTGGCTGGTTCCGAGCCGGTCGCGCTTGCCGCGGGAACCGTCATCGGCACGGTTTCGAGTGTCGAACCCGGTGCCGCCTACGTCAGCTCCGCAGAGTCGAACGCGGGAGACGAAGTCCCCTTCGATTCAACGGATGCCGAGTGGCGCGTTGTCATCGTCACGATCGCCGTTGACTCCGCGGTCGGCGAGGTCACCGGAGACTCCACGGTTCGACTCGGAATCGCCGTTGACGGAGCAGCCGACATCGCCACCGCGATCGAGGGATATCAGCAGCTCGGCCGCGTCATCGTCGTTCTCGATGCAAAGGGCACGTTCGAACTCGATTCGTCGCTCTACTCGGCTCGCCAGGGCGGTGCCCTTTTCGGTCTCGTCGCCGACGACGGTTCGATCACCTTCCCCGCCCAGGGCGATAACAACGCAGCATTCCTCGACGGCCTCAACACCGTGACCGACGTGCTCTCTGAGGCAACTGGCCCGGATGTTATTTCTGAGGTAGAAAGGGCTGGAGCAGCTACCAGCCAGGACTGAGGACCCTCTTCGTCCGTGCCCACTTAACAAAGGACACCCATGACGAAAACTTCAACCGCGCGCCCGCGGCGCCGGTCCGTCCACCGTCGAGTGATTGCCTCACTCGCAACCATGGCCGCCGTCGCGGCCGCACTCGTCGCTTTCGCGCCGGCCGCGCCGAGCGCTGAGGCCGTTTTCTCGGGCTCCACCGGCCGCACCGGATGCACCGCGGTCAACATGGGGCACACGAGCAAGCCGACCCTGTTCTACGTCGACCTCACCACCAAGGTGTCGACCGCGCAGGAGTGGGTTCGTGACTACGTCATCGACAAGACCCACATCAACACCTATAAGGACTCCTCGCAGGACACCCTGACCAGCATCGTATTCAAGGACAGCGACTACGTGTCGGTGTGTGGCTACGACTGGTACAACGAGATCGAGGGCGGAACGCTCGCGCTCACCACCTGCGAGACCATCTACACCTCGGGTGACTGCAAACAGCACACCATCCGCGTGAGCACCGTTTACACCGATGGCGCATCACTCTCGCAGCGTCGCGGCCTCATGTGTCACGAGTCCGGACACGCCTTCGGTCTCATGCACACCTCCAACACGGGGTCGTGCATGAAGTTCGGTGACTCTTCGCCCGCTCAAAACTGGGACTCCTCGGAGATCGCCCAGATCAACGCCAACTACTGATGGGCCACGGAGACACACTCATGAACAACACACTCGCTCTTCGTCCGTCCGCCCGCATCATCACGGCGAGCCTCGCCCTCGGCATGGGAGTAGTACTCCTCGCCGGTTGCGCCCCGCTCGTCACCCCCGAGGCCCCCGCGGCCGACACCACGGCGATCAATTTCGACGACAGCCGCAACTACCTGTTCAACGCGGTCGAGAGCCGATTCGACTCGACCGAAACTGTCGTGGTCGAAGACACCCTCGAAGACCTCCTGCCCAGCCAGGAGTTCTCGGTCGAGGGTTCAGAGGCGCAGTCGCTCGCGGGTGGCATCGTCTTCGGAACGATTACGGATGTCGCCCCCGGCGTCTCGTACACGATCAACCCCAACGACGAACTCAACGATGTCGAGCTGCCCTTCGACAGCCCGGAAGCAATGTGGCGCGTTGCCGTTCTCACCATCGACATCGACAACGCTCTCGGTGAGGAAGTCGACTCCGACCGCACCGTTACCGTGGGCTACGTCATCGATGCGACGCTCAACCTCGACCTCGCACTCGATGGGTTCGACAAGCTCAACGGTGTCGCCCTCGTGCTCAACCGCCCCGGCAAGTTCGCGTTCGACGAGAGCCTGTACTCGGTGCGCTGGAGTGGCGCCCTGCTCGGAGAGGTCTCGTCAGAGAACGAGATCAGCTTTCCCGGACTCGGCGAAGAGAGCGAGGAGTTCGTCGGCGAGCTCACCACCGTCGACGCGGTCGTGAAGGCCGACAAGAAGCGCAAGAAGGTTGTAAAGGTCGACGTCGAGCAGAACCAGTACGTCCGAAGCGATCGCTAACTGCCCAACCCCACCCCGCCGGTTGATCCTGTCCGAACCGGGACGCGCGGGGTGGGTCGGCGCGAACTTCTAGACTGGGACCATGCGCATCCACATCGCGACCGACCACGCCGGCCTCGAGTTCAGCCAGGACCTCAAGCAGCACCTCGAGAGCCAGGGACACGACGTCGTCGACCACGGGCCGACGAGCTACGACCCTCTCGACGACTACCCGTCGTTCTGCATCAACGCGGCCAACGCGGTCGTCTCCGACCAGCAGGCTGGCATCGATGCCCTCGGTGTTGTCTTCGGTGGTTCGGGCAACGGCGAGCAGATCGCCGCAAATAAAGTGACCGGAGCGCGCGCCGCCCTGGTCTGGAACACCTCGACGGCAGAGCTCGCCCGCGAGCACAACAACGCCAACGTCATCTCGATCGGTGCGCGCCAGCACAGTGTCGACGAGGCGAAGAGCTTCATCGACACCTTCATCGCAACGCCGTTCCCCGGCGAAGAGCGCCACGCTCGCCGCATCGCGCAGCTCGCCGAATACGAGACGACCGGACGCATCGCCGGCCACCAGATCGACGAGTAGCCATGCCCGAGGGTCATTCCGTCCACCGCATCGCCCGCCAGTTCGCCCTGCACTTCGTCGGGCACCGCATCACGGCCTCTTCGCCGCAGGGGCGCTTTGCGCCGGGAGCGGCGGAGATCGACGGTCTCGAGATGACCGACGCCAAAGCGGTCGGCAAACAGATGTACCTCGAGTTCGACCACCGTATTTGGCTGCGTGTGCACCTCGGCATGTACGGGGCGTGGGATTTTGCGGGTGAGATCACGGCTGACGCGACCACGGCATCCGCCAACGGTCGAATGGGGCAGACCAACCAGCGCGGAACAGTGACGGACGACAACGAGCCGTCGCTCAGCAGCATCGGCGCCCCGCGGCGCACCCGCCTTCGCATGGCCGAGCAGGAGACGCTCAAGGCCGAGGATGCCAGCTACGAAGAGACTTTTCCGCCGGAGCCGATCGGCGCGGTGCGGGTTCGGTTACTGACCGACATCGCCGTCGCAGACCTGCGCGGCCCGACCGCGTGCGAGGTGCTGCAGCCCGACGAGGTGCAAGCCATCATCGACAAGCTCGGCCCCGACCCGCTTGTCGATTCGCCGAAAAAGGGCGAGGAGCGTTTTGTCGCCGCGGTGAAGAAGAAGCCGACACCGATCGGACTGCTGCTCATGGACCAGTCCGTCGTGAGCGGTATCGGCAACGTGTACCGGGCCGAGTTGCTCTTTCGCGCGCGCCTGAACCCGCACACTCCCGGTAAGAACGTTCCGGAAGACGTCGTTCGCGCCCTCTGGAAAGACTGGACGAAGCTGCTGAAGCTCGGCGTGAAGCTCGGCCAGATGATGACGATGGACGGGTTATCGAAGGCCCGGTACTCGGCAGCGCTCGCGAGCCGCGACGACCGCCACTGGGTGTACCACCGCACCGGCAAGCCGTGCCGCGTGTGTGGAACGCCGATCGTCATGGAGCTGGCCGCCGGCCGCAAGCTCTACTACTGCCCTTCCTGCCAGGCCTAAACGGGTTGTCGGGGGCAGCGCGCTCGCACACCTCGTCGGGTGTGGGATTCTAGGATCATGCGCCATACGCCCACCTACGTGCTGACCGATCCGGACGAAGTGAAGCGGCTCATCCGCGAGAATCCCTGGGCGACTTTCGTGTCGCACACCTCCCACGGTCTCGTCGCCTCGCACTACCCGGTCGTTCTCGAGGAAGACGCCGACGGCATCAGCATCGTGAGCCACGTCGGTCGCCCCGACGAAGCGCTGCACGAGCTCGGACTCCACGAAATGCTCATGATCATTCAAGGGCCACACGGCTACATTTCTCCCGGATGGTACGAGAACGACGAGTTCGTTCCGACCTGGAACCACGTCACCGCTCACCTCTACGGCACCCCGGAGATCCTCACCGACGCCGAGAACTTCCGGGTGCTCGATGACCTCGTTGACTACTTCGAGAAGCAGATGCCCGAGCCGGTGAGCCTCGACGTCGACGAAGATTCCGCGCGCAGAATCGCCCGTGGAACCGTCGGTCTTCGCCTGCGCGTCACCCGGTTCGACGCTCGCCTCAAGCTCAGCCAGAACAAGACCCCTGAGGTCTTCGATCGAATCGTCGACGCGCTGGAGGGGGATGGACCCTTCTCGTCGCAGCCACTGGCCGACGAAATGAAGCGAGTACGAAAGGTGACCGATGCAGCTGACTAACGCCCGATTGGGGTCAGCCCTCGTCGACGTGACACTAGCCGGCAGTGTGATCTCTGCGATCGAGCCGGCCGGCAGCTCACCAGTGGCGGGAGAGGTCG
>Ga0247812_10001308_pt1 | contig 14128 bp, 14 predicted proteins | sample UWRJL149409B1_FD_178011 | JGI IMG/M metagenome (GOLD analysis project Ga0247812, IMG submission 178011) | Plant litter microbial communities from Arlington Agricultural Research Station in Wisconsin, United States - UWRJ-L149-409B-1 | ecosystem: Environmental > Terrestrial > Plant litter >...
ATTCTGGCAAAGTAGGCGATACTAGCGATGGTAGAGAAAGTGTTGGGAATGTTGGTGGAGTGAATACTGGTGGAGTGAAAGTTGGCGGAGTGAAATTTGGTAAAGTAGGCAATACTAGCGATGGTAAAGTGAATGTTGGGAATGTTGGTGGAGTGAAAGTTGGCAGCGATATAATAGCAGGACGGCTCTGAACTCCAGAGATGCTAAGGACCCAAACTCCCCAGATGATTCTTTTCAGCCCTAACATATTGAATATACTGTCAAGTACTGGATTTGTGTCAGCTATCGTTGTTTGTAAGGATACATTCTGGTCAATTTGCCGTGTGTAATTCAGCACTTACAAAATTGATATCTATCTAAACGCTCTGATGACTTTGGATCTATGCTTCTGAAAGCACTTGGTAGTATAGGCTGAGTTTTGATTGAGCAAATGCGAATGTATTTATATAAGAAACTATTGTCAAGTTTTATTCTCTCCACTGTATCAAAAGCTTATGTCGCATCAACAACTGACTAACTTTTTTCATAAAGTTATCACTGCATGAATCTTATCATGATATTGAGTGGCAAAGCTAATTAAGTAAATCTTGAAGGAGGTTGACTAGGTTGTTTAAAGCGAGTGATATAGAAACTAGTCGGTAAGAAGAAGTAGGGGTTTAAGTATATTACTTTTAGTAAATAAACGTACTATTTACAATTATAATCGTACGATAGAAGATAGACATATGCAGCAAATAAAAGAGTTTTTCAAAACTGTAAGCATGAAACGTATGTTTTGTCTTATCAATACTTCTTATATAATGAAATTGATAGAGAAATGTGCTTTAAATTTACTACATGCAGATTTTCTAAAAGTTTAATAATATAGTTTTCCCCTCTGATAATGACCTTGACTTATGTAGTGTGCTTGCACTACTGTGGAGCAAAGTAAACGATAGAGAATCTAAATGTGTATAGAAGGACGTTGCTAATAACTTATATCAGTTTTTTCTTTACCTTAGCATAAGATCAAATCCGTAAATGTGAGCTTTTCAATGCCGTCTTTGGCCTACAGAACAAGAAATGTGAAACTTTGATTTCAAAGCAATTGTTAGGCATCAAGTCTATTGTTGCCATAAGTAGATCGTACGTGTCGCAAAGGGTCGGCTAAGAAGAATATTTTGATAGCTAAGGCATAAATGATTAATCAATAACATGTCAGTGAGTGGTGGAAAGTTTCTAATTTGTGGAAAAAGCGTCCTAGACTGCTTATCAGTCAGCCATGAAGACTTGGCTACAAATAATTTGAAATATTTACTCCAAAAATCATTCTCGATAAATATCCAAAAAAGATACTGCTGTCCGCACTCATGCATGTATCAACCTTAAGATTCCAACTAAGGCGATATAATATTATTTACTGAAATTAAATGTTGGAGTAGGTCCTCTGTCGTGTATGATAGTACAAGTAGATGAAATGAAAGAGAACCTGTCATAAGGGGTGGTAAGACTTAAGATATCTTGACTTCTGGAATATTCCGAGGAATTTTAATTTGCAAGGTTGCGGGTGCACATTTCAAATTTCTATTGAAACAAGCCCTAAGGCCAATCAATACTAGATAGACCATCTATAACCTTTGGTTAGTTCCCTTGGGCATAATTTAATGCATAATCTTTTCTTTTGTTAAGACGTGCCTCAAGTAGCAGAGATAACAAGGTGATTAATAGATACAAGGTGCTTTCAAGAGTTTGAAATTTTTATTGGAGATGCTAGAGTTCTTTGTTTCATCGTCTATAAACCTTATTATGCGGCCATCAAGCTTTCTGTTCCTTATAACGGGTGTTGGCTTATCCGAAGGGAAACTTTCAATGCCATGTATGAACCACGTTGCCTACTCTCTTATTAAATCTTAAATAGTGGATTTGAGTGGGGTAATCCTTCGCGGCAAGGTTTTGACTGGCCAGTTCTTTGGCGAATTTTGTACGTAATGACAGGTATTCTTACATGACAGCATTGAAGATTAACATAATCCACCATATAACCAACCCAAATGACGTCGTGCTGCCCTTGTTCCTGTTCCTGATTCTATCACCTCATTTATAGTTCATTTGTATGGTACAAATATTGCTGAGGATTGGAATGACCAAGGCTTGAATATTTATGCTTTTATAGGACTTGGCCAGACCTCATAGATCCTCACGAAGTTTTGGGTACGTTCCAAGTGACCTAGATTTCTGATTTAAACCCATATTTTGACGGTAAAAGTTTTGCTATTGATTTTCTACACCTCTGCTTCGAGCTGAGGTATTCCGACTGATTTCAACTTGATCCATATTTCGTAGAGCCGTTACATGACGATTAGAATGGGGCGTACCCTCGTCACGCAGGAACACTACTTCTATGATTTTGTTAACTTCTCGTCATTCTAGTGAGCTACTGAATACTCCCGTATACTTGAATTAATTGAATCTAGCATGATTCTCCACCAATCTTATTGATGCTGTCTCAGTTGTTAGTAAAAAGCCCAAGCGTTTGGAAGTATCTGCTGATAGTTTGAATACGCTAGACAAAATTCAACCACAACAGACTGGGATAGAACGTCCCTGAACATACACAAGTAATCCTGGCAAGTGTTATTCTGAACAGCTCAGAATCTTTCAAGCTCTTTCGAATGTTTTATATTAACCATGGTGGATTTCAATCTCCACAGAATAAGAAAAAGTATCTTCGTGTCCGTGTCGAAGAAATACCTTTCAAGAGAAGAATTCCAAGCTTTTCAGAAATGTATTCAATGGTGTAGTTAGAATTGATCCATACAAATTTAGTAGTCCCCATATATCTAAAATAACAAATTGTGAGAGGTGTTCTTTGAAATCCGTGCTGGGGAAAGGGCGAGGCATCAACTGGGAATTGTCCCAAGAACACAGCTGTATATACCTTACTATCCATAGGAACATAGACCATGCATTTTGTTACGGTGCTTGGATTTCGCAGAACTAGAAGTTTACAAACTCTCTAAATGCGACAAATCTACAATGAAACCAGGTGAAGATGAATGCGTTGGCTTCCGTGCTTCTGAATGAAAGTGACGTAAGTATTTTTCAACAATGATAGGATTAACTGATAATATTTTGTAGATATGTTGCAGGCATGTAAGTTATCCTCAAATCCTAGCGAATATATCGACTGGCATGTCTAGGTTTAGTTATGGCGACGCGACTTAAGTCCTCGGGCGCGGTCCATATGTTGTGCTGGAACTTAAAAGAGTAGCTTAAGAACTAGTGGTGATCAACGCTGATAGTCGTGGTTGGACGGGGAAAGTTAACGTCTTAGCAAGAGAAAAGTGCAGCGTGCAGCAATTACTGATTATGGACGAAGATGTGCGAGATGGGGCTTGGTATGCCTATTGAAAAGGTTAGTCAACTGCTCTAAATTATGTCATCATCCTTACCTACTTCTGCAACAACAGGTCCGTAGCATCAAGTAGGATACTGCATGCATCGGTTTTAAGTTCCAATGCAACTAGAATATGACTGAATGTACAGACTGCAAGACGATTCTCGCGTCATACGAGGGTAGGACAGACCCCTATGGTACGTACCTCACAGAAACCACCTTTCTCTGTTATCAAATGTCATATATGGGATGATAGGACTTGCCCCAAATCCGTTTTAGTCTATTTAATAAAAAAAGTGATACATCCCGAACATGAATTTGGATGTATTTTATTCCAGCAACGAAGCATATTTTATCATATTGGTGTAACGACACTCTTCCCCACCTTTACCCTTCCCATGCGAGCTTGTTGAATGAAGCTTGGGCCATGACCCCACTTTACAAGTCAACACCAGACACCACTATCAACATCAACATCAACATCAACATCAAAAGCGTCCTAACTATTTCCTTACTATTGCACTATGAGGCCACATACAGTTGCGTTGAGGAGAGCCCTCGTGCACCCTCAAGGCGCGAATACCCGCAATATAAGATATATGCATAGTGGGGGTATCCTTCGTTACAAAACAGCCACACCATGCCTTCCTACATGCTTTGGGCCGAAACTCCATTCTCCTCCCACAGTGGGACATACAATTAAAAGACTTGCCTCCCTAGCTCGGACATATAGTACTTCAGCAGGCTTTGTTGAAAGAATGCCAAGCTTTGCATTTGCCTTCGAGTGGGTTGATACCCACAAGTCGTCCTATTAAACTACTTGAGCTTACTATCTTAGCATTGATGGTGTACTCCTCCGCTCCTCTGGCCCCCTCCCTGGCGCTACGAAGGCCCTTCAGTATCTCCACGAAAATAATATTCCTTTTATCCTATTGACAAATGGAGGCGGAAAGCATGAAAGTGCACGGGTAGCAGAGCTGAGCAAGAAGTTGAATGTGCCCTTATCTGAGGAGAATTTTGTACAATCACACACGCCATTCAAGCAGTTAGTGGAAGGCTCAGATACCGTGGAAGGTCTGCAGGATAAGACTATTTTAGTGGCTGGTGGAGATCAGGATATATGCCGAAAGGTCGCAGAGATGTAAGCAGCTCATGGGACTGGCGAGTTAGCCGCTAACCCACGTCATCAGGTACGGATTTAGGAGCGTGGTTACTCCAGCTGACATCTTAATGGGGCTTCCAGGGATTTGGCCATTTAATCAAGTTTTCACCGAGTACTACAAAAGGACCGCCCGCCCACTTCCCTGTCCGGTTGACTTCACCGACCCCGACAATTCCCTGAAGATCAGCGCAATCTTCGTATATAATGACCCACGCGATTGGGGCTTGGATTCCCAGATCATTTTGGATCTTCTGCTTTCGAAAGATGGTGTTCTCGGTACATACTCGGAGAAGAATGGCAATACAAGTCTTTCCAATAACGGCTGGCAACAAGATGGCCAACCCCCCCTTTTCTTCTCCAACGCAGACCTTTTCTGGGCCACTAGCTATCATCTTCCTCGTCTAGGTCAAGGTGGCTTCCAAGCGGCTTTAACAGGTGTCTGGAATGCAACAACTTCTGGAGCCAATTTAGAACGGAACTCTATTGGAAAGCCCTTTCCAGCTACCTACGACTATGCAGAGAAAGTCATTCACAAATACCGGGAACACATTATTAGAGGCTACGGAAAGGTCATGAGTGATGCTCCCAAGCTGCAACGTGTGTTCATGGTTGGAGACAACCCCGAGAGTGACATTCGTGGTGCCAATGAATTTGACAGCCCAACTGGTATAGAGTGGACCAGCGTTCTTGTCAACACTGGTGTCCATCGAAAAGGTACTATTCCTACGCACACCCCAGATGCAATGTGTGAAGATGTGCTTGAAGCAGTAAAGTGGGCTTTGAAAGAAGAAGGCTGGCCTGGGTTGGAGGAGTAAGAGTGAAAGATAACTAATGCCACAAAAAATGTTTGAATTATTGGGAGCGTTGGCGTTGGATGGGATTTTTAACCTTTTGATAAAATTAGATTTTACTTTGCGTTAAGATACCATAGATTGTTCACGATATTTAAATGCTTGTAGACTGAACAAAACATGATTTTATGAGATGCCAGACTCCTTAGTGATTTTGAGTGAGTCTTTTTAAAAAAAAAAAAATTTGCTAGATTACAAGTTGAACCCTTTCAAGCTTTTTTGACCTAGCAATCTACCGAAAACCAAATGAGTATGCGGGTATGCCTCGTCTAATTCCTTAAATTTTTTGAGGGTAATTTCTGAAAGTAAAGTTTCAAGAAAACCAAACATCCACTGGCAGTAAAGAGATGGCCGAGTGCCACCAATAGCTTTGCTAACCACCTGATCCTTCTGTTATCTTAGTGTGCTATACAGTATTACCCACTTTACATGTTTCAAATATGAAGCATCCTTAGACGCGCAAAGAGCACCTCAAAATGTACATATTACAGAAGCGTGTAAGGTTGACCTCGTCCTATTCAAGGGAAACATCCTTTCAAGGACTCCTTCAGAAAACAAATTCGAATGAAGCAGGTTGCAGGGAGAATTCGCGACTTGATTGAGATATCTTGGAATTTAATTAATCATAACTCATTTTGAATAAGGAGATATGACGGCTTACCGTTATGAAACGAAGCCTAGAGAAGTATACTACTGGTTTTCTAAAACTGATACTAAAGAAAACTAGCATGAAAATGTGGATGGACCTGGGATATAATAAAATGTCTGAATATCACGAAGACTGTTGATATGAGATAAACGCACCAATTATGGGAACTTACATTGTAGTTTCTGGGAAACGGAATCATCTACTAAAACCATGGTCAAAAAGACTTTTCCAGGTATTCTATTATCGTGGGCTGCAACAAAAGACCATTAATAGTGGATCAAAATAGGGGATACTGCTCATACACAGAATGGTAATGTATTAGAAAATCATAGCTAACAGTATTTAAGAGTTATTTCACATACCGAGAAGTTTCTTAGATAACATCCCCCCAAATAGATCTATCCTGTAACAGATCTCGTTGGCCATACATCTCGCCGGCAACTGTGACAATCATATCTACGGTTGCTTTCGTGTTCCATCTCGCGTTAGTTGTAGCATCTATATCATGGATATTTCTTTTCTCCGCTTCGGTGAATGATGTATCAGGTTCTAATTCCACACCGTTCGACCCATTGAGGCGCGAAAGTATTCGAGCTTTAGCAGCGGCAACTTCATCGATTGTTTTCCCCTCGTCTGGGATTTGGCCCTCAGTGTTAGTTTTGTAAGCTATTTTACCAGGACGTTGCAATCCACCTTCCTGTTGTGGCTCGTCTGGGAATTCCTTCGAAGCAGCTGGATTTTGGTGGCTCTCTTCCAGTTCCGCTGGAAGCTGAGGGCCAATAGATATAGCTGGATCTAATACGGTTTCTTGGGCATCATTGTGAAAAAGATTGTTGCTCTCGATGTGATAGCCAGCCGTATTCTCTTCGTACATAGGCTCATCCTCGTCATCATAGGTGGCCTCCAATTCCTCGACCCTTTCATCCCAATCTTTGTCTTCGCGCAGCCCCTTCCCAAGCGCAACTGATTTCTTACCTAAGTCTCTTACCACTCCGATTTCTTCACTCGTGAGCTCACCCCTCTCGGGTAGTCGTGCTAAGAGCGCCCATGACCAGCGGCTAACACCAATCTCCACCTGTGCTCCTCGTTTCAATAGATTTCCGCTTGTTATTAATCCGAGCAACCTCAAGACTGTACCTTTGTCCATAGATGCAACTTGAACAGGTAAGGGATCTGAAGTTCGTATCTTCCATTTCCACCACCTAACAACGGCCATTTCTAGTTTTCCTAGGGATGTTGGATGATCGGCGTCTAATCCTGCAACAGCTTCCTCGGGAGGTGATTGCTGCAGTTGCTCACGTAGTATTTCAAAGCGAGATAGTATCGAGTCGTAGTATGCAGTTCTTGGATCCTCCGCCTCGCCCTCAAAGTCATCGTACCCTCTTATTGAGGTTGCATCATCGGGCGCATAATACGCACCATCTGCATAGCGCCCCCTGTAATCTCCAACACCGCTTTCGTATATGTCTCGACCTGTAAATGCTTTTGGGGCGACGAGGAGGTTGGGAATGCCGATTGCTTCACGCCTGTACAAGTCAGTACTTCTACCACGGAAAAGAATTCTCAGATAAAGCTGCGACTGCTCGGGAGGTACTGACCTGACGGATCGCAGATATGAAATCGCATCCATGGCATCATCGTAATTCAAATCATCGCCTTCTCCCTCAAGAGGAATATCATCATCGAGTCCGGGCAAAGCACTTCTTTGGCCGTATGTAGGGTCGATACGCCCTTCCACTGTTGGTTTGGCACGCGCCTTATTACTGTAGAGTGTCTCTGACAAGTTTTCTTCCATTTTGCGCTTCATGCTCACCATCTTGTGATTTCGCAGTCCAACGTCTGGTCAAGGATAGGATATTTAATCTGGTGAGAGCTTCGCCAAAATCATCGCCCTTCTAGGCTGGCTCGGCTGGCCGCCTCGGTGCTTCCGTTGCGAGGCTGTGGAAAGCTGGGGCCTCGCGCTAACATCTCCCAAGCGAGCCCCTGAACCCTTGAACCCCTGAATACCTACCTCGCCTACCTAGCGAGCGTAAACAATCCATGGGGCAATTTCCACTTTTGCACAGTTTTGTTAGTGCCATAAAAATTATGTTAGAACTTTATTTCAGTTTTTAGTAACAAGGTTTCAATAGGATCATCAAATTATGGTCTTGGAACTCAAATTTCCTATTCTGGTATATGATTGTGGTGTGGAGCCAAACCTCCTCATTAATTGACCACTGAAACATATACGTTATGTCAACCGAGCAGCAAAGAGTTGAGTGATGCGAATCAGAAGTCCATGAGACCAGTAAAAAAGACCAAAAAATAGATTCCATAACAAAGAGCTATATATACGGACGTCTAAGCGAAGCGTAAGTAGAAAGACAAAGAGCAGTATGTTAGATGCTCCTAGATGTCTTTGTTCCGCCACTATTAAAAGCACTCGGTCTCTCCCAGAAAGAGAGTGATGCCATTTAATATCTATCTCCGAAGAGAAACTATGGCGTATCTAGAGCCACCTAAGGATTATTACGAACTACTCGGTACCTCGCGAGACTATTATAAAACTCTTGGTATAACTCAAAACTGTACCCAAGAAGACATAGAAAAAGCATATACCGAGTCTCAAAAAATAGACAATAACTTTCAATGGGATGCTTCTGTGGACTACAAATTAGTATGTTAGTTCTTATTGGGTTTCCAAGTGGTCTGACAAGATTAGGTATTGGAAGCATACGAGACACTGAAAGATCCTATTAAAAGAGCAAAGTACGATACGACCTATTGGTCGGACGTTATAAGTAAGCAGGTAGATAGGCCGAGGCACAGACTGCTTACAAGTAGATTCGAGAAAGAAAGGGCGAAACGAAGAATTGAGCTAGATGACAAGGAACATAAAGCCACTGATCAAAATGATGCCAAAAGATCGGAATCAATGGTGGAGATATTTATAGGTGAAGGTTCTCGTAGATTTCTTGATATTGAAGATAGAACTGAGAATAATGCATGGGTTGTGGAGCAGTATTCTGGGTTGAATGAACTATTGAATGGTGGAGGAGAACACAGAGGAAGGAAAGAAAGTCATAAACAAGGCTGATAACGCCGAATGATTGCAACCGTTCCAATTCCTGAATGTAGTACCATTCGGACTTCAGAATTACCAGAGAGGAAAATCAAGGAAAACATGTACATTGGCACACTTTAAAATTTCATAGTTATCAAGGGTTATTTAGCAAAGCTTCCAACGCCAGGCTTGGTCTGATCAATCATCTGCCAATGGGAATGACTCCCAACAGGACGCGTATGTATTTTTTCAACATGTTAGTGTTTCCTTCTTCTCATGTGCATATAGCGAGACTTTACAGCCATTGAAGTTCTTGACTACAAGCTTGACATCCTCCGTCCAAGGCTGATCATCTTGGCTCTCAATCCTTGCATACTTATCCGCCAGTCTACCAATAATATATGATGCCTCAGTAAGAGCTTTGTATCGACCTGCGCAACTACGGGGACCATGGCTAAACGGCATGAACTCCCAGCTATCTGGTGAGATGTGATCCCATCGATCGGGATTAAAAGTTTCCACATCTTTTCCAAATACCGACGGTTGGCGGTGGAGCGTGTAAAAACTTGTGATGATTTTCGAGCCAACTGGAACGAATATCGGTGAACAACCATCATGGCCACCGCCTGTGGGTAGAATCGTATCAACCGCAGACACGCGACTATTGCTGGAGAAAAGCGGGTGTAGACGAAGTGCTGGCAAGCCCCATAGGTTAGCATAGATCATTTGTGACAGGGCAACTGGTCTCACATTCTTTGAGAATATTTTGGAGAAGTTTACAGCTTTTTAAGCCCTGCGTGGTCCATTTTTCATGTGGACCTAAACCAGAAATTTCTTCTCGAAGGCGATTCCATACCTCAGGTGCACGAGACAGCAAGAATACAGTGTTGCTTAACACTATTCCCGTAGTATCTTGTGTTACCATCATGGCTGGAATAATCTGGGACCGGATCTCTATAGCGCTCTTCTTTTGCACGGCGAGATTATATATCAAGCTAGCTTCATTTATTGGCAATTCTCCTCGGCTCTCCATCCGTTTGTGCAGTGCCCCACATGAAACTTCCTCTAGTGCGAGGTTGACGTAATAGTCAATGAATACATGTACTGTGTCGCATGATTGTTTCCATCCTTTTCCACAAAAAGCACGACCAATGGTGCCGAGCATAAGACGCAGACCCATCCAGAATTGTGCCCTTTCAAAAGCTTTTTGAAAGGTACTCATGTCTACCGGTGATGGATCTGATCTCAGAGCAGAAAGCTTCCGGCCAAATACAAACTGGAAAGACAAATCAAGGAACTACAGTCTGTTAGCTTATTAGAGCGGTGGGGGCTCACTTCATTTCATATTCACCATTTCTTCAAAGACTGGTGCCAGATCCACTGAACAGTTTTCTGGTATATTTCCCAAGAATTCATCAAACGCAGTATTGAGAGATTTCAGATCAACATTAATACTCTCGCTGAGAGCCGGGGCTAATAGGGAACGATATGCCCTCCATTCCTCACCATCTGTTGTAACAAAACCTCGACCACTGAAAGGTTCCATTGCTTTGAGTCTTCCAGTTCCCCAGTGCTTCCATCGTGTTCCAAACACTGCTTTAAGATTTTCAGGATGAGCTGTATGGATAACTTTTCCACCCAGCAAGGTGACTGTGAAAGTGTTTCCATGGGTTTTATATAAGTCTGCCAGTGCCTGTAAACTCTGACGCCGTTGTTTGAGTTTGAGAGTCTTCCAAAAACCATCCAGACCCAAAAAGGCAGCTATGTGAGGAACGTGTGGAGGTGTGCGACATGTCAGAGGGCCTCGTGATTTGAATCTTTGTCTTCGGAATATGATATAAGAGATAATACTAGATATAAGGAAAAGAGTATGTAAAACATAGTATGTCATTCTCCTGGGATGGGATGTAAGTTTAACTTTTAGCACTATAAAATGAATGAGGATGAATGAAGACAAATTTGGATGGCTTTAACATGGCCAGCCCCACTTTAGAACTACCCTTTAGCCTGAGATAGACGCTTACCGTCTGCCTAGGTACGTATCACGAGGGGAGAACAGGGCAAGGAATACGCGCACTTTTTCCTTTTCATTTCTGCGCAGTACGAGAAGTAAGCTGGTATAATAAGCACAAATCCCACCGATCTTTCTTTTCAACTTCATCTTCATCGATATTGAAAGAAAGCAACTATTGCAACAAGATTTCCTAACACATAGAACTTTTCATCAAAACTCAAAGGCTCTCCTTGTGACCGTCAAGCGATAAACCCCATCTGCCACCAAGTCCCAACTTATTTCCGTTTATAGGGATTGGCCCGTCAGAAGGGCAAAGTGTTTAGACCAGGTGATGAGTTCATCTTGGTCCGTCTTGTCAACCCTAAATGTCTTTTTGTGTAAGAAAGGGTCCACAAACTCGAATACGCTTTATGGGGTTGATGATTCAATCGTGACGTACATTTAACTAACGATATTGTTCGCTAGGTGGATCAGCAGCATTTGGCCATACAATAAGCTCATCATCGTCTGTTTCGTCAGTCCACAGACTAAGTACAAATAGAAAACTTCTTGACTTCAGCCTATAAAGATGTGGATTCCACGACAATACCTCTCTATTGATGGTAGGTAGGTAGAGCGTTGTCAGTCACAGCTGGCTGGAGTGAGTTCGGTCAAACGATGAGCTCGTCATCGTCTACCTCCGTCAGTCCAAAAGAGAAATCCTACATAAAAATCAACTCTTGACTAACCAAGTGAAACTGCGCGGATGTCCAGATAATCTAGTGATCATCAGTAAACACCAGGACAAATGCACGTGCAGGAATAATGGTGGAGCATACCATAATGGCTGAGGGGGAGCGCAAGTGCCGTCAGCGTGAGACCGAGGACGATGGCGTGGTAGTAGAAATGCATTTGAAATTATGTAAAATTTGAACAGGATATCGTTTTTGTGAAGAATGTGAATCTGAGTCAAAAAGTTCGAAGTCTAGTAGGGTTAAGCAAATCTTATAGTCCTACGGTAACCTATGTCCCCTGACCAAATACCAGAACAAGGATTCGGTGGGACATTTCAATCCAGAGTATCTTTCCATCTATAAAAGTAATCAGTTACTGGTATTACTCTACCCAGCTTTACGGAGGATGCATGGATTAATCTTGATTAGGGTCAACCTACTCGGGGAGCACTCTGTTTTGGTCCTAAGATTCGCGGAATGATATGCCCATACAGCGTAATAGTGTAGCTAGCCCTATCATTTCCTGCATTTTCTACCAAACATCGTTTGCTTCATGTGCGTCAATTTACCGGTACTTGTTGTTCAAGGGTTGCTGCGTGCTTATCAGCCCGCTAAACGAAGTTCAGGACCGAGTATCTGCTTTTCAAATATGCAGGTTCATCTAAATCCTGGGATTCAATTGGCAAATTAGGGGAACGATATTGGAACTTGGCCTTGTGAGATATGTGTAATATACGAGGGGCTGGAAAGTTTGCATTCTTAATTTGTAGAAAGTCTCTCCCATCCTTTTCCTTTTACCCGCTGTCCTCGAGTACATTGGTAAGTCTTTGCTCCACTTTTACTGTAGCATTGACGATCCAAAATCAATCGGCCGATTAATTCAAATCAACTTCTATAACCACTATGCAACTTCATTGACTTTAGCAACAAAAGAACATATTTTCTGAGTTTTGATTCCAGCACAATGTCATCCGAAAGTAAGCCATTTTTACTAAGCAATGAGCCTCCAGGAGTGGAGGATTTGCGACCGAGACAGCGCTCGATAACATCCTTACGCCTCATTTCTGTTCATCTTTTAATATTTGCGGCTTATAGTATGGGCTTTGTGGTTTTCAGTCAACAGTCAAAATTATCAACCTCAGTGCATCGTATGCTCTTCAAACCCCCCTTGATCTCTGAGCACTTATCTTAATTGTGCCTAGCGATATCAGACTTAACGATTAGATATAAGCCTGTCGTTCCTATTTCCCGTTTCAACTCACCTTACGCAGGCCCACCAAGTGAGTCGGCAGATCAATCATGGCATGATCTCCTCAAAGATATCAACTTGCGAGTAACCGGCGAAGAAATCAGCAAAAACAATCAAGAGTCTATAGCACTGCCTGAGGGAGGTGGTTATCTGGCATGGATTGGTGCCCATCATCAACTTCACTGCATCGTAAGTTTTTCTAGTAATATTTTGCTTCAAAGTGGGACTGACACACAGGTAGAAAATGATTCGAAAATGGGTGTTTCGAGAACATTACTATCCCAACCTCACTGCTGAAGTGAAAGATCATTGGGAACTCCACACAGGTAAGAGTCGAGCTACAGGGCTGTCCAACCCGACGTTCCTCTAAGCTAAGGGTGCACAGATCATTGCCTGGATATGCTACGCAGTGCAGCGATGTGCCACGGTGATACAACTCTTACTACTTTTCGTTGGGGAAATCAAGAGAGGCCAGAACCTGATATAAGAAACGCTGAGTATCGGTGCGTAGATTGGGATGCCTTGATGGACTCTGTTGAGAAGAGGATTGTGGACGCCAAAGAAATGTCGGCTCTTGTCAATCCTCGATTAGTCTAGATGAGTAGAGAGGGTGCTGAATGGACTGAATGGATCGTAATAAATTTATGAGTATGAGTCATTTATTCAATTGGATTTTTATTCACAAGTTCAGATACCCATCCTTTCAACGCTTCCCAATTTGTACAATGATGTTGTGTACCAAATCCTGAGACTCCCCCAAGTTCCTTGTTGACAATCTCAAAGGTGGTATCACCGTAACACATTAACGTTTGACGTAAAAAGTCAATACAATGTCGTAGGTGATTTGAGCGAAGATGAGGAGGAAGATCTTCCTCAATCAGTTTTCTTCCGTTGACTGCAGCATCATTGTTCGCCCAATACCCGTGACGAATTCCATCCTATCAGCTAAAGTCAGCTCGTCTTTATATCAGAGAGAAAGACTTTAAATACTAAGCAATGTAACTGGTGAAGAACAGATATCGTTGATGTAGTAGACGGCAAGGTAGGGTGGTTGAAGAATGATCCACC
>Ga0247812_10001309_pt1 | contig 14128 bp, 14 predicted proteins | sample UWRJL149409B1_FD_178011 | JGI IMG/M metagenome (GOLD analysis project Ga0247812, IMG submission 178011) | Plant litter microbial communities from Arlington Agricultural Research Station in Wisconsin, United States - UWRJ-L149-409B-1 | ecosystem: Environmental > Terrestrial > Plant litter >...
GGCTTGAGTAATTTTTTTCATAATATAGACATCGTTAACCCTGCTTGGTCAGTTTCGTACTCGATGTCAAATATGCTGCCCTCCGTGGTAAAAGGATTTTTCGGGTTGGATGCCAGAAACGATTTATTTACCTTTGTAGATAGAAATCTTAACACTTCAACTATTTATGCTGGCTTTGTTTCAGACGTTGGAGCATTGGGTGGTTTTATATTCGTGAGTGCGATCCAGCTGGTTTGTTGCTGTATATATAATGCATCTCTAAAAGGAAAGCCGTGGGGGATGTTTGCTTATTCGGTAGCGTTCCAGATACTCGTATTTTCCATATTTTATGATATGTTTTTTTTGTTGCCGACGCTTTTTCAGTTCTTTATATGTTTCATGCTGTACGTTTTTGCGAATGTGCGTCTTGGCGGTCCTAAGAAGGAGGCGCTGCAAAATATATGATTTCGTCCTGAAAAGGGCATCAGGCGTTTAAATTTATTCTATCGATTTCTAAGGTGACAACATGAAAAAAATTCTAATCACGGGTGGTGCCGGATTCATAGGTTCACACCTTGTACCGAAGCTTCTGAGCACTAACCACACAATCCGAATTCTTGATCCGCTAACTGTGCAGGTTCATGGCAGCCTTCCGGTTGATCTCGATTGGCTCAACGGTGAAGGCGTAGAGTTCATTCGTGGAAGCGTGACCTCGAGAGAGGATTGGGTTAAGGCGCTTGAAGGGATCGACGGTATTGTCCATCTGGCTGCTGAGACAGGTACTGGCCAGTCCATGTACGAAATTGCCCGCTACAATGAGGTGAACTCCCAAGGCACTGCGCTGATGTTTGATGTGCTAGGCAAATTGCCTTCACACAAGGTATCGCGAATCATACTTTCCTCCAGTCGATCGGTTTATGGTGAGGGAGCGTATCTAAACCTGCAGACTAACCAGCGAGTATGTCCCGCAGCACGATCCTCGGAGGCGTTGAGTAAGGAACAGTGGGAGCCTCTGTGTCCCGTGACCGGTGTAGCGTTACAGCTCGTTCCCACAACGGAAAAAGATTTGATTGCACCCTCTTCATTTTACGCCGCGACTAAATACGCTCAGGAAGATCTAGTCCGGATCGGTTGCCAGTCCATGGGCATTGACTACACTATTTTCCGGCTGCAGAACGTCTACGGGGAACGCCAATCCCTTAATAATCCTTACACCGGCATTTTGTCGATTTTTTCTACCAAGATTCGTCGAGATAGCGTTCTCCCACTTTTTGAAGACGGTCTTGAAAGCAGAGACTTTGTTCATGTCGATGACGTAACGGATGCTTTGCTCGCGGGTTTGCTTGCTGAGAAATCACCTAACACCATTGTTAATGTGGGGAGTGGTATCGCAACGTCTGTAAAGGAAGTTGCTGAGGAGCTTACAATTGCTTTTGGTAAACAGCCGAATCTACAAGTTACGGGGCAGTTCCGGGTCGGAGATATTCGCCATAATTATGCGGATATCACAAGACTGAACGAGTTGCTTGGCGTTCATCCTAAAGTGACGTTGAAAGCTGGCCTCAAACGCTTTGCGGAGTGGGTGCTTCAGCAACCTCTGCCTGAAGATCAGTTAGAAAAAGCGAATGAAGAATTACGTGCCCGAAAGTTGATGAATTGAGGGAATATCATGGAGCAGGACATTACTAGTTTGCGGAAATTGCTTCGCGCCGATCTTGACAGGCAGCGTGAGCTTTTCAATGCGCCAGCTATCAAATCTCGGTTGAAGGCAGTACTGAGCATGTTTTCGCCAAGATTTGCGCCTGTGCTGCTCTACCGATTGGCCTATCAGTCAAATGCCAGGGGTTACCGGATTCTTGCGCGTTTCTTCTCATTGTTGAACTTCACCATTTTTGGAATCGAAATCGCAGTTGCTTGTAAAGTGGGGCCTGGATTATTTTTCCCGCATACGCAAGGAACTGTGATCGGCGCCGTGAGCATCGGCAAAAATGCCGTAATTTACCAAGGTGTCACGCTGGGCGCTAAAGACCTGGATTTTACATTCGATAGTCTTCATCGTCCGGTTGTTGGAGACAACGTAGTTGTCGGCGCAGGTGCGAAGGTACTGGGTGGTATTGCACTCGGCGATAACGTCATTGTTGCGGCAAACTCTGTTTTGCTGATGAGTGTGCCTGCAGATGTGGTTGTCGCAGGTATTCCCGCAAAAATTGTTAAAGAACGGGCGTTGTAGTCGTGAACGATTTGCTTGAAAACAAAAAGGTTTTATACATTGCTCCGGTTTTTTTTGGTTACGAGAATGAGATAAAAAACGAACTGGAAAGGCAGGGGGCGAAGGTTACGTTTTTGTTGGATCGTCCTTTTAAATCGGCATTCGTGAAAGCGCTCACTCGTGTCCGTCGCGAATGGATAATTGGCGTTGCCGATAGTTATTACAGAGATGAACTGTCCTCTATTGATATCGAATTTGATTATATTTTCGTGGTCAATGGGCAGACGCTGTCTACCACCACGCTAAAAACCTGGCGCGAAAGATATCCGGCTGCCAAATTTATTCTTTATATGTGGGATTCTTTTTCTAATAGAAAGCATACCCTAGATAATCTCCAATTTTTTGATAGTGTTTTCACTTTCGATAAGAATGACGCTGAAAATTACTCGGTTAATTTTCGTCCTCTCTTCTTTTCTGCCGGTTTCGAATCTAACATTGAAACGGCCGCTGAATATGACATAAGTTTCATTGGTACTGCACACACGGACAGGTTTTCTATTGTTGAGAAAATTGATCGACAGCTGAGTAGTTCCACAAGAAAATATTGGTATCTATTTTTGCAGGCAAAGTGGGTGTACTGGTTTTATCGATTGACCAACAGTGGCTATCGCACTGCAAAATTCGATGATTTCAAGTTTCATTCGATTTCGAAAAACGAAGTACAACGGGTTTTCAATGCGTCTAAAGCAATACTTGATATCGAGCACCCCCATCAGACAGGGCTTACGATGCGGACCCTCGAGACTTTGGGCGCATGTAAAAAGCTCGTGACTACAAACCCTAGCGTCAGATCTTACGATTTTTTCTGCGAAGAAAATATTTACGTAATTGATCGAAAAAATCCTCAGGTACCTGAGCAGTTTCTTGATAGGCCTTATAAAGACCTAGATCCGACTGTCTATCGCCGCTATAGTCTGACTGGCTGGCTTGAAGAAATAATCAACTCGGTAGGTGCAAGATGAAAATTCTCGTTACCGGTGCAAGTGGATTCATAGGTCATGCCTTATGCGCTGACCTGAGTGCTAATGGGTTTATTGTACGAGCGCTCATGAGGAGTCAATCCGCCCGCACTACTGAGTACGAATGTCTTTTTGGTGAGTTGAGCGATGAATCTTTCCTCTTTGAAGCTTGTAAAGATGTTGACGTTATCATCCATCTCGCGGGTAGGGCACACCAGTTCGGAAAAAGTCTGACAAGCCTTGATGAAATGCGTGAGGTCAACAGGGATCTTACCCTCAAACTTGCAGCAGTGGCAGCAAGCGCCGGAGTTAAAAGGTTTGTTTTTGTCAGTTCTATTGGTGTTAATGGCGTTGAAACCGGGCCGATTGGTATTGACGAGTCATCGCCCGCGAACCCTGTCAAGGAGTACGCGGTGTCCAAGTATGAAGCCGAATGTGGGCTAGCCGAGCAATCCAATACCAACGGTATCGAGTTGGTTGTTGTACGTCCTCCTTTAGTCTATGCAGGGAATGCGCCTGGGAATTTTCAGAAACTGCTGAAACTGGTTTCCGTTGGCTTGCCATTACCTTTCTCAGGGGTTGCCAATCGGAGAAGCATGGTTTCTCTAAATAATCTGACCGATTTTTTAAAGACATGCGCGGTACATCCAAGCGCGGCGGGTCAATTGTTTCTGGTCTCCGATGGCGACGATCTGTCTTTGCCGGAAATTCTCACTGCACTTTCGCAAGGAATGGGGCACAAGGCCAAGCTCTTCTATGTGCCCGTGTCGATTATGTCAGCAGTAAGCCGGTTGTTGGGAAAAAGTGCTCTGATGACGCAATTGTGTGGCTCATTTGTATTGAACACTGAAAAAGCCAGGACTTTGCTAAACTGGACACCGCCTTTTTCTTCACGTGACGAGCTAATCAAAGCGGCTCGTGATTTTGAGTTGTCAAGTGGCGCTCGCCGTTCAATACCGGAGCGGTCCCTTTAAGGAGCTTTTAATGCTGTGGTTATTTTTGCCGGTCGTTGCAATTTTGTCTTTCGGTTTGACTTGGCTCCTTCGGCGGTATGCGTTATCTAGTAGCCTTATTGATGTACCTAACGAGCGTAGCTCTCACACGGTACCGACACCTAGAGGTGGCGGTGTTGCTATCGTACTGAGTTTTCTCGTTGCTGTTATAGCTCTGTTCATGCTGGATTCATTGGCTTTCGAGGACGCAGCGGCGTTGCTTGGCGCAGGGACATTGGTAGCAATTCTGGGTTTTCTGGATGATCACGGCCATATTGCTGCTAGATGGCGCCTTCTTGGCCATTTCCTGGCTGCGTTTTGGGCACTGTATTGGATAGGGGGCCTCGCGCCTGTATCAATCTTCGGGACCGTAATTGATTTCGGACTGTTCGGCTATGCCATTGCAGCTGTATTCCTCGTTTGGATGCTAAATCTTTACAATTTCATGGACGGAATTGACGGTATCGCGAGTGTTGAAGCCATAACCGTCTGCGCTGGGGCGGCGGTTCTATACTGCCTGCAGCAGGGCGCGATGACGGTCGGACCACTTTTTCTTGCTTTTTCTGTGTTGGGATTTCTATGTTGGAATTTTCCGCCAGCCAAGATATTCATGGGTGACGCGGGCAGCGGTTTCCTGGGGGTCACCCTGGGAATATTTGTTCTCCAGTCCGCCTGGATCTCCCCAGCACTATTTTGGGCTTGGCTGATCCTGCTCGGCGTATTCATTGTCGATGCAACGGTAACCCTGATCCGCCGGTTGTTGAGGGGTGAAAAGGTCTACGAAGCTCATCGTAGCCATGCGTATCAATTTGCCTCGCGCCATTTCAAAAGGCATTTGCCAGTTACATTAGTGACAGGGGGCCTGACAGTTTGCTGGTTGCTGCCGATTGCGTTCCTGGTAGTCGATAGCAAGCTGGAGGGAATCGTGGGGTTGGCGGTGGCGTATGTACCTTTGCTATTTCTGGCTCTAAAATTCAACGCCGGGGGGGCAGAATAGTCTAAACCCACAGTGAACGATCTGGCATGCCGAGCTGTTGGCGTGCCGCTACAAAGAGTGGATGCTGAGTCCGAAAGATTATGTAAGGTGCTCGTAGGATTTATGGATAGATTACGTACTTTTTTGGTAGAGCTACCCCGTCGGCAGAAACGCTTGATTCAGGTGTCTGCAGATATCGTTCTCGTCTGGTTGGCACTGTGGCTTTCATTTGTGGTTCGATTGGGCGTAGATGTACTGATCAACCCGTTCACTTCGCACGAGGTCCTCTTTTTGAGTGCCCCGGTGATCGCCATCCCTTTGTTCATCAAATTTGGGATGTATCGAGCAGTCATGCGGTACTTCGGTAGCGACGCGTTGATTGCCATCATCAAAGCTGTGAGCCTGTCCTCACTGATTCTGGGTATTGTTGTTTATTGGTATAGCAACCACCAATACATTGTTCCGAGATCCATTATTTTTAACTATTGGTGGCTAAGCCTGATAATGATTGGCGGCCTTCGTCTGGCGATGCGTCAATATTTTCTCGGAGACTGGTACACGGCAGCACAGCACGTACCTTTCACAAACCGCGACGACGGTTTGCCAAGGGTTGCTATTTATGGTGCAGGTGCAGCAGGTAACCAGTTGGTAGCTGCGTTACGTATGGGGCGGGGCATGCGTCCTATCGCCTTCATCGACGACGACAGCAGTATCGCTGACCGGGTAATCGCCGGGCTACAGGTTTATAAACCCAAACATATACAACGTATGATTGACGCAACAGGCGCTCAAGAAATTCTGCTCGCTATTCCTTCGGCGAATAGAGTACGACGTCGTGAAATACTTGGATTTCTTGAAGGTTTTCCACTTCATGTTCGCAGCGTGCCTGGCTTTATGGACCTCGCTAGCGGAAGGGTGAAAGTGGACGATATTCAGGAAGTGGATATCGCGGATCTGCTAGGACGTGACTCGGTACCCGCACAAGACGATCTACTTGAACATTGCATCAAAGAGCAAGTGGTCATGGTGACAGGGGCAGGGGGGTCAATCGGTTCTGAGTTATGCAGACAAATTCTTGAATTACGCCCTACGACCCTTTTACTGTTCGAACACAGTGAGTTCAACCTGTACAGCATTCTCTCGGAACTAGAGCAACAAGTTACCCGAAAATCTCTTTCTGTCCGACTTCTGCCAATCCTTGGATCAGTCAACAATTCAAGAAAGCTGCTAGACGTAATGCGAACCTGGCAAGTTAATACCGTTTATCATGCAGCGGCGTACAAACACGTTCCAATTGTAGAGCACAATATTGCCGAAGGCGTAATCAATAACGTTATCGGCACATTGAATACAGCACAGGCTGCATTGCAGGCAGGCGTGGCCAATTTCGTATTGATCTCCACCGACAAAGCTGTTCGTCCTACAAATGTCATGGGAAGTACCAAACGTTTAGCAGAGTTAACGTTACAGGCACTCAGTCGAGAACTGGCTCCTGTATTGTTTCGTGATAACTCGAACGTTTCACATGTCAATAAAACACGCTTCACGATGGTTAGGTTCGGCAATGTTCTCGGCTCATCCGGATCTGTTATTCCTCTCTTTCACAAACAGATCAAGTCGGGAGGTCCCCTTACGGTTACCCACCCAAAAATAACCCGTTACTTCATGACAATTCCCGAAGCGGCGCAATTGGTCATCCAGGCGGGCTCGATGGGTTTGGGTGGAGATGTGTTTGTACTGGATATGGGGGAACCAGTAAAAATTGTGGAACTGGCTGAAAAAATGATCCATCTCTCCGGATTCAGCGTTCGTTCTGAAAAAAATCCCCATGGCGATATCGCGATTGAATTCACCGGATTGCGTCCAGGTGAGAAGTTGTACGAAGAATTGCTGATAGGCGATAACGTCGTCAAAACACCTCATCCTATGATCATGAGCGCTAACGAAGATTTCATACCATGGGAGATGCTGAAAGTTAAGCTTACCGAGCTCATTGCTTCTGTCGAATCGGATGACTATACGCGCGTCCGACAGCTACTAAGAGATACCGTTAGTGGCTATGCACCTGACGGTGAAATAGTAGACTGGATATATCAGCAACGTCGGTTGGATCCTTGATTGGCACAAGTGAGTGGTTGTTCGGAATTTCTAGTCCGCATCCTAAGCTCAAACTTTCACATGTCCATAATGTGGGCAGGTTAAAAACCATAAAGCCCTTTTTCAGGGCTTTTTTTCCATTTCAGGAGGGCTTAAGCTTGCTCACACTCGTCATTCCCGTTTATCGCAACGCAGGTTCCATACCTGATTTGCTCAGTGCGATAGATCAACTGAACAAACAGTTGGAACAGAACCTTGAAGTCGTTTTTGTCGTCGACGGAAGTCCTGATAATTGCTACGAACTCCTGAAAACGGATCTCCCATCGCGTATTTTCCGTTCACAGCTCATTTTGCTGTCTCGAAATTTTGGTTCGTTTATGGCCATTCGGACAGGTTTTCAGTTTGGTACTGGTGATCGATTCGCCGTGATGGCAGCTGATTTGCAGGAGCCACCTGAATTGATCTTGGAAATGAATGATATTCTTGTTTCCCAAGGTATCGATGTCGTCGTTGGCGTCCGTGAAGGCCGCGACGATCCGCTGATGTCACGGCTGGCTTCACAGGCATTCTGGAGCCTCTACCGTCGGTATGTGGTACCGGAAATTCCTCTCGGTGGAGTCGATATGTTCGCCTGCAACAAGGCATTTCGCGATACATTATTGAAACTCGAGGAACGACACAGTTCATTGATTGCACAAATATTTTGGCTCGGATTTCGACGGACGACAGTGACGTACAAGCGCCAGAAACGACAGCATGGAAAATCGGCTTGGACTTTGAGTAAAAAAATCAACTACATGATGGACAGTGTCTTTGCTTTCACTGATTTACCGATACGGTTGTTGATAAGGGTCGGTGCAACTGGCTCTATATTGGCTTTGTTATTTGGCATGATAGTCGTCTGGGCGAAGCTACAAGGTGAGATTTCTGTGCCGGGCTATGCTGTGACTATGGTGATGATCACTCTTTTAGGCAGCCTGAACCTGATGGGTTTGGGTGTTGTCGGTTCATATGCTTGGCGTACCTACGAAAACACAAAAAATCGCCCCTTGGCGATCCCGATGCGCGTCGAGCGATTTGGAGAATGACTTGAGTAACCCGACCGACCGATTGTTTCATGAGCGCGCAGTGCATAATGCGGCTCTAGTTGGGAAGGAAACGCCAACGGACGGGCGGGTAGATGTGCTGCAAACATCCGTTGCGGGTGTAACAATGCATAATCTTCACACTGTTAAGGATCTTCGGGGCTGTTTATCCGTCGGTGAGTTTGGTCGTGACGTACCTTTCATGGTGTCTCGTTACTTCCTTGTTTTCGATGTGCCTTCGAATGGAGTTCGCGGAGAGCATGCTCATTTCAGGTGCCATCAGTTTTTGGTGGCGGTCAAAGGGACGGTACACGTCACCGCTGATGACGGAAGAACAAAGGAAGAGTTTGTATTGGATCGCGCCAACAAAGGCCTGCACTTTCCGCCCTTGATATGGGGGGTTCAATATAGATTTTCCAGTGATGCGGTTCTTTTGGTTCTGGCTTCTGATTATTATAATGATGAGGATTACGTGAGGAGTTATGAGGAATTTCTGGCTATTGTGACCGAAGACGTGGACTTGCCGGGTGCTTAATACCAAAGTTGCGCATAACGTCTTCGCGCGTTTTTTGTTGTCTGGTGGCTTTAATACGGCTCTAACATATGTTTTGTATTTGGTGTTGTTGAATAGTTTGTCATACCAAATCAGCTACACAATCTCATATTTGTCTGGTGTCGTATTAGCTTATTTTCTAAATAGATCTTTGGTCTTCAAAGCGCACCAGGGATTACGTTCAATCTTGCTGTTCCCAATTGTTTATATTTTGCAGTATGTTTTTACCTGCCTTATTCTGAAATTATTGGTGGACGTTTTCAGCGTCGATCAGCGAATTGCGTTGCTTTTTGCAATTATTTTGTTTGTTCCTGTAAATTTTATACTGTCAAAAAAAATATTTGCTCACAAGAATTTCGGCTGATTGGAGCTTAAGTTGAACAGAACTTCCCTATTATGCGGCGTTGCGATTGCCGCCGCGTTTCTACTTATGCATACCCTTGTGGGCTTCATCCCTGTTGGAGGCGGCGCAGGGTGGGATGGGGGGGTATATGTTCAATATATAGAGCTCTTGGGGCAAGGCAAACCGATACTTGGGGATCCCTACCGTTCTATCCGAATGTCTGGCTTTTTGCCGCTCGTCGTAGCTTCAAATTTAGGAGCATCTAAGGATTGGCTGATTCTGATTCAAGCGTGTATTAACGCTTGTGTGCTGTCGATCGGTGCTGCGATGCTTCATGACACAATGTTGAGGTTGGGCGTACAGAAAAAGGTTGCGACCTTGTCTATAGGAATACTTTCTTGCAGCTGGATGTTTTTATGTATGCCCATGTTTTATCCGGTTCTTAGTGATCACATAGCACTGGCCATGGTATGCGTTTGTTTGTGGTGTTGGGTGCGTTCTATTGAATGGGCAGTTTATGTCTTTTGCGCCTTTTTTACTTGGTTAATGCCTGGTCTTTTTCTAATTCCGCTTATACTTGCAATCTTTCCTTATGTAAAAAATCATCAAGAGCTAGGAATTAAGTTTGACAAAAAAGGTGCAATTGCATTGTTTGTGCTTTTCGCGGTTCCCTTGTCATGTTTGATGTTGGTAATGATTTATCATATACCATTGGCTGAGGTGGCTAAACATTCGGTCAGTGCAAACGGTAAGACAGCAAGTATTGATGTTATATTACTATCTGCTTGCTCGATGTTGTTGTCGCTGCTCCTGATTGTCTGGCTGGGCTCGAGGCTTGCTATCGATGGGCGTACATGGAAGTGTGTCAGCGTTACCGGATTACTAAAAGGCTGCCTGTTCTTTATAGCTTCTGCGACGGTCATGAAATATAGTTTCGACTGGACAGCGGGATTCGCGGGCCCACCTTTACTTAATTATTTATTTTATCAATCACTAGCGGCACCTTTTAAACCATTGGTGGCGCACTTCATAAGCTTTGGTCCGGTGATTCTACTGGCTATATACGGATGCATTTCTGCAATTCGCAGTTTTCAGCACTCTGTTCCGAAGGCAATTGAGATTGTTTTTGTTGCATTTCTTCCTTTGTTGGCATTTGGCTCTGAAAGTAGACAATGGATTGGTATTTTGCCAATCGCAGTAATAATTTTTGCTCTTGCCGATTACTCGTGGTTGACTCGCGTATGGTGCCTTCTAGTTTCTTTTCTGGTATTGCTCCCGGTGCTATGGCTAAAGTCTAATATTGCCTTGGCTGCTGGTAACGGATTGGGTTTCCAGACTTTTCAGTGGCAATTTTATTTCGGCAGACAAGGCCCGTGGATGTCCCTCAGTATTTACCAGATCGGATTACTGGTGGCGTTTGGATTTATAATAATTGCGCTCAGGTTACAGCAGTATAGAAAGCCAGAGTTGCCTGGGCTTCCTTCGGTCTGAGTTTGGAGAAGCATATGTTACGGAGGGATTTTGGTGAGGCATGAAATGTATAGAAAATTCTTTCGATATGCCATGATTGGTTTAATGAATACTGCCGTCCATTGGACTGTATTCCTAGTCGTCTATTATTTTTTGCGGTTCGATCAGGTTCTTAGTAATACGTTGGCATTTTGTGTTGCGGTAACATTTTCGTTTTTTATGAACGCTAGGTTTACCTTTGATCGCGGTGCGACAGGCGCTAGATACGTTTCCTATGTAGCGTTTATGGGGGCACTGAGTGCTGTTGTCGGGGCAAGTGCAGATCAACTCCAGTTACATCCAGTATTTACTTTGATCTTCTTCTCGATGATTAGTCTGGTTGTTGGCTTTTTTTATTCGAAGCTGGTTGTTTTTCGGGAAAAAAACGAATGAAGCTTTCGCTGGTAGTGCCTGTATTTAACGAAGAGGAATCCATTCCTGTTTTCTATAGGGCAGTTCGAGGTTTCCTGCCATTAAAAGAATATGACGTCGAAATTATTTTCATAAATGATGGTAGTCGAGACAGCACTAAGACGGTTATTGCGGATATTGCTTCATCCGATCCGTTGGTTGTTTTAATAAATTTGTCGCGTAATTTTGGAAAGGAAGCTGCTTTATTTGCAGGTCTTGAATACTCATCTGGCGATGCGGTAATCCCCATAGATGTAGATCTACAAGATCCTATATCCGTTCTTCCGCAGCTAATCGAAAAATGGATAGCTGGTTACGACGTTGTTCTCGCGAAACGTGTGGATCGTCGTTCTGACAGTCTTGTAAAGAGATTAAGTGCGGAGATTTTCTACAAGTTTCACAATAGAATATCAAATCCAAAGATTGAGGAAAACGTCGGCGACTTTCGACTTATGTCCCGACAGGTCGTAAATGAAGTGAAACAACTGCCGGAGCGTCATCTTTTCATGAAAGGAATTTTGAACTGGGTCGGTTTTGACGCGTGCATTGTGGAGTACACAAGAGCAGATCGTGTTGCCGGAGTATCAAAATTTAATGGGTGGAAACTTTGGAATTTGGCGCTTGAAGGCATTACCTCATTTTCGACAGTTCCATTGCGGATGTGGACTTACCTAGGAACGATAGTGGCTACCTTCTCCCTATTCTATGCCTTTTGGATGGTTGTGGATAAGCTCATTTGGGGGAATGCCGTACCTGGTTATCCGTCTATAATGACTGCTATTTTGTTTTTGGGAGGTGTGCAACTGATTGGAATTGGGGTGTTGGGTGAATACATCGGAAGAATATATATGGAGACAAAAAGACGCCCAAAATACATTGTAAAAAATGTATTGCGAACGTCCGTGTTGGCCACTAAAGAAGGAGCTGATTGCGAGGGTGAGACCGTTGAATAAAGTAATAAGTCCCTCATTGTGTTTTTTAGCAATGTTTGTAATTGTGCTGATTCCATCCCTTCATATCCCCATGCAATCTGATGACTATGCCTACTATAGTCTAGGGTTATCGCTGGACGCACAACTCATTCACTACTTGGGTTGGAGCGGAAGAATAGTAACGAATATAATAAGTTCTTATTTGCTCAATTTATTTCCACATTATGGTTATGAAATAATAAATAGCTTCGTCTTTGCTTTATTAATAGCATTTATTTTTCTTATTCCGAAGGCTGCCGACGGGCAAGGAGTAAAAGGAACGGCGATTTCTCTACTGTTGATTTTTACTCTCTATTGGGTTTCGAACCCCAGCCTTGGAGAAACATCTTTTTGGATAGTAGGATCTGCTAACTATCTATGGCCGAGTATGTTTGTTGCGGGCTACTTTTCTTTTTTGTTCTATTGCCAACATCGAAACACCGATACTAGACATCTCTTGTTCGGTCTGGTTCTCGGCTTTTTGGCCGGATGTTCGAATGAAAATACGAGTGTGGTTGTCTTATTAATTACACTGTTCGTTATTTTTTCTGAGAAAAATAAGCTCCTTTCTTTTATTGCCATGTTGGGGAGTGCGATCGGAGCTGGGGTTTTGATTTTAAGTCCTGGAAACGGGATAAGAGCTAAAGTTTTTTCTGATTGGAGATCGCTGAGCCTTAATCAAAAATTTGAACTGCATTTTTTCGAGCGTTTCCCGAGTATCGTATCAGGATACTGGCAGGTATATTTGGTCCTGATAGTTTCGTTGTTTGCGATATGCGTGCTTTCGAAGGCTGACAAAAGACAAATACTATATGCATTCGTATTTTTTATAGGTGCCTTTTTAGCAAGCGCTGCCTTTATTGCATCGCCTTTCATTCCTGCCAGGTCCGGAAATGGGGCGCTTGTTTTTCTTTTGATATCCTTTTCGTTTCTAGTCAACGTGATATTGCAATCCGATTTCAGACGTTTAAAAGTAATGTATGCTTCGGCTGTGGTTTTGTTTCTTGGTGTTTATTTTGTTCCTTCTTACTATTGGTTCAATATCGCTGTTGGCGAAGTTTGGGCGCAAAGTAAAGTTAGAGACTCTATGCTTTTAGAAGCTAAGGTAAATGGGTTGAGAGAGGCCACAATTCCCAGCTATTATTACACTAAGCTGCTAAAAGAAAGTGACAAGTTATCTTCATTTGATAATAGTTCGGCAGACAGTTACTATGGTCTGGATAAGATCACATATGTACCCGCAACTTTCAATTATGCAAACATCCAAAACCTGCCTAAGCTAAATGTTGATCTGTTAATCAATGATGGAGTTAAAATTAACTCTATCTATTCTTATGAGGAAGGAGGAGGGTATAAAAGGAAGCTTTTGTTTGAGGTCGTTGGTGATATTAATAAAACCTTTAATCAAGGTGCTTTTTTATACGTCCATGTCTTTTTGAAAGACGGTAGCTATTTTAATAGGGATACCGGTGCGGCGGCTTTGACTATTGGCAAGAATAGTTACGTGCTAGCAGATTTGGGTGTTGATCACAATAAGATTCAGCGTATAGAGCTTGGTATGTACAAAACAACTGAAATGCTATCCAGTTTTGTAATAGAAGAACCTAATTTCTCCGTCGATGCGGATTAAAAAGATCGGTAGGGGCGCACAGTGTGCGCCTCCGATCCTGTCCGGGGTTTATCAAAATACGTCACCGGTCCGAACAGTTTTTTCTGCAGGTAGACCAGTGCTATTTTTTTTGTGGCAAAATTTTGGCTGGGTTCCCAACTACAGTTACATTGGCCGGAACGGATCGGGTGACGACGGCACCTGCGCCAATCATTGCATTTTCACCGATAGTAATACCTGGGAGGATAGTGCAGTTAGCCCCTAGGGACGCGCCTTTGCAGATTACGGTTCTATCAAAGCTTTCCGGATAGACCTTGCTTCTAGGGAATCGGTCATTGGTGAACGTTGCGTTGGGTCCTATAAACACATCATCAG